>Ga0207156_10063_pt2 | contig 25875 bp, 17 predicted proteins | sample Alteio_BWMinHeat_24_FD_153514 | JGI IMG/M metagenome (GOLD analysis project Ga0207156, IMG submission 153514) | Enriched cells from forest soil in Barre Woods Harvard Forest LTER site, Petersham, Massachusetts, United States -... | ecosystem: Environmental > Terrestrial > Soil > Temperate forest >...
TTTCGAATACTTTGGCGAGGATCCATTTCTCGCCTCGCGCATCGCCGTCGGCTACATCAAAGGAGTGCAAAGCCAGGGCGTCAGCGCCACCATAAAGCACTACATGGGGAATAATTCAGAGTTCGACCGCCACAATACGAACTCTATTATCGATGAGCGCGCCATGCGTGAGATTTACTTGCCGGTGTTTGAGGCCGCGGTGAAGGAAGCTAACGTCGGGGCGATCATGGACTCCTACAATCTCACCAATGGCGAGCACCTGACGCAGAACGGATACCTGAACACCGAGATTGCAGAGAAGGAATGGGGCTTCAGCGGGATCATGATGTCGGACTGGTTTGCAACCTATGACGCGGTTGCGGCGGCCAACGGCGGACTTGACCTGGAGATGCCCTTTGGCCAGTATTTGAATCGCGCACGTCTGCTGCCGGCGATCAAGGAAGGCAAGGTCACGGAAGCCGCGATTGACGACAAAGTGCGGAGGATTCTCCGCGTTGCGGCGCGCCTCGGTTGGCTCGATCGGGATCAGACTGACCTGGCCGTTCCCCGCTATAACCAGGCGGGCCGTATGGCGGCCCTCGAGGCCGCGCGCGAAGGGATGGTGCTGCTCAAGAACGATGGCAGCCTGCTGCCGTTCGACAAGACCAAGATCAAGTCGATCGCCGTAATTGGCCCGGATGCTTACCCAGCCGTCCCGGTCGCCGGCGGCAGCGCCGCGGTCGAGCCCTTCGTTGCGACCAGCATCCTGCAAGGCCTGAGCAACAAACTGGGCGCGGCGGCGCAAGTCTACTACTCGCGCGGACTCCCAAGCTTGAGCGAAATGGCTGAAGCTACAGATTTCATGGAGGACGAGGCGGGAAGCGGCAAGGGCTTGCGCGCCCAATACTTCAACAATCCAGAGCTGAAAGGGGATCCCGTCGTCGCACGCACCGAGCCGCACATTAACTTCGGAGCGGGAAGCCGCGCGACCTTTCCGGCGCAATCAGCAGCATCCCGGTGGACGGGCTACTACACCCCGAAAATCGCCGGCCCGTGCGACGTTTTCGTTCAATCTACTGGAGAAGACGGCGGCTATTTTCGTTTGTACCTGGATGATAAACTCGTGTTCGACAACTGGGCGGCGTCCAAGGCGCTCGTCGACTTCGCAACGCTTCAGCTCGATGCCCGGCCGCGCAAGGTGGTCCTCGAACAGCACGGGCGCTCTTTCTGGCTTGGCGGGCGGCTCCGATTTGGAATCGTAGCGCATGAAGGCATCGCCACCGCGGAGGCAAAAGCGATTGCCGCAAAGGCCGACGTCGTCGTGATTGCCGCGGGATTCGATGCGGAGAGCGAGAGCGAGGGCGCGGACCGCACCTTCCGTCTGCCGCCCGGCCAGGACGAGTTGATTCGAGAGCTGGCTGCGATAAACAAGAACGTGGTTGTGGTGATGACGTCCGGCGGGGGAGTGGATTCAAACGCGTGGGTTGATCGGGCGCCGGGATTCATCCAAGCCTGGTATGCCGGCCAGGAGGGCGGCGCGGCGCTGGCCGATATCCTCATGGGCGACGCGAACCCGTCGGGGCGCTTGCCCGTCACTTTTGAGCGGCGCTGGGAGGACAATCCGGCCCACGACGGCTACTATCCCGAAGCCGGGTCGAATCGCGTAACATACAAAGAAGGTGTTTTCGTCGGCTATCGCGGCTATGAGCATAACCATACGAAACCGCTCTTTCCTTTTGGATACGGATTGTCGTACACGACGTTCGAATACCGCAATCTGGCGATAAAGCCGAGGAGTGGAGCGACCGGCGGATCGGCGTCGCTTTATGACGTCTCGTTCGATGTACAAAACACGGGCGGCCGCGAAGGCTCGGATGTCGCGCAGGTGTATATCGGCGACGGGCACGCCAGCGCCCCCCGTCCAGCGAAGGAGCTAAAGGGGTTTGTTAAGACGGCTTTACGGCCAGGTGAAACAAGGCGAGTGACGGTAACGCTGGATAGCCGCGCCTTTTCCTATTACGACGTAAAGGCGAAGGGATGGCGCGCCGACCCAGGCGAATTCGACGTGCTCGTGGGGCCTTCGTCCGCGCAGATCGAATTGCGCGGGAAAGTTACGCTGGGATCGACGAAGTAAGAAATAATAATACGGACTGGACTTGGTCGACGTCTTGTGATACTATCCACCTGTTTGTACAGCAGTGCGAGTGCTGCTGTTCTTTATGAACTAGGAACGACCCGCTGCTCGGAGATAGTTTGAGTCCGTTTTTCATCCCTTCCCGCGAAAGCCTCGGAACTTCCTCTAACCAGTACTAGGAGATAGAATGTCTAAAAGAGTTTATGTTGGAAATCTGTCGTATGACACGACAGAGAGCGATCTTACCGGCCTGTTTGAGCAGGCGGGCGAGGTCGAATCAGTTAATATCATTACCGACCGGGACACTGGCCGGTCCAAAGGCTTTGGCTTCGTGGAGATGGGCAGCGAGGGAGCTGATAAAGCGATCGCGCAGTTCAACGGGAGCGAGCTCAAAGGCCGCTCGTTGACCGTGAACGAAGCGCGCCCACGCGAAGAGCGTTCCGGCGGTGGCCGCAGCGGCGGCGGCGGTGGCCGTGGTCGCGGTGGAAGCCGTTACTAGCGCGCAGAGCTAGCCTTAAAACGACGCGGCCGGGTGACATGGAGTTTCTCCATTTCACCCGGCCTCTCTGTCGTATGCCAAGACTCGCCTCCGTTATGCGGTCACGAGGCGCCCAGAATCAACCTCGCAGCCGAATCTGGAGCAAGCGAGGGGCGGCTGGTGACCCACCAACGGCTCATTCCATGCCCGTATTGCTGATGAATGCAATTCTCTTGCTGTCCGGCGACCAAGAGGGGACGTTGATCGAGCCTTGACCTCCGTAGACATATGCAAGCACCTTGGGGCTCCCGCCTCCCCCCGGCATAAGCCGGATGTACACGTGCTTGTAAAAGGGATGATCTCCCGAATCTACATCCTGCGAAAAAGACAGGAACACGATCCATTTCCCATTGGGAGAGATGTGCGGGAACCAGTTATTGAATTCATCGTTCGTGACCTGCTCCTGATTGCTTCCGTCCTGGCGCATCCGCCAGAGCTGCATCCTGCCGCTTCGATTTGAGTTAAAGTAGATATACTTGCCGTCGGGAGTCGACTCAGGGCCGTCGTTAAGGCCCGTGGCTGTCGTCAGCCTCTGTTCCTGTCCACCCCTCGCCGGTATCTTATAGATGTCAAATTCGCCGTTCCTTCCTCCCGTAAAGAACAGGAACTTGCCGTCCGGCGTCCAACTGTGCAGATACGAGGGTCCTTGAGAAGTTACGCGTCGCGGTTCGCCCCCGCTTACGGGGACGACATAAACGTTCGACTTGTTTCCGTCCTCTTTCGCGTGATCGCTGATCGCGATCATCTTGCCGTCGAACGACAAGACGTGATCGTTGTTGTTGTTCGTGGCCTGCCCTGTGTTTATCTCGGTCGGTTTGGCCTGGCCCAGGTCGAAGCGATAGAGCTTGCCCTTGCAGTTGTAGATTAGGGCCTTCCCGTCACGGGTCCAATTCGGAGCCTGCAACGATAGAGGCGACTGGTAAATCACCTTTCGGGTCCCCGTCTCGACGTCCAAGATCTCCAAATTGCTGCCGATGTAGTCGCGGTAGGGAACAAAGCCGTCCTTCGCCGGCTTCGTGATGCGCACGTCGCGAAAGACCGCCTTTTCGATCACGTCCGGATTGTGCGCGCAGACAAACAGACCGACATAGACCTCATCTCCAAGCGCAAGGTCGGTCACCTGAGCGGTTGCAAAGGGCTCGCCGAATCGCGCCGCCGACATGATGTAGGCGCTGCCTTTGCGCTGCAGTTGAATGACGTCGGCGCCGGTGACCGTTGACTTCACTTGTTCGGTGGCGCCTGAGCGCTCCCGCCGGTACTGCAGCGAGGTCAGACCGTCGCCGTGGACTACGGCAACAGCGTGTGGCGAGTCGGTGTCGAGAGTCGAGCGCGCGATCCATCCGAGCTTTCTGTGCGCCTCGACGCCTTTGCCGATGAACTGCACCCTTGCGGTCAGGATGAAGTCGCCGCTTATGCGCTTCCACGCAAAGTGAAACTGGTCGCGATTCAGCCACATGTTCGACCCTGAGCCCTCAATCGCGTATTGCTGCGTTGCAGCGTCGAAAGTCGCGGAACCGCTCTTCGCCGGCTCTCCGACGTCTGCGTGCCCGTCGAAAACGCCGAACGAGTCCACAGGCGAAGAGGCTGCGGACCTGTGTGCCGTTAACATTTGGACAAGGGTGAGCAGCAAAACGAGTGAGAGTGAGAAACCATTTTTCATAATGGGACTTTCCCGGACTACTTCGTCGCCTCGTTGAGGACCACTGCGACATAGCAGGCCCCCATCAGGGCAAAGATAACGACGAGGATTACAAACAGAATCCTCTTGCCAGTATGATTTAACTTTACCGGTTGCGGCGCGTAATAGGGGTTCTGTTGCGGAGCCGGCACGGTATACTGCGCCGCAGGATTGGCCGCGTATGGCGCAGGTTGTGCGGAAAACGGCAGAGACGGGTTGCTCACTGGCCCGGCAAACGGTCGCGGCGCGGGCATTTGGGGCGGACCCGGCTGCGGGATCGGAAAGTTCGAGGGATTCGCGGCCATCGGCGGAGCCCCGTTTCCAGCGTTTAGCATCGGGCCGGCCGGATTCCCAAAGAAAGGCTGCTGGTTCGGCGGGGGTGCTTGGCGTTGCGATTGCGCGAGTCTGTAATCACATACCGCGCGTTCGAGCACATCGGCGAACTCCCTGGTCGATGAGAAGCGATCTCTGGGGTATCGCGCCAGAGCCCGCATGACTACGCCTTCAACCATGGGAGGCAATTCCAATTGAGGCCGCGCGAGGCGCAGCGGCTTAGGCGGTTCGAGCAGCCGCTTTACCATCTGGCTCTGAACCGACGATCCGTCGAAAGGCAGCGCCGCGGTTAGCATCTGATAGGTCACCAGCGCGAGACTGTAAAGATCAGAGCGCGGATCCAGCGGCTCGCCAGCGACCTGCTCTGGAGACATATATAAAGGCGTCCCAAGTACTGTGCCGATCTGGGTTAACCCCTGCTCAGAAGGATCGCCCACGGCGCGCTTGGCGATGCCGAAATCAACGACCTTTACCCAGTCCCTCTGATTGGGTTTGTCGCAAAGCATGACGTTATCGGGTTTGAAGTCGCGATGTAGAATGCCAAGTTGGTGCGCTGCCCCCAGGGCGTCCGCCGCCTGCCGGGTGATCGACACGACCCGATCGAGCGCCAAGGGTCCTTCTTGCTCGAGGACGGAAGAGAGCGATCTCCCGTTTTCAAATTCCATGGCAAGGTAGATGATGCCATCCTCGGCCTCGCCGAAATCGTAGATCGCCACCGCGTTGGGGTGGTCGATCTGGCTTGCCATCTCTGCCTCGCGCTGAAAGCGCGCGATAAACTCGTGGTTGCTGGCAAGTTCAGAGGTCAGGATCTTTATCGCCGTGACCCGATTCATCCGGGTGTGCTGCGCTTTATAAACGGCCCCCATGCCGCCCTGGCCGACTTTGGAGAGCAAGCGGAAGCGCCCGGCGATCACCTTTCCAATCATTGGGTCGCCATCCGAGGAGCGGTTTGGCGTATCGGCACGCGCAATCAAGGTTGGCGTATCCTCAGGAACGATCAGGCTGCGCCCGTCGCGAGTGCAGAACTGAAGTTGATCCTCATAAGTCTGACTACATTCCGGACATCTCTTCATGCCGCTGCTCCGGGGCTCGATCGCACTGGAGAGAGCCTTGCAAATACCGGTATTTTCTTCCACAACCCGCCGCCGTGTCAACGAGGTCCTAACCGCTCCAAGGAGGGCCTCCCCAGTCCTTCCTGGAAAAAGAGCGGGCGGGCGCCGGATTCCCCCGGGCCTGCTAAAAAACTAGCACTTTTTTCTTGACTTCATCCGCCGTTAGTGCTAAAAAACTAGCACGCTGGAACCAGGGCGGAGAAATCGAGCCAGTTTTCGCCGCATTTGACGCCCAGCGTAGCGATTGTTTCCGGAGTTTCTTGAACATGAAGAACCCGCAATCTCAATTCAGCCGGCGCGAACGCCAAATAATGGACGTCATCTACCAGCGCGGCAAGGCCACAGCGGCGGAGGTGATGGAGAACATGCCAAACCCGCCAAGTTATTCCGCGGTGCGCGCGATGCTCCGCCTGCTCGAGGACAAGGGGGTCGTGAAGCACGAGCAAGATGGGCCGCGCTACGTCTTCTTCCCGACCGTCTCGCGCGACAAGGCCAGGCAGTCGGCAATGAGGCAACTCTTGCGCACCTTCTTTGACGATTCGGCCGAACAGGCCGTCGCCGCACTTTTGAATATGTCCAGATCGAACCTGTCTGACTCGGAATTAGAGCGCCTCTCCCATTTGATAGAGGAAGCGCGAAAGGAAGGTCGGTAAACCTGATGAGCAACCTACTTGGCGTCACGCATCTAACCGCACATTCAATTGAATGGTTCGGCCTATTGGCCCTCACATCGTTGAAGGGATTTCTGATTCTGGCGCTTGCCGCCGGGTTGAACGCGGCTCTGAGCCGAGCCTCGGCGGCCACTCGGCATTCGATTTGGAGATTGGCCCTTGTCTGCCTCGGCGTCTTGCCGGTTCTCTCTTTTGGCTTGCCGGGCTTGCAAGTGCGTCTGTTTGCAGGCGGGCTCCAGGGAAATCCGGATCAATCCGCGGTTTCCGCGTCGGCAATTGAGCCCGCGCAGTTGCAAGCATCCACAGTTGGAAGCGGCATTAGCGCGCCACCCGATAGATCACAGGAACTCGTGGGCGCGCCCTCTCTAAAGAACGCCGAGGTTGCGCCGGCCGCGGCAACGGCCGTCCCGGACGCCATCGGATTCCGCTGGGCGGCCTGGGCCGCAGGGTGGGCAATAGTCGCATGGCTCGCGGGTGTACTGCTCGTGCTCGCGCGATTGATCCTGGGGATGCTCAGAATGTCGAGGATATGCGTGCGGGCAGACGTGATTGCCGATCCCGCCTGGCATGAACTGGAGCGAAGAGTCGCATCGAGGGTGGGTTTGTCGCGGCGCGTCGTGCTGCTCAAGAGCAATCGGGTGACGATGCCTCTCACCTTCGATTGGTTTCGGGCGGCCGTGGTCCTGCCCTCCTCGGCCGACCAGTGGTCAACGGACCGGAGACATGTGGTTCTGTTGCACGAACTGGCCCATGTGCAGCGCAGAGACTGCTTGACGCAAGCAATGGCTCAAATCACCTGCGCGCTCTACTGGTTCAATCCTTTGGTTTGGCTCGCAGCCACGCGCTTGCACATCGAGCGCGAGAGGGCGTGCGACGATCAAGTTTTAGGCTCCGGTACGAGGGCCTCCGACTACGCGGATCATCTTCTGGACATAGCGCGGTCGTTGAGATCGGCAAGCTGCTCTACGCTCGCCGCTGTGGCGATGGCGCACCACACCCAGCTTGAGGGCCGCCTGCTCGCCATACTTGATCCGAAACTCAATCGCCGATTGCTAAGCCGTCGAGCCAGACTCACAGTCGGGCTCAGTTTGGCAGCCGCGGCGTTGCTGCTTGCCGCGTTGCAGCCATCATCGCGGGCCGAATCGCGTCAGGGCGAGCGTAAAGAATCGGCCGGGCGGGCGACGCGGGCCTCGGTCGTTGAGAACAAGCGGAGGGAGACCAAGGGACTCAGCGCTGACGTTGTCGCGGCGAGAGAGGCGCCCGGAACTCCAGAGGGAGCCGGCGCTGAAATGTTGCAAGAATCGCGCCTGCTGGATGCGGCGCGCTCTGGCCCTGAGCCAACGCCAATCAAGGAAGCCGCTGGACTGACGCTAGCGCCGGCGCAAGATCAGCAACCCGACCACGCGCAAACAGGTTCGCCGCGCGGCGTCCTGGACCAGAAGGACAAGGACGCGCTGGTGGAGAGTCTGCTTGGCGCATTAAAAGACGAAGACGAGCAGGTCCGCGAGCAGGCGCTCTTCGCGCTCGCGCAGATAGGGGGACCGCGGGCGCTGGAAGCCCTGACGCTTGCCCTCAAGGATGGGTCGGCGCGAGTCCGGGAAAGAGCCGTCCACGCGCTCGGAATCTCTCACGTCGATGCTCTCGACCCGTTGAGTTTGGCGTTGAAAGACGCAAGTCCGCGCGTCCGCGAACAGGCGGCATGGGCCTTGGGAGTGAAAGGGGACCATCGGGCGGCGCCGGCGCTCGCGTCGGCGCTTCGAGACGAAAACAGCGGCGTCCGCGAAAAGGCCGCGTGGGCCTTGGGGGTGGCCGGCGACAAAACCGCGGTAGAGCCGTTAGTTGCGGCCCTAAAGGACGCAGACGCAAGGGTGCGATCAACCGCCGCGTGGGCCCTCGGCGTTAAGGGGGATCAACGCGCCATCAAACCGTTGAGCGACGCTATGAAAGACAGCGACAAGGAAGTGCGCAAGAAGGCGGTTTGGGCGCTCGGGGTGCTGTTGACTCAGGGCTACTCGGCGGACGGCGTCAGCTTCGGAAGCAGAGGCGCAAACGGAAGCGGGAAAGGCGTCGCCTTTGGCCGCGGCTCGGATTCTCGCGACAGCGAATCTGAGGAGGAAGATGAGAGCCGCCCGGTCAAGCCCAGGGCCATTGAGCGGCCCGCTCCCAAGCCGTCTCCAAGACCCGTCCCTGTGGCGAAGCCCAGCGCCGATCTGGCGCCGCCGATGTAAGGCGAAAACGCGTTCGAGCAATAATCTCAGGAGGTTTTGTTGAAATGAGAAGATATCTGTGTGTTGCGTCGGCTGTCGTGTTCTGTTCCGTCTTGTTGGCCTTGTTCTCGACTCTGGGGCCAATCTCCGCGGATGGGCTCGCGGGGGTGCCAGGGGGTGCCCAGGATAGCGAGGTGCGCGAGCGCATTAGCGCCCTCGGCTCCGCCAACCCTGTTGAACGCGCATCCGCGGCGTGCTATCTCGGCGAAATGCGCGAGCGTGCGGTCGCGGCGATTCCTTACCTTGTGCAGATGCTTGGTGATGACGCGATTATCACGACGCCCGTCGATTGCGGTGAGCGCAAGTCATGGCGGCTCAGGGACGGGTTCGTGGAAGAGACCTCTCCCGGCCGCGTGGCGGCGGAGGCCCTGGCGAGCATCGGCGGCCCAGCCGTCGATCCCTTGATCAACGCCGCAAGGGCCGGGGACTACCGGGTCAGGGTCAACGCGGCGCACGCCCTCGGCATTATTCACGATGACAGAACCGTCGAGCCTCTTCTTGCCGCCATCGCGGATGGGGAGTGGCGAGTGCGGCAAGAGGCCGCCTGGGGACTGGGATTAAAGAGCGACCCTCGGGTTGTCCAACCCCTGATTTCCGCCCTGCTCGACAGGGAGTGGCAGGTGCGAAAGAACGCAGCGTGGGCGTTAGGCCTGCAGGGCGACGCGCGCGCCGTCGCGCCTTTAGCAGACGCGCTAAAGGACGCGAACGCACAAGTACGCGCTGAGGCAGCGTGGGCGCTCGGTTTGAAGGGTGACCACACCGCATTGGCGCAGTTGGCCGAGGCGCTGCGAGACGCGGACGCCCACGTGAGGGATAAGGCCGCCTGGGCGCTCGGCCTGAAGGGTGATCATGGCTCCATTGAGCCCCTGATGGCGGCTCTGAAGGATGAAAGCCCAAACGTGAGATCGCAGGCAGCCTGGGCTTTGGGGCTGAAGGGCGATCGCCGCGCGGTCGAGGCGCTGATGGCCGCGCTCAAGGATGAGAAGGCAGCGGTGAGGTCGCAGGCGGCATGGGCTCTGGGCTTGAAGGGAGACCACCGCGCAATCGCGTCCTTGAGCGCGGCGCTCAAGGACGAAGACAAAGGCGTCCGGCAGAAGGCATCGTGGGCCCTCGGAATGATCCTGATGCGCGACCCCGGATCAATCGACGGCGAAGGCGAAAAGGAGGTCGAAGGCGACTTATCGAACTGATAGCGAACTATTGACCGTTCTACCGATCGCCCTTATCATCCCGGCACGGTTCAGAGGTTGCTCGTTTTAGGTTCCGGGAGATCGTTCAATGCGTTCGGGGAAGTTTTTCATCGCATGCATGCTTGTCCTGCTGATTGCCGGGAGCAGCGCCTTCGCGCAGACTAGCGAGCCAAGCCGACGCGATACTGAAAAGGAGCAGGCTATCGTGCGCGACCTGCAGCGCGTCGCGCCGGACCGCGTGGGCGCGTTTGTCGCCGCCACTGAGGCGATGGACCGCGAAGACTTTGGTAAAGGAGTCGAGCTGTTCCAAAGCGTTTTGAAGGGGGCGGCGCAGTTCGATCCGGCCGTGCGCCGGCTCGCTTTTTGCTTGGCGGGAACTGGCCGCGCCGTCGATGCGATCGCGATGGCGGAAAAGGCGGTTGGCATAAAGCGCTCTCAAGAGAACCTGATTGCCTCGCCGAGATTTTGGCCTATCCGGCGAAAGACAAAGAAGGAACGAAGGAGAACAAAGCCAGGGCGCTCAGTCTTGCTGTCGAGGCTTACAAGCTGGCCGGTGATGAGGACCCAAGTTACGCGCTAATCGTGGCGCAGCTTGCTCTCGACCTGGAGCATAAAGCTGAGTTCGATCGCGTCGTCCCAGCCCTCGTCCAGCATCATCCCGAGGTGATGCAGAGCCACCTTTTCAACGCTATCCGATTGGCTAATGACGAGAAGTGGCAGGCGGCCGAAGTCGAAATCAAGGAAGCCGAGCGCCTCGGACTGGCGCCCGCCGTGGTGCAATCATTCCTGGATTCCGGCGTCCATTCCAAGGTAGTGGTCTGGCGCTACGCTTACTACTCTGGGTATCTGGTTGCGGCGTGGGCGCTCGGTCTTGGCCTTTTGTTCCTGGCTGGAAAGAATGTCTCTCGGCTTACGCTGCGCTCAATCGAAGTAGACGATCCCAACGATCAGCAGAACACCCGGCACGCGACCCTGCGTTCAATATACCGGGGACTCATAAACACCGCGGGCGCTTACTATTATGTTTCTATTCCTTTTGTCATTTTCCTGGTGCTTGCGATTGCCGGATCGGTCACCTATGGGTGTTTCATGGCGGGAAGGGTCCCCATCCAGCTAGTTGTCATGCTGGTGGCCGGGGCGTTGCTTACCTCCTACAAAATGATTCATTCCCTCTTCGTCCGGCATAAGCGCGAGGACCCTGGCCGGGCTCTGCGGCGCGCCGAGGCGCCGGGATTGTGGGACCTGGCGGCCAATGTGGCCAAGCGGATCAACACCACGCCCATCACCGAGATTCGCGTGACGCCAGGTACTGACCTTGGGGTCTATGAACGCGACACGCAAAAGGGGAACATCGGACGTCATCAGCATCGAGTCCTTATTCTTGGCGTCGGCGTGCTGAACGGCTTCACTCAGGAAGGCTTCCGCGCGGTCCTCGCTCACGAATACGGGCACTTTGCCCACCGCGACACGGCGGGCGGCGATGTTGCGTTGAAAATCAACGACAACATAATCAATTTCTATCACGGGATGCTGGCGACCAGACAGGCAGTCTGGTGGAACATGGCCTTCCAGTTTCTTCGTCTCTATCAACTAATCTTCCGGCGCATCACTCATGGCGCGACCCGCTTGCAGGAAGTGCTTGCGGACCGGGTGGCCGTACTTACCTACGGGGCGGCCGCCTTCGAAGAGGGGCTCCGCCATGTCATCCGCCGCGCGGCCGAGTTCGAGGATATCGCCTATTGGGAAATCCAGGAGGCGAACAAGGTTCGGCGGCCGCTGCGGAATCTGTACCAACTGGAGCCAGTCGTGGGTAAGGCGTCGGTTGCGGACAAGGTCAGGAAACAGGTCAATCGGGCCACCACTGAAGATGACACCCATCCGAGCGCGGCCGATCGATTCCGGTATGCCCAGCGCATTCGCTGGTCGCCTGCGGTTCCCGCGGCGGGAATGGTGTGGGATCTCTTCGTGAACCCCGATGGCTTGACCGAGGAGATGAGCAAGGTAATCAGCACTCGCCTTCAGAGCTGAGCACGCGCATGGCTTAACCGCGCCATTGCAATTCCCAAGGCGGACCTTCGTGGCGACCGCAGGCCGATTGACGCTTTGCGACGTTTTCATCGTCGTCGAAAGGGCCTCCGGCCTAAATTGGTTTCGCTCGCCACTCGTCACTCTTCATTTCCCAGAAACTCCGAAAAGTGTCCTATTTTAGGACGCTACATTTCGGGAAATTTTCTGGCTCCCGCAACCGCGCCGTACTGTGGGGCGGTTCGACGCTCTTCACTTTTCACTTTCTTGACATCCTGGGACTATGCTCATCATAATGAGGCGCTCGAAACACCTAAGGGGACAACCTAACACATGGCAAGTAGCGCGACCCTGTTTGACCGCTGTGAAGCGTACGTGCGCGACTCGCGCCAGGAGTTTGAAGACAAACTGGCGGAGATGGTCGAGATTCCGACGATTAGCATGGATCCCGAGCGCAAAGCGGACTGCCGGCGCGGGGCCGAACTCGCTCGGCAATACCTGGAAGCGATCGGGGCCCGAGCTGAGATCGTCGAGACTCCGGGCAACCCCGTCGTTCTTGGCAGGCTCGAAACAGGGGCCGACAATCCGACCCTAACGATCTACAATCACCTCGACGTTCAGCCCGCCGACTCCGGCGAGTGGCATAAACCCCCCTTTACATTCTTCAAGGAAGGGGACAGATATGAGGGACGCGGCACTACCGACGACAAAGGACCCGCCCTGGCCGCGATGATGGCGGCCCGCTTCGCCTATCAAAACGAGGCGCCGCTCAATATCAACATCGTTTGGGAGCTGGAAGAAGAGGTCGGCAGCCCGAGTTTTGAGCATTTCGTCAAGAACAACGTTGCGCGGCTGAAAACGGATTCGTTGCTGGTCAGCGACACAATCTGGATCTCCCGCAAGAAGCCGGCAATCCCCTATGGACTGCGCGGTGCAATGATGTTCACGATGACGCTCGAAACCGGCGCTAAAGACGTTCATTCCGGGTTGACCGGGGGCCCGGCGCGCAATCCCATCGGAGAGATCTGCAAGGTCATCTCGCAGTGCTACGACGCCGATACGGGCCGAGTCAAGATCAAAGGCTTCTATGACGATGTGCGCCGGCCGTCAAAGCACGAGGTCCGCAGCTTCCTGGAGTCTGGTTTCAGCACGTCCAAATTCAAAGCCGCGCACGAGTTGAATAAGCTGCGGTTCAATGATGAGGAACGCGTGCTCAAAGCCGTTATGACCGAACCCACGTTTGAGGTCCACGGCATAACCGGGGGCTACCAGGGCCCGGGCGTCAAGACCATTGTTCCGCATCAGGCGCAAGCCAAGCTCAGTTGCCGGCTTGCTCCTGATCAGGACGCCAAAACCGTCTTCAAGCTGATTCGCGAATTCGTGCGCAAACAGAACTCCGATATCAAGACCGAGTTCATATCCGGCCTGGAGGCTTACCTCGGTGACTTTTCCGGCAAGTACGCAGTCGCCGCCGCCGAAGCGATGAAATTTGCATTCGGGCGCAAACCGGCCTTCACTCGCGAGGGCGGCTCGATCGGCGCCGTCGTAACGATGAAGAAATACTTGAAAGCTCCGATTGTGTTCCTCGGCTTATCGTTGCCCGAGCACGGCTATCACGCCAAGAACGAAAACTTCGATTGGAGCATGGCCGCCGGCGGTATGAAGATGTTTGTGCGCTACTTTGACGAAATCAGCAAAATGTCCGACAAGATGTCCGACAAACTTTAGTTGTCGCTTTCTCCCAAAATCGGAATGTTTCCAAGGCCCGAGCAAACTCCGGCGCTGCGCAGAATCCCGTCGAGCGTCAGTGTAATCAATGCGTAGAGTTCTCATCGCCGCCCTTGTCCTCATCGTCCCCTCGGCTGTCGCCATCGTCGTCTTTTATCTGGTCGCCCCCAGAGATGTTCCGACCAGCCGGGATGCCGTGGGACAGGTGACAACGCTTGCGGGGACAGGGGCCCCTGGCAGCGACGAGGGCGCGGCGGCATCGGCGAGCTTTAGCGATCCATTCGGAGTGGCAGTCGACCGCCGCGGCAACGTCTTCGTCGCCGATGCGGGCCGCAACAACAGCATTCGCGTCATCACCCCGGATGCCAGGGTTCAAACCGTAGCCGGTGGCGGCGGCGAAGGCTTCGCCGATGGGCTGGGCGCCGCGGCGAAATTCAACACTCCATCCGGTCTCGCCTTCACGAAGACGGGCGAGCTGATTATCGCCGACACGTCGAACAACCGCATCCGCAGACTATTGCCGGACCGAAGCGTTTCCAGTCTCGCGGGCAGCGGCGTTGCCGGGTTCAAGGACGGTCCCGCCGCCGAAGCCCAATTCGACGGGCCAATCGGCGTCGCCGCGGACAAAGACGGCAACATCATCGTTGCGGACGCCTACAACGACCGCATCCGTAAAATCAGCCGCGATGGAGACGTAACCACGATCGCGGGCACGGGGCTGCCCGGGTACGGCGACGGCGCCGCGGCTGCCGCTGCGTTCGATACGCCGTGCGGGGTCGCAATCGACAAGGCTGGCGACATCTTCGTCGCCGATGCTGGCAACCACGCCGTGCGCAAGATCACGCCCCAGGGCGAGGTTGCGACGATCGTTGCCGGCGACCGGCTTGGCGATGGCCGTACGGTTTCAATCAGGCTCGAGCGCCCGATTGCCATCGCGGTCACCCACGACGGATTTCTATTTCTTGCCGATGAGAGCGCCGGCCGCATCGTCAGGATCAGTCCCGAGCTGGATGTCAGCATCGTCGCAGGCGCTGGCGCCGGGTTCGCGAACGGTCCCGGCGCCAGAGCGCGATTCAATGGTCTGGCGGGAATAGCGGTCGACAGGGAAGGGACTCTCTACGCCGCCGACGCCCACAACTACATGGTTCGGCTCGTTCTTCTGGGTCCGCAAGGTTCGCCCGCGGCCGCAGCCTCAGCCGAGATTGCGGAAGAGAAGTTCATCCAGCCTGCGGCCGAGCCGCCTCCGGAAAATGCCGATGCCGTCATCCCGCGGCTGAGCGCGGAGTTGGTTGGCCTGCCAAACCCGTGCCGCTGGCCGCTGCTGCCGACAGACCAATGGCACGAGGTCGCCGGCGTGGTAGGCGAAGCTCGCGGGGCCGCGGGCGGCGTCGCGCTCGATCATATCCACGCGGGGCTCGATGTGCGGGGCAACATGGGCGACCCAGCCGTTTCGATCCTGGACGAAAAAGTCACGACCCCGCTGCCCACGTTCAATTTTGGCGGCTCGAGCGAAGGCATACACATCGGGGTGATGAGCTACATTCATGTCCGGGTTGGCCGCGACGGCAAGGACAACATCGCGGCACCCGACAAGTTCAAGCCTCGGCTCGATCCCACCGGTCAGCTCATCGGCATTAGAGTGCGGCGCGGCGCGCGATTTGGGCTCGGCGACTTCATTGGAAGCCTAAACCAGCTCTATCACGTTCATTTGAATTTCGGTCCCTGGAACGCGGAGGCCAATGCGATTGCGTTTCCGTTCCCCGGATTCAAAGACACGATCCCGCCCGTCATTGAGCCCGACGGCGTAGAAGTAACCAACCTTGCAGGCGAGCGCTTCACGGCGCACCGCGCTGGAAGGCTGGTTGTTTCAGGCGACGTCCGGATTTTGCTCACGGCATATGACCGCGTCGACGGCAACGTCCCAAGCCGCAAGTTGGGTTTGTACCGCGCCGGCTATCAGGTGTTCACCGAGGCAGGCGCGCCTGCTCCGGGATTCGAGCAGCCCCTAATCAACCTGGAATTCAACCGCCTGCCGCCCGACCCCCAGTCCGTCCTTCGGGTCTATGCCGACGGCAGCGGAGTGAGCGCCTACGGCACTCCGACGAAGTTCCGCTACATCCTGACCAATCGGGTCCGCGACGGCGAGGCTCGTGAAGGATTCTTGCGCACCGCCGCTCTGAGCCCGGGCAACTACACTCTGCGGATTATCGCCGAAGACTACGCCCACAATCGCGCCTCGGGCAAACTTACCGAACTGCCGATCACTATTGAGAAGTGACGCTCTGTGTTGAAGAGAAGTTGCTGATGACTAACGCGGGCCGCCTTCCTTTTTGCTCGTGCCCGGATTGAGGGTCGAACGAGAGCGCGATGAAGCCACGCTTTCGCGGGACATATTTCGAGGCTACCATTCTTCCTTACCCGCGGGTCCGCCAAGCGACTTCTCCCGAACCTTGTAGGTGCGCGGCATGCGGGCGACCATTTCAGCAAGGTTGAATTTACGCGTCGCTACTTTTTTTATAAGGATCCGCCCCTCCGTCGGAATGACTTCGACGTTATCCCCGACCGAGATCTCCGCGCTCTCCAATATGTGCTTTGGGAGTCTCAGCCCGTGGCTGTTTCCCCACCTTTGAACTTTGGAAACCATAGTCGCTCTTCCCTCGGTTGCTAGCCTGTTTAGCTCATGTATATGCCGGCTTCGAATACTTGGTCAACAGGATGAAGGCTCACCTACGGCTATGGCGCTCCAGGGACGTTCCGATATACTCTGACCAATCAACAACGACCAGATGAAAATTGAGAATCACCGTTTGCAGGGAGGCGCTTTTTGGGCGGCGACGGCGCTTTTGGCGATCGTGCCGCTGACGTTCTGGACCAGGGTGTACCGGGCGTACACGCTGCCGCGATTTGCCGTGCTGTTAATCGGATCCGCCATCCTTCTACCATTACTGGTTCTGAGCGTAGCGACCAGCAAGGAATCCCGGGCGATGCTGAAGCAACGGCATGTCGTCTTGGTTGCTCTTTACTTGCTTGTCGTCGCCCTTTCGAGCGTCTTCGGAGTCGCCCCTTTCGTCTCAGTTTTAGGCAGTTTTGAAAACCAGATGGGACTGGTGACCAACGCGTGCTTTTTCCTCTGCTTCGTCGCTCTCGTGATTGGAATCGGGAAGAGCGCCCCTCGGTTCTTGTATGTGTGCTGGGCGATGACGACTCCCGGGCTGCTGATCGGGCTGTATGCGTTGGCCCAATCCGCTGGCTTCGATCCGTTCGTTCCAACCCGGCTGTATACCTATGGCGCAGGCGCGGAGAGAGTAGTTCGGGCGGTTGGGACGATGGGGCACGCCGACTTTCTTGGCAACTTTTTGCTCTACACTGCTCCGCTAAGCGCCGGCCTGGCATTCGCGTCGAAGGGTAGGGCGCGCCGTGTCGCATTGGCTGGGACTGGCCTATCGGTCGCGGCGATCATAGTTAGCGGGACGCGCGGCGCGTGGCTCGGCTTAGGGGTGGGAGTCGCCCTCTTCGCGACGTTGGAGTTAGGAGGGCGGAAGCTGGCGCTGCCTAACTGGTTAAGGGCCCGGCGCGGCTGGCTTTTGGTGGTTGCGGCTCTGATGCTTTCTGGTTGCCTTGTGATCTTGAGTCCAGCGTCGCGCTCGGTGGCGGTGCGGGCAAGGTCGCTTGTTTCGGATCGAGTCACCGGCGCTGGGCGAACGATTCTGTGGCGCGACTCCCTCAGGATGGTCCCGGCTTATGCGCTTCTCGGTTGCGGCCCGGAGGGCTTTCGCAAGGCCTTTCTACCCTACAAATCACGCGAGCTTGCCCGCGTAAGCGGCAAGATTCAAAACGAAAGCTCGCACAACTCCTACATCGACGCGATAATCTCATATGGGATCGCGGGGATTATCGCGTATGCCGCTTTGATTGCATCAACGATGGCGCTGCTTCTTCGGGCCCGCCGGGCGGCGAACAGGGAGAGATCGATGCTACTCACAGGAATCGTCTCTTCGTTTGCCGCCGTGCTCGTTCACAAGACTTTCATATACGATCAGATCTCAAGCGGGTTGTATTTCTTTAGCTTCGCCGCACTGGCTCTTTCGGCAGCAAACGTCGTGGCGGCGGAAGCTGCAGATCCCGGGGCGACGGTGGTCGAACGCGGTCCCACGAATTGGTTGCTTGTTGGAGCGGCTGTTGCGTTCGGCTCTACAGCGATTGGCGCAGCGCTCTGGTATTCATTGCGCCTGCTTGAGGCCGACGTGGAGATCAGGCAAGCCGTCCGATCGGTGGCCACGGCGGATTACGAGGGGGTCTTGGCGCCAGGACGGCTAGCGGTTGTCGCTCCCGATCCTACTGGAGGATACCATTTTCTATTTGCACGGGCGCTGGCGGAATACGCGACCAAGTCAGGGCCTGCAGTCCCAGCGGCTAATTCTGTTGCTGATTTCGATGCGTCGCGCAATGCAGCGATCGACCTGGCCATCTCTGAGGCGAATCAGTCGATCAAGCAAGGCAACAGCCCCGATTCCGGATACCTGCTCCTGTGCTATCTCGAGTCGGCGAAGAAGGACTATGGCGCCTTAAGAACGGATGCAGCCTCCGCTGTCGCCTTTGACGGGTTTTCCGGGCCGGCCCATTCCTTCCTAGCTGAGGCTTGCCTGGCGCAGGGCGATGTGGACGGAGCGGATCGCGAGATTTCGGTATGGATGGGCCTTCGCCGCCGCGCCGGCGCCTACAATGAGAATCAGAGGCAGAACAGAGTGCAAGGGTTCATTGGCCGCAGTTCCGCTCTTTCCGCGGCGGGGAATCTGACCCGAGCGCGGTTGGAACTATTCAAGGCGACGGCAGCGGCCCGGGACAGATGTCCCCCCTGTCACCGGTCGCTCGCAATTGCTTACGAAGACTTCGGCCTATTCGAGAGAGCGATTGATGAGTGGGAGAGTTTGATCCGTTTGAGCACGGTTCCCGTTGAGACAGAATCTGCGCAAGGCCGGATCAAATTGTTAATGCAACGAACCGGCGGTAGCAGAACGCCGTAGCGCCGTGGAAGCGTATTGTAAGCCCTCCACGGCGCTCGAGGTGTTGGCCGTAAGACATCCTGTGAACGCATCGGATTGTGTTCACATCACAAGATGGATAGCGATTAGTCGCCCTTTTTCGGGCGGTGCTTTTTGCTGCCTGGCGGAGGTCCCATCGCAGCGCACGGCCTAAAGGGCACAGTTTGATTAATATGGAAAACCTGCGAGGGTCCTCCTGGTATAGGAGTAAAATAGACTACCGCGCTTCCTGTGCCTTGACTTAACAGCAGCCCCCCGGTGACGCGCCTATCAGGCTTGCGATCCGAAACCGACTCAACCGAGCTAGGTGTGGAAATGGTCCCGGTTCCCGTGAGGGTCACAGGGCTGCTGCCGGTGTGAGTGAAGGTGTAAGCGCCACTTGGGCAGGAGAAGGTAAGAACGTCTCCGGTGTTGTCGTCCGTCAAGCAAACGGTCGGTGTTCCACACTTCGGCCCGATTCCGTCGACGGCGATAGGCTTACTGGAAGCAGTAGATGTAGCGCTGCCCTGAACGTTTGGCGCCAAGTGAAGGTAAACGACGGCTAGCACCGCTACGCCGAGCGCGAATTCCAGTGTGATTCCCGCGGCGCGCAATAAACGCGGATGTGAACTAAAGGTCTTCATTCTTCTGTTTCTCCTTGATCAATCCGACGCAACCAATTCCAATCTTTGGTCGTAGTGGCGCAGAGCCCCGCGCCCACCTGCAGAAGGGCAAATCCCAAACCGGCGCTATGCTACCACGGCCGTTTCGGATTTGCAACTGAGGATTCAACTAGATCGACTCAAGATCCCTAATTTTCAAGGCCGGTGTTTCTCGACGTCGGAGAGGCGCACTGATGCGGCAAGCCTGGAGGGGTAGCGTGAGCGCTGCGCGCATGTTTTGCGATGCGGCGCGGGTCTTCACTGAGTTTTATAGACCGAGATAAGCGAAAAGACCTCAGTTTGCATCCGGCGCTTTTGACCTTTCATTGACTTTCGGGTTCTCGATTTTTTCGCTGTCAGCCTCCCCGGCTAAACGTATGTAAACTTCAAATCCGAGCATCGGAAAGGGTGAATAATCCTGGTCAAGCCATTCTTGCAAGTCGCGTTGGTGGCGCACTAGGCCCGAGCGCCCCAATTCAACGAATTTGGGCTTCTGGGATTTGATGGCATCAAGGATCTCCTCGAAGCCCCCCGGAACCTCCGCTGCTGCAAAGTCGTCTTTGCCGCGGTCAAACCAGATATATTTGCTGATATTGGGCCGATTGAGCAGCGTCAGTATGTTTATCTCACCCTGCGCGTAGATCGTGTCTTCTGGCGACAATCGCGTAGTCAATGTCTGGAGCGCCGCATATTCGTCGTTTAAGGTTGATCCCTGATATTTCGTCCCGAGTGAGGTCGCGGTTGCCACAACCGCGAAACCCGCCCCGACGATCAGACCGGCAACCTGCCATAGCTCTATGCCGATGATCTTTTTTCTGTGGCCGCCCCGGCGTTGTGAACCGATCAGTCTGATGGCGCTGGCGATTAGCGACCCCGCAAACGCCGCGGCGAACGGGAAAATCGGTATCAGGTATGGCCCGGAATTGAAATCAAACCGCCAGTACGCCACATAAATCGCGGGCGGGAGCAGAATCGCGGCGGCCGGCGCACGGCCTGATGGTTTCGCCAGAGTCCAGGCGCGGCTCCGGCGGCGGAGAACGGCTGCGATTGCCGTCACGTATCCTATCGCGCCAAGGCCTAAGAGAATCAGACCAGGCGCGCCTACGAAATGGTTCGCAACATTAGCGATGTGGCGAGCCTGCTCCGTAAGGCTCCTGTAGGCATGTGGAGCATAGACGGTGAGGTCGAAGAGGAAACACCACCGCCAAAGATCTCGCAGTGCGCCTACCGAGTAGAAATACAGGATAGTCACCAGCAGCGGAATCGCGGCCGCGATCGCCGTTTTGGCGATGGCCCGCCTATCCGGCCAGAACGCGACCATTGCCGTTCCAGCGAACAAGAGGCCCGGCTGCCAGGACAAGCAAGAGAGCATTGCCAGGAAGCCCGCCCAGAAAGGCTGGTTTTTCGCGACGAGGAGGACCGACAACATGCCGAAAAGGATCATCACAAGCTTTGGCTCGGTCCCGATGCTTACCCAAGAGTAGAATCGCGGGCAGGCAAGCGGAGCAAAGAACGACAGCAGGGCCGCGATGCGGCTGCCGCTGTAGGACTCGGTAACGGCAAGCGTAGCAAGCAGGAGGGTGCCGGCAAGCGTAATGAATAAGCACCGGATTGCAATCAGATCGTTGAGCCCCGCTGCTTTTCCCGCGACAATTGCGAGCGCGCTCATATATCCGGTTAGCGGCGCCTGGATATTGACCACGTCTTTGTAAGGCGCCTGCCCTCTTAAAATCGCCTGAGCTGTGTAGTCCCACATCGCATGGTCGCCTTCTTCCGGCGCGAGCAGAGCGCGGTTCGCAAGGATGAGCGTTACCGCACAAAGGAAGAGAGCAAAGAAGATGAGACGGCGATGTGAACTCCAGAGCTCGCCGAAGTCGAACTCGCGGAATGGGAGTCCCTGAGCAGGCTGTGCCGTCATCATCGGCATGAGGATAACTGGCAGCTGGGGTTTGAGGAAGGGAGAACCATCAGGGGCCCGGTATCAATAGAGGAAAACCGGGTGCCCGAGAAGCCGGCACCATCAGCCAACGCTTCTGCCGACTGGTACTATCCCTCAGCCCTCATTCTAGTGCGCGATCCCCGCTTTACTCGGCGTGATCCGGAGCTCAGCATAACATGCGTTATGTTGACGTGGGCATAACTCATTCCTGTTGACATGAGATATCATTTTCTCTTCGCGTGCGTTCTGGCAGGTTAGAAACGAAGTCAATGCAAAATGTGGTCGAAGGCTGTGGACTATTGCCCAGTAGGACTATCAAATAAAAGTTTCCCTTCACGCTGTCCACTTTACGCGTGCCAGACTTGAAGCGAATTCTTTGTCCGCGTTTTTCGTCTTCAGCACGCTGACGCTTGAATTCACTTGCTGCGGAGATTGGAACGTCGTACCGCGCCGTAGACCAGATACCAACGGCCGACCTGCGGACGCGTTTGACCTGAGGGTCGTGTCCACCGCAAGCGTTACACTGCTCGGGGAAGCCTGGGCTTGACCTTCTTGGGTGCCCTGAGAACCATATTAGTGACGCCGACAGATGCCATTAGTCCCTACCTTTTTTCTTGTCGTCCTCGAAAGGGATCGGATTATCCTTGAGGAAAGTCTTTAACGATTCGTATTCAGAACGAGCATCGTATGTGGAGCCATCTGCGAACTCGACGCTAACTATCATAAAGAGAGTTAGGCCTTTTAGATGCCCATCCACACGGAGCTTCTCGCGTATCTGATCTGTGAGAGGAACTATGTCAAGATTCCAATCGTCGAGAGATCGCGGTGTGGTTTCTTCCGGTTGTAGGTGCCGCCTCGGCTTGGCCGTCCGTTCCGTAAGACCGCCTGACGAATTAAGGATCGCCAACGTGTATCCTTTAATCGCCTTGGCGCCGCGGTTCTGGATCTGGTAGATTTGTCCTCCGCCCCCTCCCTGCAGAAAACCAAAGCACCTCGGATTCACGAATGCTATCGGGCAATCGGGTTGACACGCGATGACGACCGCGATGTCATCACCTGGAATAAGAAAGACTTTCTCTCGTTCAGGTTTGGATTGGCTCCAGAAGAACGGGAGTTGTAAGGATGTTAGGAAAACCAACGCCAGCGTCGAGCAAAGCATAGTATCCCTCCTTAGGGTTGATTAGAATCAACCATCAGTCTGGCGGTTGTACACTGCATGCCAAACAAGTCCCGCCATCGGACACCTCCAGGCGCGGCGTATGGCGCTCCTGGGAGCCCACCATAACTCTATCGTTCAGCCGAAGGGAGCGGCGCATCTAACCCGATTCACCGCGATCCACTTGACTGTCTGCTTAGCTAACCTGTGAGGAAGCGAAACTTGTTACGAACTTTGCCGAATGAGACTAGGAATAACGCGCAATCATGCCCACGGGATGATCGCCTTTTGAAGGACACGGCTACGCCACATAGTAGGGAGACGCTCAATCCGAAGCATAAAGCGTGCGCTCCTACGTAACGTCGCGAACGGGAGACTATTAATATAACAAGGCAATGTCAAGCGGTTTCTTCAATAGATTGAATTTATTTACGGAAAAGAGAAAGTTAACCCTGCGGTAACATTGGCTTGGCGCTCAATGTCCCGAACTGGGAGGCAAACTTCGGCCGCTTTGCAAGGGCGGTGTATTTTCATTGATTCGTCGAGCGCTCAGACGGTGCAGGTCGACGCATGTAAACTTCGAAGCCGGGCAATGGAAAAGGTGAATAATCCCGGTCCATCCACTCTTCCAGGTCGGGCTGGCAGCGCACCCCGTTCGAGCGGCCAAGCTCGACGAATTTGGGTTTCTGCGATTTGATGGCCTCAAGAATCTCCTGGAAGCCCCCCGGAACCTGCGCACCCGCGAAATCGTCTTTGCCGCGGTCGAACCAAAGGTATTTGCTGGCATTGGGCCGATTGAGGAGCGCCAGTATGTTTATTTCGCCATGAGCATAGATAGTGTCTTCGGCTGCCAACCGATCCGTCAATGTTCGCAGCATGGCGTAATCGTCGTCCAAGGTTAGTCCCTGATATTTTGAGTTGAGTGAAGCCGCAACCGCCAAATAGGCCGCGACGGCGAAAACGATCAGTCCCAGAACCTGCAAGAGTTGCAAATTGAGCACGCGCCTTTTCTCTGCCGCGCTCCACCGTAAGGCGATTGCCTTGATGACGCCGGCGATCAACCAACCGGCAAACACCGCTGCAAACGGGAAAATGGGTATCAAGTACGGGCCGGAGTTAAAGTCAAACCGCCAGTACGCCACGTAGATCGCGGGCGGGAGCAGAATCGCGGCAACCGGCGCCCGGCCGGCGTGGCCGGAGCGACGAAGAGCCGCGAAGAGCGCCGTCGCGTATCCTATTGCGCCCAGGCCCAACACAAGGAGACCCGGCGCGGCAAGCACGCGGTGTGCAACCGCGGCGATATGGCTGGCCTGCTCCGCGAGGCTGCGAAAGCCCTGTGGGGCATAGACGGTGAGGTCGAAGACGAAACACCACCTCCACAGATCTCGCAGCCCGCCAACCCAGTAGAAGTACAGGATGGTCGCGAGCAGCGGGATCGCGGCGCCGGCCGCGGTTCTGACAACTGATCGCTTATTCGGCCAAACCGCGAGGAGCGCCGTTCCAGCGAACAAGAGGCCGGGCTGCCAGGACAAGCAAGAGAGCATCGCCGCGAAGCCCGCCCAGGAGGGCTGGTTTTTCGCAACGAAGAGTACCGACAACATTCCGAAAAGAATCATAACGAGCTTTGGCTCTGAGCCGGTGCTCGCCCAGGAATAGAAGCGCGGGCATGCAAGGGGAGCACAGAACGCCAGTAGGGCGGCGATGCGACTGCCGCTGTAGGCCTCAGTTACGGCGAGCGTTACAAGCAGGAGCGCCGCCGCAAGCGAAATGTATAAGCATCGTATCGCAATCAGATCATTGAGCCCCACCGCCCTTCCCACGAGAAGGGCAAGCGCGCTCAGATATGCGCTGAGCGGGGTTTTGATGTTGACGACATCCTTGTAGGGAACTTGGCCTCGCAAGATCGCCTGAGCCATGTAGTCCCACATCGCGTGGTCGGCGGCTTCAGGCGCGACGAGAGCGCGGTTCACGAGGATGAGCGTTACGGCAGAGAGGAAGAGAGCAAAGAAGATGAGATGGCGTTGTGAACTCCAGAGCTTCCGCAAGTCGAACTCGGGTAATGGGAGTCCGTGAGTAGTATGTGGCGTCGTCATCGGAATGAGGATAACTGGCGGCGAGGGTTTCAGGAAGGCAGAGCATCAGAGGGCCTCTCAACAGGCATGAGTTATGTTGAGCTCGCCATAATGCATGCGTGGCGACAGGCCAGCTCTCAACAGAGGGAAACCGGCCGCCAGAGAAGCCGGCGCCATCAAAGCGGCGGCTTGCCGCCGCACTTCTAAAGGCGTCCATCAAATGTACGAAGTCCAGAGGCAGGCGCCTGCGCTTGCCTCCGGACTCAGTCTGATTATTTATTACACGTGAACGTCGGATGTGGATTGGTTGACGTTATAGCATAGGTTTGCCACACGCCCTGTACGAAGAACTGGATTTTGGCGCTCCCGGTGCTGGCGGTGATTGAGATGCTGGCCGTAACGTTGCGATCGGTTTTGCTGTCGGAGAGCGTCAGAATGCCGTTCACCAGAGTCACCTTGCCCTGACCCTTCAATGTGATGCTGCTGTCGCTACACTTGGTAAATAGATAGTCCCCCGTCGTGGAGACAAAAGAGAAGATGTCATTGGAGGCGTCATCCTGTAAATTCTTGTCGTAAACCAAGACCTTGAACGTGGAATGCGCCATATTGCCCGAGGTGTCTGTCGCCGTACAGGTCACCGTAGTGGTTCCTGGCGGGAAGGCGGACCCGGACGGCGGCGAGCATACAACGCTGGCAACGGCACAATTGTCGGTGGCGCCAGGGGTCGGGTAGGTGACCACCACGGTGTTGGACCCTTTCAGGGCGTTGCTCTTGACAACAATGTCAGGCGGCGTGCTGATCACAGGCGGAGTTGTGTCCGCGGCCACCACGGTGATCGGCGCCGAAACGGAGCTAGAGCAGCCGTTGATGGTCGCCTTTACTGTGTAACTGCCGGAAGCCGAGGCGCCAAATTGCTGCGCCGTTGCTCCCCCAATGGGATTACCGTTGAGATACCATTGATTACCCGCGGCGCTGCTGGAGCTCAAGGTTACACTTCCGCCCGGGCAGAAGGTGGTTGGCCCTCCTGGCGTAATCGTGGGCGTTGCGGGAATCGGATTCACGGTCACTGTCGTCGCCGAAGAGGCCGCGCTGCTGCAACCGCTGGCGGCCACGACAACCGTGTAGTTGCCGGAAGCCGTCGCCGAATAGGACTGATTGGTCGCGCCGCCGATCGGATTGCCATTGAGAGACCATTGATTGCCGGAGGCGCTGCTCGATGTCAGCGTCACGCTGCCACCCGCGCAGAAGGTGGTTGGCCCACCCGGGGTAATCGTCGGTGTCGCCGGAGTTGGATTCACGGTCACCGTCGTTGCCGAAGAGGCCGCGCTGCTGCAACCGCTGGCGGTCACGACAACCGTGTAGTTGCCGGA
>Ga0207156_10064_pt1 | contig 25863 bp, 23 predicted proteins | sample Alteio_BWMinHeat_24_FD_153514 | JGI IMG/M metagenome (GOLD analysis project Ga0207156, IMG submission 153514) | Enriched cells from forest soil in Barre Woods Harvard Forest LTER site, Petersham, Massachusetts, United States -... | ecosystem: Environmental > Terrestrial > Soil > Temperate forest >...
AGGTTAACGAATAGGGCTTCCAGTCAATTGAGCCCGCTTGACCTAACCTGGCTGTCCCAGTGTAGAGTATCGATAGCGCCGCTCCCTGAATTGAACAACATCAAAAGAAGCTACTGGCGCTGCTGGCGTTCCGAGCCGTTTCAAGCGTTTCACGGCTTGTGTTGCCGGTGGACGCTCATGGAGGAATCTAATGCCGATGAACAAGAAGTCGGTTGTCAATTTCGTCGCGCGAGCGCTGCCGCTGGTTCTAGCGCTGGGCGGCGCGCAGTTCTTGCCGCCGGCCGCAATCGCACAAACGGTCAGCAGCTTGGACCGCGATCGCGGTCACGTAATGCTTGTCCAGATTAGGGAGGACATCCGCAAGAACTACTTTGACCCGGCCTATCACGGGATGGATCTGGATGCGCGCTTCAAGGCCGCCGATGACAAGATCAAGGCGGCCACGTCAGTCGGCCAGATCTTTGGCATCATTGCCCAGGCCCTGCTCGATCTCGACGACTCGCACACCTTCTTCATACCGCCGCAACGCGCGGCCAGAACCGACTATGGCTGGCAGATGGAAATGATGGGCGATAAATGCTACGTGATCGCGGTCAAGCCGGGCAGCGACGCGGACGCGAAGGGACTCAAGCCGGGCGACCAGGTGCTCGCAGTGGACGACCATCTGGTGGTCAGGGAAAACCTCTGGAAGATGCATTATCTCTACTATAACCTGAGGCCGCAGCCAGGAATGAAGGTGGTCGTGCAGAGTCCGGACGGCCAGCGTCGTCAGCTCAATCTCATGGCCAAAGTGTCGACTGGAAAACGTCGCGTCGATCTGACCGGAGAAGACGAAAACGACTTCTGGAATCTCGTTCGCGAGGCGGAAAACGAGGACCGTTTGAGCGCCCATCGGTACACAGTGGTGGATTCAGTCTTTATCTGGAAAATGCCCGAGTTCGATCTAACCGACCAGGGCGTGGACGACATGATGGCCAAGGTCCGAAAGCAGAAGGCGCTGATTCTCGATTTGCGGGGCAACCCTGGCGGCAGCGTAACCACGCTGACGCGCATGCTCGGGTATCTTTTTGACCGCGATTTGAAGGTAGCTGACGCCAAGCGGCGTAAAGACACAAAACCAATGATCGCAAAGACTCGCGGCGACAAGGGCTTCAAAGGCGATCTGGTCGTGCTAGTCGATAGCGTTTCGGCCTCGAGCTCAGAGCTATTCGCTCGCACCATCCAGTTAGAGAAGCGCGGCAAAGTGATTGGCGACCATACGGCCGGCGCGGTCATGGAAGCGCTCCACCATAGCCATCAGACGGGCGCCGACACCGTCGTCTTCTATGGCGCGAGCATCACCGAAGCCGACGTCATCATGCCGGATGGCAAGAGCCTGGAGCACGCAGGCGTGACGCGGGATGAGGTGCTCTTGCCGAGCGCCGCGGACATGGCCGCCAAGCGCGATCCTGTGCTTGTGCGCGCGGCGACGCTGGTCGGGGCAAAGCTCGAGCCGGAAAAGGCCGGCGCGATGTTCCCCATTGAATGGCGCAAGTGAGAGCATCTGTCTAAAGCTCCCGTGAATAGAACCTAAGAGGGCTCCCCGGGCCCGCTGGAACCACGCCTGGTGGCCCGGGGGGCGGGCGGACCTTCAAAGGGCATAGCGTGTCTCTATCGCAGCGCTTCGTAACAGATGGCCGCGCCGGCGCACATAATAACGAATGCGCTGCCAAGCGGAAGCAACCGCACCAGCAGGGCCGAGCGCACGGGCCTCTTTAACAGCCGTCCCGCGTACAAGAAAAGCAGACCGACCGCGGTGAGCGTCGTCGCGAGGCCAAAGCTGAAGGCGACAACGAGAACCAGCCCGTAGCCGATGCGGTGCAGCGATATCGCCGAAAGCAGCACTACCAGCGCCGAAGGGCAGGGCAACAGGCCCCCCGAAATACCGAGTGCGAGCAGATTGCGCCACCCAATGCCCGCGCCGTCGGCGCCGGGTATGACGTGCGTGTGGACCTTGCCTCCGTGTGAATGCGCTCTCCCCCCGCCATGGCCGTGACTGTGTGCGTGCGGTCCGTCCTCATTCGCAGGCTCCTGGCCGTGACCCGGATGAGAATGGAGCATCTGCGCCGCGGCGAGCTGCGCGTCTTGATGATGATCGAGATGGGTGTGGGCAATTCCGGGGGCGGCGTGCGAATGGCCATGGGTGTCGTGATCGTGGTCCTGATGTCCGTCGTGATGGTGGTCGTGGTTGCGGTCTGAGGCGCCCCCCGCTTGGTTGTGACGATGGGGATGCGAATGGTCGTGTGAATGGCTCTTTGCGCGCAGGGCGGTGCGCAGGCGGCCGACAAAGAGGCTAAAGCCAATCAGCAATACGATGGCGCCTGAAAGCGCGCTCAGGATCGGAAACAAACGTTCAGGCACGACGTAGCGGGACGCGAATTGCGTCACGAGGCCGAGCGCGAACACGCCAATGGTATGGGTTACGGTGACGGTGAGGCCGAGAAAGGCCGCATGCCGCATGGTTCCGCGCGATCCGACAAGGTAAGCGCCGACGATGGTCTTGCCGTGGCCTGGCGACAAGGCGTGCACAGCGCCAAGCCCGGCGGCGATCAAGAGGCCCGCTAGCGCGACCAGCGGCGTCACGTGGTTGACCGTGATCAGCTCCGCGAAACGGTCCCTTGCGGCGTGCGCTGCGCGTCCATCCCGGGTCCGCAGGACGCTTGAGCCGGCGGGCGCCGCTCCGTTGGTAAATGAAAGGTCAAGGCTGCGTTCGTTGAGCGGGGCGGAGAGCATGTCCTGCGGATAGACTTTGAGCTCCTCCGTAAGCGAGTCTCCAAAGGCGCTGCTGTCAAAAACGGAGACAGGCGCCGACCCCGCAGCGACGATTTCGCGCCAGCCGATGCGGTCCGCATCGTTCCCATCCTCGAAGCGAAGCCGATGCGCTCCCGCACCGGCAGAGCCTGGCAAAGCGCCGCTGTAGTCGCATTCGACGCGCAGGGTCGGGAGACCCCCGGCGCCGGACGGAAGGCTGATCTTCTTTGACTCCGGCCGCAGCAAGATGCGGACGCCGTCCACCGTCACGAGAAGTCCGGCGCCGTAGTCAGCCGCGGCATTGTCAAGGAAGCCTCCTAGACGCGAGACGGCCTGCGGGTCAGAGCCGTCAACGCCGAGCCTCTGGAGCTGCTGAAAGGCGGGGATCTCCGCCATGTCAACCACCCAGCGGAGAGCAATGCGGTCGGCTTTGATCTCGATGCGGGTGAAATGGTTGATGGTGAAGTTGCCAAGCGGATGGGCCGGCGCGCCGGGCGCGAGCAGCAGGGAGATGACCGCGGCGGCAAGAGCGGCCCAGCCGAACCGATGCAACGAAGAGTTTCGCGAATGTGACATCAATGGCTCCTTTCTGAGTCAGGCCCGAAGCGTCCGGGTCGAGAGCGCGGAACAAGAGCTCGTCGCAGTGTGCTCTCGGCCGGGGCGGCACAGCCGCGGAAAAGCAAATTCACAACTCCCGCAAAGCCTTTCTGGCAAACTCGGCTTGCAAAAGGTCAAATGTGGGATTGATCTCCAGCGCAAGGTGGAGATGCTTGGCGGCGGCCCGGCGGTCCCCCAGTGCTTTGTAGATCATTCCAGCGTGGTAGTAGAGTTGGGCGTCGCGCGTGCCCAGGCGCAGGGCTTCCTCGATCGCCGCTTTTGCTTCGCCGGCCTTGCCGTTCTTGAGCAGGCACCACGCCAGCGTGTCGCATGTATAGATGTCGGCCCGGGCCTGCCGCTCGCGGCTGGCGATATCGAGAGCTTCGGCGAGCTTACAATCGTGATTTGCCCAGAACAGCGCAAGCTGCCGCGAATAGACGTTGGCTCCTCCCGCGGCCGAGCGCTCGATGAATTCGACCAGCTCATACTGCTTGCTCGCGGTGTCGGCGCGCCCCAGGCTGGCATAGAGGTCGCCGAGCGCGATGGCGGTGTCGGGGAGCGGAACCCGGTCCAGGGAGCGCTGATAGAAACCGACTGCGCCAGCCAGGTCCCCTGCGGCGATTCGCGCGCGCGCCTTAGCCGCAAGCGCAACGTAATAGTCGGGGAAAAGATCCAGGGCGAGATCGTACTCGCGCTCGCCCTCGGAGAGTTTGCCTACTCTGATCAGTTCGTCGCCCAGGTGAACACGTTGCCACGCTAACCCCTCCGGGTCCTGCGGAGTCGAAGACTTCACCGCGGCGCGCATCACCTCGATGGCGCGCGCCGCATCGCCATGGAGAAAATCGAGATAGGCCATGCGAGCGTATGACGAAGCGTCCGGGCGCAATAACATCATCTTGTCCGCGGCTTCGTCGGCTTTGTCGTAGTCGCCAAGCTCGACCAGCGCATCGGTTAGCTCGCCGTAGACCATGTGGTCGCCTGGGCGCATTTGCCGCGCGCGCTCGGCGACCCCGAGCGCTTCGCCAAAGCGATGATTCGTGAGCAGCAGCGCGGCTCGCAGCTTGATTCCCTCAAAGTTGTCTGGGTCGATTTCGAGCGCACGGTTGAGCGCGCCCTCGGCTCTCGAATTGAGAGAAAAGTCGCCAGTCTCGCGCGCCTTCTGCATGTAGGCGGCGCAGAGCATATTGTATCCATCCGGTTTGTAGGGCGCGCGTTTGGTCATCTGCTCCGCCTTTTGCATCTGACTGTCCGCGAGCGAAGCAGGGCGTGAGGGCGAAGCCAGCGGCGCAACCAATGGCGTCGGCGCGTCTGCCGCGCGCCCCCACTGAATCCGAACCGCCAGCACAATGACGGCGAGCAGGACGACGGCCCCGATCGGCGTCAGGATCTGCTTGATTGCATTTATCTTCATAGCTCCAACCCGCACGTGGCAAAAGATTAAAATGTGAGAGTAACAATGAGAGAGAGTTGCTCCGGGCTCGGGTTCGGGTTCGGTGCGCCTGCCGTGAAGGCAAGGCGGTGAAACGTGAACACCGAACCCGAAACCCTAGACGCGAAACCGCCTCCTTACTCCTTCACGTGATGATCGTGTGCGGAGGCTGCGTTTCCAAGTCCGCCTGCATTGCCGGCGCTTGGAACCCCCAGATAGGGGAAGTGGTCGAGAAACGGCACGCTCGGATGATCGACGCCGTCGCCGACCGTGTTGTTAGGCGCAACGTTGAACGGATTCGTCGCGGCACCCGGGGTATTCGGGTTGATTGGAGTGCCGCCCATCATCGCCCGCAAGGCGATGTCGACGGCATCGTCGAGAGGCCGGCGGCCGTTGGGAAAGCCTGCCGGATCGCCGCCGATCAGCCCGAGCCGGTTCGGGCTCGCGCTCGGTGGAATTGCCACGTTCAGTCGCAGGTATTCGTGCGGCGCCCCATCCGATAAGAAGTTCTGGAATCCCGGAACGACTCCGGCCGGTATGCCGGTGGCGAATATCGCGACCAGGTCGTTGCGCGGCGGCGGCGGGACGTTTACGGGGATGCCCGCTGCTCCAAATTCCACCGCCATGATTTTCGGGAGCTGGGGATCGAGGACGAACGGAGCGGCCAGTATGTCGACGGTGGGCGAAGACGCGTTGAACGAATCCTTCAGGCCGTCGGGGATGACCAGCTCGTTCACCAGGGGGCTGCCCAACCTGGAAACCTGAGCGCTGGTCACCCGGCCGCGCCGCGTGAATGCCCGCCGCTCGACGGTGGACCAGACCCCAATGACGGCGTTGGGATCATTGACGCTTGTTGGAACCGAGCCGTTGCGCGTCAGCACCTGAATCGGGACCTCGATCGCGATGCTGTGCACGTTGAAGCCAGCGGTCGTATCGATGCCGCCAGTGTCGGTCAGCGAGTGAAAATTGACCGTGTCGAAGATCGATTCGACATCGATGTAGAAGCCTTCGGCGCGCTGCCCGGCAAAGACCCGTCCGGTGAGTCCGGACTGCGGAAACGTGATCTGAGACACCGCGGCTTGCCCGAAGGTCGCCTCGTAATTCGGCGTGGTGCGCGAGCCGATGTTGTCCGGAGGCACGAGAAAGTTGTCGCCTAGATCGAAGCCGATGCTCGGATCGTCGATGCCCTTGGAGACGCCTCCGGTCACCATCTTGACGCTATAGGTCTGGGGCTCGTTGTAGTTCAAATCGGTGATCGATTTGATCAAAGGCGCGACGCCGGCGCTGCCGCCCAGAGCCTGATTCGGCGCGGCCTGGCCAAGAATCGTGTTCGGATTCACGATCGTCGTCTGAAAGCGAAACTCGAAAGTGATGGCCTCGTTGCCGGTTCCGGTGTTGTCGATTTTGATTTTGTAAACCGCGTTGTCGTCGAATCGGTAAAAATGCGGCCCGCCCGCCGGTTCTTCGAACGGGATGAAGTTGGCGATCAAGGTGACGTAGCCGCTGCGTCCGGTCTCGGTGCTGCGGAACGCGTAAACGTCGGTGTTGTCCGCTGTGGGATCGAGTTTGATGAGCGGCGCCTCGCGGTGGCTCGACGCCTGGACGGGCCGGTTGCCCGGCGCGTTGGCGAGGAGCCCAACTCCTAGCGCCAGCGCGACCCCTGCTGTGAGAATCTTCCGCATGTTCCTATTCTCCTTAGGTTGTGGTCGGCTTGTCCCTAGCCCAAAATCGATACAGGGAGACTCATTCAATCGCGGCGCGAAGGCAACGGAGCGCCGCCTGGTCGTCCAGGCATACGGGTTCCCCGATCTGAAGGTGTGATTGGGACTACGCTGTCTTCGGGTTGTCCGCCGCGGGCGCGGGCTAGACGGGACAAGCCTCCCGATGTCTTCACTACTGAAGCCCGCCGCGCGTCCCCCCGCGCACGTCTTTGGGCTCCATTGCTTCTCGCCTTGTACTACGCGGCCGCCTGGATTTTGGATTCACGCCGGCCTGTCATGTAAGGCCAATCTGCAAAGGGGTGATTGCTCGTACCATCGTTGATAGCATGTCATGTCGCCACATTCGGAACTTGGAGCGTGTAATAATTCGGAATTTGGAGCTGTAATGATAATCAAGACAATCGTCGTTGGGCTGATGTCGGCGCTGTTGCTGGTTGGCTGCCACCGCGGCGGCGATGGCGCCGGGCCTCTGAATGACCGCCGGCAGGCGGGGCTGATTGGCCGCGTCCAGAGTGCGCGCAGCTCGGCCTCTAAGCTGACTAAGGAATCGGGCAACTGGGTTGAAGGTCCGCGCGGCCTGACCCAGGAAGCGATCTACAATTCCGCCGGAAATCTTGCGGAGGAGCATTTCTATAGCACTGACGGATTCCTGCTCTTCAAGATGGCCTACGCCTACGGGACGAATGGCAAGCTGAAGCAACGCGTCTCGTATGACCCGAACGGGGCAGTCAAAGAAAAAGAAGACTACACGACCGATGCCGCCGGGCATCTGATTCGATCGCAAGCTTATTCTCCCGACGACGCGCTGCGCAGCAGGAGCGAGTATGCATACGACGACAGGGGCTTTCGGATCGAATGGGTGCTCTACAACGCCAGGGGTGCGACGGCAGACCGCCGGACCTACGCCTATGACGAGCGCGGCCGCAGGAATCAAGAATCGCGGTACTTTTCCGAGGGCTCCCTGGACTCTAGATATGTTTACACTCTCGACGATAAAGGGGCGCCGATCGAGTCGGCGAAATACGGGGATCACGACAAGCTTCTGGAGAAAGAACGATACGCCTACGAAGATGACCCAACAGGCAATTGGATCAAGAAGACCAGCTCGAGATGGGTCAATGGTTCGGACAATCCAGATTTCGCGCCCTCCGAGGTGACGTACCGCACTGTGACCTACTTCTAGAATCCAGAAGTCAGGGAGTCTACGAGTCTAGGAGTCTGTGGGTTGGGCTGTCGCAATGGTTCGGGAATAGCGTGACTGCTCAATGGTCATTTGTCAGTTGTCATAATGACAAATGTTTAAATCGCCTTCAAGGCCTCTAGACTGTCAGGCTCTCAGACTCCTAGACTCGGGACGGGCGCAACCGGCCATTTTCTTGTGGAACGAGCCCGCTTGATTTATCATTGAGCGGAAAGAAAAGTTATGGCGTTACGGTACATCTCGATTCTGGTTCTAGCGGCGGCGGTCCTCATAACGGGCGGCGCAGCCAGCGGCTCGAAGCGGCCGGCGCAGAGCGCAGGCCAAACCCTGGTGGGCGACTGGATCCTTTCATTTTCGCCGATCAATGGTCAAAACTTCTCGCGCCTCGGCAACACCCTGGGCTTTGCGGATCGCGACATTGCCTTCGACGCGCAGGGCGGCTTGCAGACCGCTGTTGTGACCCGCGAGGACTTGAACACCAGTCTGCATCCGCTCGGCGCGTGGCGCGTCATGGGCGACCAGTTCAGCGCCACCTTCGAGTTATGGTGCGAGGGCGCTACGGCGCCATGTGGAACCGTCACGCTACGCGGTTCGTTCACCGATGTAGGGAAAGTGAAGGGAACGGCTACGGTCTTCTTTGAACAGGACGACTCGACGACGCCTACCGGACTCGATACCTGGACCATGGCTTTTCGCGGCAATCAGGCGGCGGGAGGCGCAAACTGATGAAACAAGTGACCGGACCGGGTCGCCTACTGGCGTCGCTCGGGGCGTTAGCGTGTCTTGCGCTCCTGAGCCCGTCGGTCCTGGCTGCTGCGCCCCTAGACGGCGCCTGGACCTTTACCATAAACATACCCGAGTCCTCCGTCAGCGCGAATCAGCGGACCCTTGTCGTCACGGTAGTCGCGAGCCCGCGCGATGGCGCCCTGGTTGGAAAACTGACGGTCACCGACGCTAACAACGTCACGGTGGCGGGAGCGTGGCGGCAGCAGGGGAAAAACGTCTCGATTACCTATGAACTCCCTTGCGCCGGAACTGGAGACAATTCCTGCGCGACCCTTATATTAAAGGGCAAGATCAAGAGCGGTAAGATCAGAACCAGCCAGGTGATCGTCCTCTGGGACGCAGCGAACAATCGAAACCCTGCGCTGTTCGATACGTCAAATGGGACGTTCGCCGCGCAACGGAGCCAGTAGCGTTTTGCCAATTGGCTTGCTCCCCGACTGCTTCTTCATTTCCGTAACCGTGGCCCCGGAATCTCCATCCTGGATTGTGAACTCGACGTGATCGCCGTGTTTGAAATCCTCCAGTGAGATCTTCTTTCTGACTTTGTAAAGCATGTTCATCGCCGGCATGTAGTCCTTGATCTCTTCGTGATCGATGTTCACGGTGTGCAGGTTCTGATCAACCGAATCGATCACGCCAACGCCGTGATACGTCTTAGAGATGTGCGCAGCGCCGTGTTTGCACGACGAGGCAACCAGCGGCGCCGACAATGCCGCCAGGAAACAAAGCGTCATCGCGGTTGCCCTCCAACCAACCTGTCTGCTCTGCAAATCCTGTCCCTCCGCAAGAGAAGCTTCAGAATGCGACGACCGTTCGCGTAGCGAGGCCGTCGAGATTTTCAAAATAGCATAAGCGAGACCGGCGAGCCAATTGTGGGGTTTGTCCGAATTAGGACACGACCCCCGTGTGCGACTGTACGGGCGGCCGTCTCTGGCCGCCCCATCCCCAAACCCAGGCAATCCGTTTACGGCAACGCTTCCGTATTTAGCAGATGAGCCGGACAGCCGGCGGGATTTGGCCCGCCCCAGGAGACTCAAATATGAACGGATTTCTTGGCGCTGGCGCCACGCTGCGCGCTGACATTAATCTCGTTGTGCAGGCGCTTATGGGCCTGGCCTTGCTAGCTGGCATGTTCCTCGCGCGCCGAAGACGATTCCGCGCCCACAAGTACTGCCAGGCTTCCGTCATGATGCTTAACTTGATCATGATCGCCTTGATTATGGCGCCATCTTTCCACCACCAGGTCCAGCCGCACTTCCCAGCCGGTCTGCGCGAAACCTATTACCTGATTCCCTATATTCACGCGATCCTTGGTGGTTTGGCTGAACTGCTTGGCCTTTATATTGTTTTGGTGGCCGCGACCAATATTCTGCCGCAGCGCCTTCGGTTCCGACGGTTCAAACCGTGGATGCGAACCGAACTCGCACTCTGGTGGATCGTTATCCTTATCGGCCTCGCGACGTATTACGTTTGGTATGTAAAGCCTTTGCATCAAGCCGCCGCGCCGCAAACAACCCAGGCGGCAAAGCCCTCGGCGCCGGGCCGCGTCACGGTGACAATCAAGAACTTCCAATTTGATCCGCAGGACCTAACCGTCCCAGCCGGAACCACTGTGGAATGGCTGGACAACATCGGCCGCCACAGCATCGTCGCCGAGCAAGGCGGGTTCAAGTCGCCAGTATTGGCTTCCGGAGGCCAGTTTGAGCATAAATTCGACGCTCCAGGCGCCTATCCCTACTATTGCGGTGAGCACGGTAAAGGCGTAATGGCGGGAACCATAACGGTGACGAACGCTCCGTGAACGCGCATGTAGCAGCACGTGAAGGAACCGCGAAGGGTGCTGCTTCGCGGTCGCCTTCCCGGTCAAAAGAATATGGCTAATAGAAACGTCTTTATTACTGGTGGAACCGGCTATATCGGCCGCCGTTTGATCGCCGAACTGCTCAACAGGAACTATGAAGTGCGAGCCCTCGTGCGGGCCGGTTCTGAGCGCAAACTGCCCTCAGACTGCGCCGCGGTGGTGGGGAATGTCTTAGACCCCTCGTCTTTTGCGCATCAAGTGCAGCCGTCGGATACATTTGTGCAGTTGGTGGGCGTCCCAAAGCCCTCTCCGGCGAAGGCTGCACAGTTCCGCGCTGTTGACCTGGCGTCGATCCAGGCCTCGGTGTCCGCCGCGGCGGACGCCGGAGTAGCACACTTCGTCTACGTCAGCGTCGCCCACCCTGCTCCCATTATGAGAGCCTACATCGAGGTCCGAGCCGAAGGCGAGAGGCTAATCCGCTCGCACCGCTTGAACGCCACGATTCTGCGGCCGTGGTACGTGCTCGGTCCCGGTCACCGCTGGCCATATATGCTGCTGCCGATGTACGCCGTCTTGGAACGGCTTCCGTCAACGAGGGAAACCGCTCGGCGTTTAGGACTTGTGACGCTTCAGCAGATGATTGATGCGCTCCTCGCCGCCATCGCCGCCCCCGCCAGCGGAGTCCGAATCCTGGAACCTGCGCAGATCAAGGCGGCGTCAATAATGGAAGCGATAGCGTAGTTCGACGTACACCTGGCGAGGATCGACGAAGTGGGTTCCGCCAAATGTCGTGCTGTTGTCCAGCAAGAACCGTTTATCCGCCGCATTCACGGCGTGCACAGCGACCGACCAGTTCTCGCCGAACGACTTGCCTCCGCCAAGGTCAAAGGTAACGTGTCCGGGCAGATGTTGCGGGCCGCCGTTGTCTGTAAACCCGGAGCCATAATGCAGGCTCGCCGCCGCGTAACTGCGAGCTGGGAGATTGACCTCGCCCCCCACATTCAGGGTATGACGCTGGTCGTGGTCGAGCAGAAACGAAGCCGCCGGCGGCGAGAAGTCGGTGAGGCCGCCGGTGATCGCGCCCTGGCCCTCTGCCCTCTGTCGCGAATAGGCCAGGTAGATCTGTCCGCGCTTCCAGAGTCGCGGCGCGCGCGCAGTAAGTTCTATTCCACGAATCCGGGCGCGATCGATAGTCAGCGGGAAAAAGATGTTAGAGTTGTTGATGGCGCTGTGGTCGAAGAAGTTCTTCACGTGAGTCCGGAAATAGTCGGCGTCAAAGGACCAACCTCGGAGGGGAATGTTGAGGCCGAACTGCTGCTCTTCGTCGCGCTCGCCGCGCAGGGGAAGAAAGCCGAACCCTTGACTTACGGCAAACTGCAGCAGCGGGCCCGAGACGGTAGACAGTGGTGGCGCCTGATAGTAACGCCCATAGAACCCGCGCACGATCCACTTCAGCCGCGGGATGCGGATCGCAGCCCCGATGCGGGGGCTTGCTGCGTTCTCGGTTAGCGCCCCGGCAAAACGCGTGTAACGCACGCCTCCCGTTAGCGTCAGCCAGGACCACGTCTTGTATTGATCCTCGACGAATACTGCTTCCAGGTTTCCGGTCGGCTTTTCACTTTGCTCCAGATTGCTTCCGCTCCCATCAGTGGCCTGGAGCCCGAAGAAACCGTTGTCACGCTGAAAGAATCCATAAAACCCCGCCTTGGCGTTGTGTTTCGCGGAGAGAGCGCTGAAGGCTGCCTGCGCCCCAGCATACTGCGAACTGCGCCGCTCCTGCGGAATGAACGGCGTGTCGCCGCTGCCGCCAAGAAAGTCCGCTCGATTGAAGTGATAGAACGGCGATATGGTAAGCAACAGATTCGAGCCTAAGGTTCGCACCCACGAGACGTTGATGAACCCATCCCTTTCGCGCTCGACATCGCGGATGCCGCCCGCCTGAGCGTCCGGGTCATTGGGAACCTGATAGTGGTCCAGCCTGCCGCTCGCCGCCAGCCTGAGCTGACTCACCGGGCTGATGTTGTAAATCAACGAAAGGAACGCGCCCCCTCCTCCTACGGCGTCGTGCAGAACCGTGGAACTCGGCGTCGAGAGGCCGTAGTCGCTCCGATTGCCATTGATGCTGGCATAGTAGGCGAAGCGGTCCGTATGGCTGCCGAAGCTGAATTGATCGTTGGTCTGGTGGAAGTTGCCGTAACTGAGAACCAACTCTGCTTCCCGATTGCGCTCGAAGCCGGTCCGCGGGATGACGTTGAAAACACCGTAAGTGCGGTCGCCGTATTCAGCCGAGTAGCTGCCGCGCTGCACCTCTAGGTAGTCGATATCCTTGGGGTCGAATTGAGGGCCGACGTTGCTTGCGATGTTGGTATTGGGAACAGGAACGCCGTCGACAAGCCAGGTCACCTGGTGCCCGCCGCGAACATGAAGTTGATCGTGGGTGAGGTAGGCGCCCGGGACATAATTGGTGATAAAGGCCAGGCTGTTGCTTCGCCCCGCCCCCGGGGTCTGCCTGATTTCATCGCGGCTCACCAGCGCCGTGGGCGTGGGCGATTCTGAACCGACAACCTCAGGCGTCGCGGTGACCTCAATCTGCTGTGCGATCGCCGCGATCTCCAACTTGAATTGCAACAAGGGGGCGCTGTCAGAGACGACGGTGACGCGCTGCTCCGTCGTACCGAAGCCGCTCGCCTCAACGGCGACGACGTAGTCTCCGAGGGACACAGCGCGGAAGAGAAACACGCCGCTATCGTTCGTTTGAGTTGCCTGGGAAAACCCGGATGTGCGGGCGCGTAGCGTGACCTTCGCATCTTTGACCGCCTGTTGTTGCGGGTCGCGCACGACTCCGCGAACATCCCCCAAAACAGTCGCTTTCACGGTGGTTGCGGCGCTCAACGCCACGACCGCCGCCGACCAAAGAACCCAATTCCATTTCATACCGCTCCTCCTGTCTCGACCTGGATAGATGCCGTCCGGCCAACCGTGTTCCTCGCCTGCGACTGCTCGAATGGCGCATGGGCCGCGCCTGCTCTAAAGGATTCGATGGCGGCGAGAACGTTGATTTAGGCTTCTATATGGACAGAGATAGCTGGAGGAGCGCGAGGTATCGAGGGTTTTGTTCGAGACGCCCGAACGTGAAATGCATCCGATTGGAAGGCCTGGGAGTTCGCGGCCCGCTCAACTGCGTTTGAGTGATCGGCTCGCCTCGCTTGGCGCAGCAAATTGCGATTCGAGAGTTGAGAGGCGGCGCATCCTTCCTGGCAGCGCGCGGCGAATTCGGCGCTTCGGAGATGACTCTCGCCTTTTGCCGTCTTCTCTTGGACTGACGCGTGGCGCGGGCTGCAGCAGCAGTGGCCCTGCTCTACGCAACATGCCATCGAACATGTTTCTTGGGACTTTATTGCAAGAGCGGCAGAGCCGGAGAGAGAGCCGAAAAGCAACATCAGCGCCGCCAGCAAGGCCGGCATGCTGATGATGATCTTTCTTACCTCTCCAGTCACGTGCGGTATTCTAGCACGATCGAACCAATCCTGGAACCTGAAGCGAGTGCTGGATTTCTGCGACCACCCATTCAGGCGCGGCGCTCAGAACCCTGATTCCGAGGATCTGCGAAAACGGCGGTATCCTGTTTTGCGGCAGAGCGGGATCCTGGCTCTCTGGCATTTGCTTTCTCCTTCTCGTGTCCGGTGGCTCAAGCCGGCTTGCGAGCGACGAACGCCACGCGCGCGATGGGCAGGGCGTACCCGCCGTAGCTGCGCTCGACATGCACCTGGAAGCCCAGGACGCCGAGCATCTCCGCGACATGCTCCGGGTTGCAGAGGTGTTGTTGATGCACCTCGGCATCTCGCCGATAGCGGTCGCCTTCTTTACGGAACGTGATGATGCGGCGGGTCAAGAGCCTTCGGGCCAGGTCCTCATGCTTTTCGACGAGCACGACCCAGTCTTCGCCCTCGGTGAAACCTCGATAAACCGCGCCGGGCTCGACCTGACCGGGCTCCACAAGGTCGAAGATGAAGACTCCGCCGGGAGTCAAAGCGTCATAGACGCGGCTAAAGAGCCGGTCGAGCCCGCGCTCGTCATGATCGGGGTCAAATGCGTAGCTCAGGCATTCAGATATGGCGGTCACCGCGCCGCAGGGCGGAAGAGCGGATTTGAATACCGACTCTACGCGGAATTCGGCGCCTGGAGCCCTGGTCCTGGCGATCCGAATCATCGCCTCGGAAATGTCGATCCCGAGAAGGTGGTAACCGTGCTTCAAGAGTTCGTGAGCCAACAATCCCGACCCGCAGCCTAGGTCAATTACGAGGCCCTCCGAGATCCCGTAACGTTCGAGAACCTCCAAAATGCCAGGAGCCGAATTGCATGCAAAGTCGGCAAAACCAACATCGTGGATGAAAGCGAGGTCCTCTTTGTACCAATCTGACATATTATGAGTTCTAGCCGACTGCGGTAGTCGTTGGCAACTTGCGCGGCGGCGGGTTCGCCAGTTGGCGGACCGCCAACTGCGCGGCAGGCGACCGAGAAGCAATGTCTTTGGGCCGAACGAGAACCTCCGAGCGCTGCGCTCTGCCCCGGCCGCAGCCATTTTGGTTGATTGAAAGGCCGCATCGAACTAAAATCTCCGAAATCGAGGATTGCAGCGGAACCTCGCACGCCGGCGGCGGGCGAGGCAACAGCGAGGTTCAAGATCTATGCCCCGTCACCGTGTTGCCCTGGCGCCTGTGCTGTTCATATTCTTGGCGGCGTCAACCGCGCACGCAAGCGCAATCTGGAAGCCGGTGACAGCCGATGAATTGCGTCTGACCGCGGACGCGATACCCGAGCCCGACGCCGACGCCGCCGTTCTCTTCCGCGAGGGTGAACTCAACGACAATGACCCGGAAGGGACCACCCTGAGCGTTTACATCCGCATCAAGATCTTCTCCGAGCGCGGGCGGCGTTATGCCGATGTGAGGCTGCCTTATCACGTCGAACTCGGCAGAATCACCGACGTCCACGCGCGCACGATTCGCCCGGACGGTTCGACTGTCGAAGTCGAAGGCCGCGATGTCTTTGATATCCTGGTCGTGAAAACCAGCCACGGCCTCTGGCGCGCCAAGACCTTCACGCTTCCCGCCGTAGTTCCGGGCGCCATTATCGAATATCGATATCGCAATACGTATCCCCTCGGTTTCCGCTATTTTGCGCTAGATCTACAGTCCGAGCTCTTTACCCAGCATCTGCGCTACAGCATTCAGCCCCAGTCCGATTCCCGGTTCAATGTGCGCTGGGTCGTCTTCAACGCGCCTGATCCGAAGCGCTTTACGCCGGTCTGGGCCGGCGCCTTTAAGATCAGCGCGGACAACATTCATCCCTTTCATCGCGAACCGTTCATGGCTCCCGAGCCGAGCGTCAAGATGTGGGGCTGGCTATATTATGCCGACGCAACCGAAAAGGATCCCGACAAGTATTGGCGCCGCTATGCTCGCAATATGCAGTTCCGGACTAACTATGAAACCCGGCCGACGCGCGCCGTCCGCCGCCTCGTCGATTCGACCGTCGCTTCCAGCGACGACGCCGGCGAGAAGCTCGCCCGCATTTATAACTACATTCAGTCCGAAATTCAAAACATTGGGTTCAAACCGGAACTGGACGCCGAAGACGAGGACCTTCGCGAGGCCAAGAAGACCGGCGCGGTCGAGCAAACCCTACGCCGCAGGTACGGCAATCCCCGCGAGATCAATCGTTTATTTATCGCTATGTTGCGAGCCGCGGGACTCGACGCCAGGGTCGCTGAACTGACCACCCGGGATGACAATTTCTTTCATCGCTCTTTCCCCGACTCCCTTCAATTCAATAGCGAGGTTGCGGCGGTCGTCGCTCACGACGGCTCGGTCCGTTTTTTCGACCCGGGGACTGAGCATTGCCCTCTGGGAATGCTCGCCTGGGAAAAAGAAGCGACCACGGCTCTGGTCGTAGGCGTCCGTGGACCGCGCTTTGAAACGACGCCCGTTACCGACGCCGGCCAGAGCTGCGATGATCGCACGATCTCGGCGACGATCTCCGCTGAGGGCCGCGTGGATGCGCGGGTTGAGGTGAAACTCTCAGGTCACCGCGCCCTCGACCTCCGCAATCAGATTGCGGAGCTGAACCCGGACGACCGCGTTAAGAAAATCGGGGCAATGCTGCGGGATGTTCTACCCGCGGCAACGATGGCAGATGGCGCTGCGCAGTTTTTTGGCGCTCCAGGCCAGACGGACCCGCGCTTCTCGTTCGCCTTTAGCGCGCCGGACTTTGCGAGTCGGACGGGGCGGCGATTGCTCATAAGGCCGGCGCTGTTAAGCCGCCGTGACGAAAGCCTGACGCCCGATGCGACGCGGGCCAATAGCTTGTACTTCCACTACCCATGGTCGCAAACAGAGCACGTTGTGATCGAGCCGCCCGCCGGATTCGAGGTCGAGCAATTGCCCGGCGCGATCGATTTCGACATCGGCGCGGCGCAGTACCACGCGGAATTCCGGCGCGAAGGGAAATATGTCGTCTATGATCGGCGGCTCATCGTTAATGCCATAATCTTCGCGGTCGATCAGTATAAGACAGTCAAAGCCTTCTTTGACCGGGTTCGCGAGGCCGATATGACCGCCGCCTCGCTAGCCGCCAGTAATAGATAGTCAACACCACCAACCAGAAACCAGGCGCGGAAACCCCGAACCGACCTCCGGCGCACGCGCCGCGGCGCGCCAGCATCAGACTACTCGCCTACCTTTTTTAGGCGGCATTTGCCATTTGAAGAAAAAGGCCGTCCTTTTCCGTCTATATATGGTAAGGGAGTCCAGTCATGATGATGTTACAAGTAAGCAGCAGCGCGACCGTGGGCGAGCCATTGGCGGTCTGCGTGAATGACTGTGCGGTGGATGCAGGTCAGCCGGCAGAGGACCTGATCAAGGTCTGCTTCAGCCTCGGCTGCGCGTTTGCGGAAATGCGGTGGGGCAAGGAGGCTCGCGCCGTGGCGGGGAGTGGGTAGCGGGCGAGTATGGCATGTCCTATCATTGGTAATTTCTCATTGTAAAGGGATTGTCGTGGTAACAGGGGCCTGATGGGAAGATGACCAATGACCATAACCAACTGACCCCCTAATCGACTCCCTCCCAATCAAACAATCCGTCCGCCCATCCAGCATTAATCACCTGGGACCAACCACCGCGCCACCGCCTTCTAGTAGCTAGCTTAGGGGTTTCCGAGGTACAATACCGAAATGCTGCGACCTCACAGAGAGAATCGGACGGGCGCCGAACCCCGCGGAATCCAAGAATAGAAACAAGAACCAATGCTCAAGCATGTGATTCACAAATGGGAGCGCAAGCTCTCGCGGGTCGACACAAACCGAATGTTGCTGCCCTTCGAGTGGGGTTTGGAGTTTCTGGATCGCGATCTGAGGCAGTCTGACTCTGACGCCGGGAGCGCCCGCGATACGCTGTTCCGGTTCAATGATTCGGTGCTCGCCGATAGCGACAGCTTCTTCAGCGCCGCGCCCATCCGCGAGTACAGTTTCGACGGTCACTGGGTCAGCTTCGCGAGTTCAGTGCAGAGCCCTTATCCCGAGAACAACACGGCTTATGGGCGGTACTTTCCCGTGGCAAAGCGCGGGGATAGCGGGCGCCGCGCCGCCCAGGACGAGGTTGAGCTCGCCCAGGGGCGCGCCGTTATTGTATTGCCGCAGTGGAACGCTGACGTCGACGGTCACGTTGGCCTTTGCCGCTGGCTGAACCACGATGGGATCGCTGCGGTGCGCCTCAGTCTGCCCTATCATCACAGCAGGATGCCTTCGGGTCTAAAGCGCGCGGACTATCTGGTTAGTCCCAACGTCGGGCGCACTCTGCAGGCTTGCCGCCAGGCGGTCCTCGACGTGCGCGGAATGGTCGACTGGCTCATTGAACGCGGCTACCGCCGGATCGGGATCACGGGGACCAGCATCGGCTCCTGCATTGCGTTTCTCGCCATGATCCATGATGCCCGCCTCAAGGCCGGCGCGTACAATCACGTGTCCAGCTACTTTGGCGACGTGGTTTGGGAAGGAATAAGCACAGCCCATGTCAGGCGGGGCCTGGAATCGGCGCTGACCCGAGAAGAAGTGAGGAGGGCCTGGCTTGCGATCAGTCCCAACGCCTACATTAGGAGATTTGCCGGGGATGGCAGAGCCGGGCTTTTCATCTCCGCGCGCTATGATCTGTCCTTTCCGCCCGAACTCTCGCAGTTGCTCTTCGAAGAGTGTGACCGCCACGGGGTGCGCTATGACCTGCGCCGCGTACCGTGGGGCCATTACACAATGGGGAAGACGCCGTTTAAGTATTACGACGGATATATGATCGTAAGCTATCTGCGCAAGCGTATTTGATGTGTGACGCGGTCGCTCGCTAAGCCGGCGTGGCGTAGAGAGTTTCCAGGCTGGCAGCTAATTTTCGGCTAAGACAAGACGGTGTCGCGGCCGCGAGGATCGCCCTCGTGGTCTTCTCGACCCTCTGCTCTTCGCCGGCCCGGAGATCGAAGGCGAGGTCGAGTTGTTGCAACTCTTGACCGAACCGCACCACGTGGACGAGTTCGTGGGTGAGGACGTAGGTGAGCAGGGCCCCCAAGCGCAGTTCCCATTCCTGCACCACCTCCAATATGCGTTGGTCTTGAAGGCAAATCATGTACAGATCGCCTTCCTCGATCACCGTTGATCCGACCTCACGCTTAATGGAGTAGCAGAGAGTTTGAGCCAGCGCTTTCTCTGTGACTTCGCACGGATCGAGGGTTCGAAGCGTCTTTACCTGGTAAGACATCCTGCCCCACTCGCGCGGCGCAATTCGATAGTAGTCTGATACCAGGCGGACTGACCGTTCGTGCGCGCCTCTGACGATTTTCATCTGCCCCGCATCGAAGCAGGTAATTCCTGGCATTGTCATGCGAACCCCTACACCCCGAATATAGGAGTCTGGGCGCGCCAGAAACCGACGCCCCCTTACCCAGACTATAGAACTCGGGGATTTGCCAAGTCAAGTCTGCTCAACCATTTGCCCAATCAACGCGCTACGCCAGTTCTTGAAGATTGCATCTTGGCGTGTTATAATCCCGTTGGTTTTAGTTAATCGGAGGTGACGCGAGCCTATGCCAATTTACGAATATATATGCGAAAAGTGCGGCTCCCATCTCGAGATCCTGCAGAAGGTGGGTGACGCACGGCTGAAGCGGTGCCAGAAGTGCCGCGGAAAGCTGGAAAAGATCGTTTCCAGGACAAGCTTCCAACTCAAGGGCGCCGGTTGGTACCTCACTGACTATTCCAAATCCCCAAAAGCGAGCGAAGACAGGACCGACAAAGCCGAAAAGAAATCCGAAAGCACGCCAACCACCGACACGGCTAAGTCTGCCTCGAAGACGGCCCCGGCAACGAAGTCGTCCGATTAGTGTACGATTTGAAGAGGTCATGCGGATAGAGGCAGGCCCGGAGTGAAACCGGGCCTTTCGTTTTGCCTTGAACTTGGCCTGTGGTGAGAAAACGACCGCTGGCGTTGCGGACCTGAAGCGGTTCGCAAGTTTATTTCCACGGTTCGTTCTCAAGAAGGGGAGGATTGCTGGCGGTGGCGGATTTGTCCAACTAAGTCGACCGCTCAAGCATCTTAGTAACGGCGCGGTAAAACTATTTTAGCTGGCGCCTCGTATAGATTAATTGGAGGGAGTTCACAAGATGGCTAGTTTTCGGGATCCAGCCCGAACTTTTTCCCCGCTTGAGGTTATCGAGCGGCTCCTTGAGATAACAGACTACTATGGGCATCCGCCTGTTCTCTATATTTCATCGAGTGACGATTTGGCTACCTACCTCGACTCATTTGGCTTTGATATCTATAGTCTGACCCACAACACGCGTGAGGCGTTTGAAACCGCTACCCGAAGCGTGTCAATTCTTCCCAACGGCAGTCGTTCCCACGAAAGCCCAACCGTGCATTGAAGAGTGAAAAGTGACGAGTGAAGAGTGAAAAGCAGGACGAGGATCGCGACGAGCGGTTACAACAAGAAAGGGTGACAAGCGAAAAGTGACGAGCTGAAGAAACCTTCGGCCCGTCACTTTTCCCTCGTGCTGGCGACTTTCACTGCTTCTTCGCGTTCGTCACTCTTCTTCTGGCTCGCTCCTCTGCATTACGTCTTCTTCTTCTTCCTGCTTATCACTCTTTACTGTTTCTTCCGATCCGCCGCCGACGCATCCAAGAGGTCGCTGCGCAGCAATTCAGCAAGCCGCACATCGCCGCTTGTGACCACTTTGCGGTTTGACACGGCAGCCCGGCCAAAGACCGGCAGGGGCGCCAGTTGACCGGCTTTCCGCGCTCGCAGGGCCGTCCGATATCGCGACTCGCGCGGGTTGATCTCATAGGCGGCGCGAAAGTGCTCTTGGGCCAGCAGAAGGTTCTCTTGTTTCAGATAGATGATTCCAAGATGATAGAGAGCGGCGTCAAACTTTGGATCCAGCTCGACGCAGCGGCGCAGATGTCGCACCGCCACCTCGGGTCGGCCGTCCTCAAGGTAGGCGCGTCCCACCAGATAGTACATCTCGGCGGTAGGTTTGAGCGTGAGGGCGCGCTTGAAGTGAGAAATCGCCTCGCGCAGCTTGCCTTCGCTAACCAGAATTCGGCCCAGGCCGTAGTGGGCGGTGAATGAATTCTTCTTGATCTTCAAGGCGCGGCCGAGAAACCTTTTTGCGGCATCGAGCTCGCCGTCGTCGCCGCAGATCACCCCCAGCATCAGCATCGCCAGGTGATTGTCGTGTTCGGTGTCGACCGCGCGCTCGAGGTAGGCGTGCGCCAGCATCGGCTTGTTGACGCGGAAAAAATGCTCGCCGATGAAGAAGGCCAGCGCCCCATTCGCCGGGTCGAGCACGAACGCTTTTTCAAAGTAGCGTATGCCGCGCTTCGAGTTGCCTTCGATGACCAGATCGGCGCCTGTGTCCAGGAGCCGCGCGAACAGGTCGAAGTTGTCGCCGCCGAACGAGCGCAACATTCGTTCCAGTCGCTGCTCGAGCTTGTCCTGTTCGGTGGCGTCTTCGAAATGCGAAGCGATCCGGCTGCGCCATAGGCTCTCAAGCTTCCCGCCTTCGACCGTCCCGCGCTCCGACAGATGCTCAACAAGCGCATCCAACATTGCGTGATCGTACAGCCCGCTCGTCGCCTGGCGATGAACCAGATCCAACACCAGTTCGAAGCGGTCATGCGCGTGTTCGAGCTGCGTCTCGAGCGCGCTGATCCGCTCGAGGAGATGCTCCTCGATTGTAGGATGGAGCAGGCTCTCGATGCCGCCATACGCCGCGGCAACGCGCGTGTTGGTGATCACCATTAGTTTCGTTCCGCACGCCGCGCAGGTTTCGCGGTTATAAGGGTTGGGATGAGTGCATTGCTGACAGAATATCATCGTTTTCTTAGCGCTGAGCGCCGAGCTAAGCAAAAGGGGTTCTTTCGGACGAACGCGGACGCCGCCATACTGGCCACCGACGCCTCAATTCTGATATTCATAGAACCCTTTGCCCGACTTGCGGCCGAGCCAGCCGGCGTCAACATACTTCTTAAGCAAGGGACAAGGCCTGTACTTCGAGTCATTAAAACCATCATATAGCACATTCATTATCGCGAGGCAAACATCCAGTCCGATAAAGTCAGCCAGTTCCAGCGGACCCATCGGATGATTCATCCCGAGCTTCATTATCTGATCAATCGCCCCCGGCGCCCCGACGCCCTCGTACAGAGCAAACACCGCCTCGTTGATCATCGGCATGAGAACCCGATTCGAGACAAATCCCGGCGCATCGTTCACTTCGACGGGGGTTTTCCCCATCGATTCCGCTAGATCCCGTGTGGTTGCGTACGTCTCATCCGACGTGGCGATGCCGCGAATCACCTCAACCAGCTTCATTACCGGGACCGGGTTCATAAAGTGCATGCCGATGAACCGCCCGGGCCGCGTCGTTGCCGCGCCCAGCCGCGTGATCGATATCGAACTCGTGTTGGTTGCAAAGATCACATCGGGTCTTACGAGCTTATCGAGCTCGCGAAACAATGTTGCCTTCGCGGCGAAGTCTTCCGTAACCGCCTCAACAATAAAATCCGTCTCCCTCAACTCCTCCATCTCGGCAGTCGGCTTGATGCGCCCAAGTATTCGCTCCTTCTCCTCGGGCGCAAGCCGTTGCTTGTCGACGTCCCTCTGCAGGCTCTTGTCGATCGACTTGAACCCGCGCCGCAGATACTCGTCGGAAACGTCGCGCATCACGACCAGGAGGCCCGATCGCGCGGCGACCTGCGCGATCCCATTTCCCATCGTGCCGGCCCCTATGACTCCGAACGATTTTATCATGATATCCTCCCGACTATTTATAATAATTCATTTCGCCGTCGCCGCAAGAAACAGTCTAGGAGTCTGGGAGTCTAGGAGTCTAGGAGTTTGGGAAGCAGATTGAACGGTTGTAATGTGACATTCTTTATCCCGACCAGTCCGCCTGCAACGACCCAATGACCAATCACAGATGATCAGTCTCCACCTCGACTCCGAGACTCGCCCTAGGCTCTCAGCCTCTCAACCTCTCAGCCTCCGACAAAACCTCTCAGCCTCCTAGACTGCCAGCAGGCTCATCTGCTATCTTCAGCCCTACGCTCGCACTGCAGAGGAGATCTTAATTCATGTCCGGCAATGACCTGGCCTTGCGCTATGACTGGACTGTCCCCGAAATCGCAGAGATCTATTCTTTGCCCTTGACCCAGTTGCTCTTTCGAGCGCAAACCGCCCATCGGCAATTCCACGCGGCGGCCGAAGTACAGGGCTGCACGTTGCTCAGCATCAAGACCGGCGGCTGCCCTGAGGATTGCGCCTACTGCCCGCAGTCGGCGCGCTACGACACCGGAGTGGGGCGCACCCGAATGATGCTGCTCGAGGACGCGGTCCAGGCGGCGACGCTTGCCCGCGATCAGGGAGCGACGCGATTCTGCATGGGCGCCGCATGGCGAAGCGCCCCTGAGGGCGAAGATTTCGAGCTCGTTCTCCAAATGGTGCGTCAGGTGCGGTCACTCGGCCTCGAAGCCTGCTGCACTCTGGGAATGCTGACCGCGGACCAGGCTGAACAGCTCGCCTCCGCGGGCCTGACTGCGTACAATCACAACCTTGACACTTCGCCGGAGTTCTACGGCAACATCATAACCACCCGCGCTTATGAGGATCGCCTAGCAACGCTGCAGCGCGTCCGCCGCGCCGGCATCACGGTCTGTTGCGGCGGCATCATCGGCATGGGCGAAGAGCGCCTGGACCGGCACCGCCTCCTGCAACAACTCGCGTCGCAACAACCCCACCCGGAAAGCGTGCCGATCAACCTGTTGGTCCGGGTGGAGGGCACGCCCCTGGCCGCGGAGACCCCGGTCGATCCGCTCGAACTGGTTCGCATGATTGCCGCCGCGCGTATTCTTATGCCCGCATCAATGGTGCGATTGAGCGCCGGGCGCCTGTCGCTTTCCGATGAGGCGCATGCGCTGTGCTTTGTCGCGGGCGCCAACTCGATCTTCATGGGCGAAAAGCTCCTGACCACGCCCAACCCGGAGGCGGACCGCGACCGGGTCCTGCTCGACAAGCTCGGCATGCGGCTGCGGCCACATTCCGATTCGCCGGCGCTCAAGTCGACGAGCCAGGAAGCAGCGGATGTCTTTGCCTGAGGATCTCAAGGTTCGAGGGCTTCGCCGTCTGTCCGAATTTGAGCAAGCCGGGCTCATGCGCCGCCCGCGTCCGCCGGCCGGCATTGACCTCTGTTCAAACGATTATCTAGGGCTGGCCTCACACCCCCGCCTTAAACGAAGAATGGCCGCCGCCCTCGAGAGCGTTGGCGTGGGCTCGACCGGCTCGCGCTTGTTAAGAGGCGAGCGCGCCGCCTTCGCACAGTTGGAGCGGCGCTTTGCGCAATTCAAAGGAGCCGAGGCCGCGCTCTATTTCGGCAGTGGGTATGCCGCAAATCTCGGCGTGCTTTCTACGTTCCTGGAGACCGGCGACGTCGTCTTCTCAGACGAGCTCAACCACGCCAGCCTAATCGACGGTATGCGCCTCGGCCGCGCCCGCCGCCTCGTCTTTCCACATTGCGATTTGGATGCTTTGCGGAGGGCGCTTGACGCGGAGACCGGAGGCGGGCAAAGGTTCCTCGTCACTGAATCTCTGTTCAGCATGAATGGCGATCGCGCGCCGCTCCCGGAGTACGCCTCACTATGCCGGGATACAAACACCGCCTTGATTGTCGACGAAGCCCACGCCGTTGGCATCTATGGCGCCTGCGGCAGCGGCTTGATTGAAGCCGAAGGAGTCGGCCCGGATGTCTTCTTGTCGATCAACGCGGCAGGCAAAGCGCTTGGAGTGGCTGGGGCTTTCGTGGCCGGACCCGAATGGGCGATAGACTGCCTGGTGCACCAGGCGCGGTCGTTCGTCTTTTCCACCGCTCCTCCTCCTTCCATCGCCGCGGCGCTCGAAGCGGCCCTTGATCTCATCGCTGAAGAGCCGGAACGCCGTGAGACCTTACTGCAGCGCGCCCGAACGCTTCGCGCTGTGCTGCGCGAAAATGGTATTGCCGTGGGCGGCGACGCCCAGATCATGCCAATTATGCTCGGCGACAATTGTCGCGCTCTCAGCGTGGCCTCGGCGCTGCAAGACCGCGGCTTCGACGTGCGCGCGGTTCGCCCCCCGACCGTGCCTCCAGGCACGGCGCGCCTGCGGGTTTGCGTTAATGTAAACCTAGACGAGCCGACACTGCGGCGCTTCGCTTTGGCTGCTATGGCGGCGCTCGGGGGGAACGCCTGATGCTGCGTGGCGTCTTTATCACCGGCACCGACACGGGTGTTGGCAAGACGGTGGCCTCGGCCGCGATAATGTGTCGGTACCGCGAGGCGGCCCCGCTGCGCTACTGGAAGCCCATCCAGACGGGCATCGAAACGGACGACGACACCGCTGCCGTGCGGGCGCTGGCAAGTTGCGCCGCCGACGAAATCTTAGACACAGGGGTGCGGTTGCCGCGCCCACTTTCGCCGCACCTTGCGGCTCGCCTTGCCGGTCAGAAGATCGACATTGAGAGCCTCGGGCGTCTGACCGCGACCAGCTCTCCGGCGGCGCGCTGGGTGGTCGAAGGAGCAGGCGGCGCGCTCGTGCCCATCAATGAAACGGAGATGATGACCGACCTCATCGGCCTGCTTGGCCTTCCGGCGGTCGTGGTCGCGCGCAGCGGCCTCGGAACGATCAACCATACTCTGCTGACGCTCGAGGCCCTGCGCGGTCGCTCTCTTCTCGTCGCCGGCATCGTGATGATCGGCGAGCCGAATCCCGAAAACCGCGCCGCGATCGAGCGCTATGGCCGCGCTCCAGTGATTGCCGAGATGCGCCTTTTCCCCACGCTCAGCCCTGAGATGCTCGGCCGCTGGGCGCGGGCTCATCTCGATACCCGGGGTCTTATTGAGGGGTTATTTGCATGAGCCGGGAGGACGACCTGCGCGCACGCGATCGCGCCCATATCTGGCATCCGTACACG
>Ga0207156_10065_pt1 | contig 25804 bp, 17 predicted proteins | sample Alteio_BWMinHeat_24_FD_153514 | JGI IMG/M metagenome (GOLD analysis project Ga0207156, IMG submission 153514) | Enriched cells from forest soil in Barre Woods Harvard Forest LTER site, Petersham, Massachusetts, United States -... | ecosystem: Environmental > Terrestrial > Soil > Temperate forest >...
CCAGTCAAATAGCCACGCTCCCAATCGGCTATGCTGACGGTATGCGGCGGGTGCTGTCCAACTGCGGCCAGGTGTTGGTGGGCGGCCAGGCCGCCCCAATCGTCGGCCGGATCAGCATGGACCTGACTATCATCGATGTGACCGAAACGCCGGCGGTCAGCGCCGGCGATGAGGTCGTCCTGATCGGCGCACAGGGGGATAGGGAGATAACCGCCGAGGAAGTGGCGGGGCAGGCCGGAACGATATCCTATGAGATAACCTGCGGCATCGCGGCGCGGGTGCCGCGGGTCTATGTCGGGGGGCTGCCCGTGGACTCGGCTCCTTGGGGTTAATTGGCCAGAATAGGCGGTCATCGGGTGCAAGTCCTTCTTTCATAAGCGCCTGAATCAGCTTGCCCTCCCGCTATTTTCAGATATAATACCCCGCATCAAAGGGAGATTCGACTCGGCAGGGTCCCTCGAGGTTTTAGCAGTTAAATCAGCGGAAGTCGGTTGAGGGGTGTGCAAATATGCAGCAGCGTTCGCATGTAGCGGCCAAGGATGTATTTGAGAAGGCTGTGGGATTCACAAAAGCCGATGAATTCCGCCGGGCGGGCCTCTATCCTTATTTCACGGAGTTCTCTAGCGGAGCCGATTCGGGAGAAGCCGAGGTAATGATGGGTGATCGCCGAATCCTCATGTTTGGCTCCAACAACTACATGGGCCTGACGACCAACCCGGAGGTCAAGGAAGCGGCCAAGTCCGCCGTCGATCTGTACGGGACCGGGTGTTCAGGTTCGCGAATGCTCAACGGCACGATGGACTTGCACGTCAGGCTCGAGGCGGCGCTGGCGGATTTTATGAAACGAGAGGCGGCGCTCGTATTCGGCACTGGGTTTCAGACGAACCTGGGCGCGCTGTCGACCATCGCCCAAAAGGGCGATGTAATTATCGCTGATCGCAACATACACGCGTCGATATTGGACGGGTGCCTTGCCTCTTTCGCGCGAATCACCCGCTTCCGGCATAACGACATGGCCGACCTTGAGAAGATCTTGGCAAGCCTGCAGCCGGATGAGGGCAGATTGATCGTCGTTGACGGCGTATTCTCGATGGAAGGGGACACGGCTCGGCTGCCGGAGATCGTGCGACTTGCGCGGGCCCACCAGGCTCGCATCTATGTTGATGAAGCGCATGGCATAGGGGTTTTAGGAGCGAACGGGCGTGGCGCCGCCGAGCATTACGGCGTCGAAGCGGATGTTGATATCGTGATGGGTACTTTTTCCAAGTCGTTCGCATCAATAGGCGGTTTCGTGGCGGCGCGGCGCGACGTTATCGAATTCATCAAGCATCACAGTCGCGCCTTTGTCTATTCAGCCTCGCTTGCGCCGGCAAACGCAGCCGCGACGCTGAAGGCGATTGAAATCATTAAGCGTGAGCCCGAGCGCCGGGAGCGGCTGAAGCATATGAGCGCCGTGGTAAGGCGCGAACTTCAGCGGCTCGGATTCAAACTGTTGGAAGGGATAACGCCGATAATCCCTGTAGTCGTAGACGACGAGGCATTGGTGTGCCGTTTCTTCTGGGAGTTGATGGGCGAGGGCATATATACCAACCCCGTGCTTGCTCCAGCCGTATCGCACAGCCTGGTCCGCATAAGCTGTATGGCGACCCACACCGACGAGCACGCGGAACGCTTGCTCGAGTCAATGTACAAAATTGGTAAGCGACTGGAGTTGATACACTAGCGATGAAGGCGGATAATAAGCGGTGAAAGACTGGCCTAATTAGCTGTTTATCATCCATAATTCATCCTTTCATATGAGACGAGTCGTCGTTACAGGCATCGGAGTTGTCGCCCCCGTGGGAGTCGGGCGTGAGGGCTTTTGGTCCGCCCTATCGCGAGGCCAGAGCGGCATTTCGCGCATCGAGGTGTTCGACACGTCGAACCTCAAGACGACGATCGCCGGAATTTGTCGAGACTTTCGGCCCCAGGAGTTCTTTGATGAGCGCGAGATGTCCCGCCTCGATCGTGTCTCACAATTGGCAATAGCCGCCACGGAAATGGCGCGCTGCGACGCGGGCCTTACCAACGGGCAACTGGACAACTACGATGTCGGGGTTATCCTGGGCACCGGTTTCGGGGGGCAGAGTTCTATTGAGGAGTTCTGCGGCGCTTTCTTTTCCCAGGAGCGCGGACGCCGTTCTGCAATCGCGATTCCAAAATCAATGTATAACGCCTCCTCATCGAACATTGCGATTCGGTTCAAGACTCGCGGCCCCAACATCACGGTTAGCACCGCCTGCTCGTCCGGGGCAAATGCAATCGGTCAGGCTTTTCTGCTCATCCGGTACGGCCATGCGGAACGAATGATCGCCGGCGGCGCGGACGCGCCGGTTACCCCGGTGGTGATGGACGCGTGGAAAGAGATGCGGGTTCTGTCGACCAAGAACGATCCGCCCGAGCGCGCCTGCAAACCCTTTAGCGCGAATCGCGATGGTTTTGTTTTAGCGGAAGGCGCCGGGATAGTAGTTCTGGAGAGCCTGGAAGGCGCGGTGTTGCGCGGCGCCCCGATTTACGCGGAAGTCTTAGGCTATGCGTCGACCGCCGATGCGGCGCATATTACCTTTCCGGATCCGGACGGCGAAGCTCATGCGATGGCGCGCGCGCTCAAAGACGCTGGCATTGCGCCGGAGCATATCGACTACGTTAACGCGCACGGCACCGCCACCAAACTGAACGATGCGTCGGAGACCGAGGCGATTAAACGGGTATTCGGCAATCGCGCGTACGAGATTCCGGTAAACTCGATAAAGTCGATGCTTGGACACTCGATGGGAGCTGCGGGGGCGATTGAGTTCATCTCCACAATTCTAGCAATCCAGCACAAGGTTATACCCCCAACCATTAACTACGAGGAGTGCGATCCGCAGTGCGATCTGGACTACGTGACGGAAGGCCCTCGCGTACTCGGAAACAGCGCGCCGCTGACGACAGCGATATCAAATTCATTCGGCTTCGGCGGCAATAACGCGGTGCTGGTGGCGCGCGAGTACACGGAGTCGACAGGTAAGCGCTGAACAGATGCGCTCAATGCTCTGCGGGTTTCTTCTGCCTTAAACTTCCGGGATCGCGGGGCAGGCTGAGCCGGATGGAAACAGGAACGCGAGGAAGGACGTGAGGAAGGATTAAAGATGACTAGAGAAGCTGCTGAGTCTGTAGAAACCGTGGTTAAGAACATAATCACAACCGAACTGCGGGTGGATAGCGAAAGGCTCGGACCAGCCACACACCTCATGAAAGACCTGGGAGCGGACTCGCTCGACGCCCTTAATATCGCGTTGCGCCTTGAAGAGGCCTTCAAGATCAAAATCCCCGATGATTCGATTCCCAGGTTCTTGACTGTTGGCGATATCGTGACGGGAGTGAATGAGCATCTCGCCGCTCGGTGACAGCATTGCCCGGCGACCAGGCTTCGCCTCGCGGAGCTGGAAGCCCGGTTCCCTGTGGCCTCGCAAGAAAGCCACACAGGATTAGCCCCTCGGCCCGCAACCTACACAGAACATTGCAACCAAACGCTTTCTCGGGGGAGGCATCTCGATGCGGAGGGTCGGCTCGCGCCCTGTTTTCTCTTGTCAGCGCCTCCCGGTTGCGGTAAGATTTATGGCTTGGGCTTAACCAATATTTCTAACAACTGGGTAAAAGGAACAAAGGGGAGGTTTTTATGAGCGCCGTCGGCATGTGTACTTCCGCGGCTAGCCGCAGGGAGCCGCTTGGCTCGTTGCGGGCGCGGTGCGAAACAAACGGCAGCGGCCGAGATTGCCGCATTCTCAATTTGACCCCGGGGAGCGCGTTCGTGGAGAGCTTCGTTCCGGTGGTTTCCGGATCTCAAGTAAAGCTTCACTTTTGGCTGCCAAACGGGAAAAAGGTCTCCGCCGCGGGGGTGGTGCGGCGTCACGAATTCAGGGTCGGATTCGATGTGGATTTCACGGAGATGACGCCCCAAGACTACGACCACCTGACCAACGTGGCGGGCTAAAACGCCGCGCCGCCGCACTAAACAGGCTTTGGACCAGAACTCCCGGCTCACAAGAGAGGCCCGGCGAATCAGCGGAGACAAACCCAAACCACTCCTGCATTAAAATAGGGCGGTGCCGCGCCGCCCTTGGATGGAACTCAAACTAGATCAGCGCCTACCTGCCGCCGCCTTTGGCGATGCTCGTCACTTGGACATTATTGTTGACCAGGGTTGTCCCTGTGAATCGCTGCAAATCGGCGAGCGCCTTACTGTAGTCAGCAGCCGCGCGCGCTTCGGTTCCTTCCGCGACCGCCAGATCGTTCTGTCTTTGGAGCACGAAAAAGTTAGTCGACAATCCGGCGCGGAACTTCTCGTTTTCCCCGGCGAGCTGCGCCTCAGCCGCGATCCGTCCGGCCTGCGCCGCCTCCCATCGTTGCTTCGTAGCCACGACGTTCTGCAACGCGTTGCGCACATCTACCTGAACCTGCTCTAGTTCTTTGCGCAACTGGGCATCGAGTTGTCTCGATTGCGCCAACGCCTGTCCGAGATTGCCTTCCGCGGTCCGGTTGCGCCACGGAAAGCTAAAATGTACGCCGAACTGAAACGAGTGATATTGGAAGCCAAACAGGTCTCTGAGCGCTTGCCCATAACCGCCGACAAATTGACTCGGCACCATACCGCCCGATGGCGCGGTCGGATTAAAGGGCGGCAGGTTCGATGCGGCGAGAGCCAAATTAAGGTTGCTGATGAGTCCCGTATCTAACGCGCTGAAGCCGCCGCTCTGGGATAATAAAGCGGAAGGCGTGCCGGCCAGACCAGTATTGCTGTAAAATCCGGTGAAGTCGACTTGCGGCTTTGTCTGATTGCGAAAATATTTTATGTCCAGGTCTTTTTGCTCCGACTGCAGCTTTAGCTGCTCGAGTTCGGGCCGGTTCTTCAAAGCCTGTGCGCGGGCCTCGTCGAGGCTGACGACCGGCTGGTTAAACTGCGGCTTATCGGTCGGAGTGATCGGCGCATTCCATAACTTGTCATCCGGATTCTTGAGCAACAAATTCTTCAAATTGTTCTCGGCGGTGGTGATCCCCTGCAAAGCTATGATGACATTTCCTTTGTCAGTTTCGAGGGCGGCTTCGGTCGAGCGCAGGTCGATCGGCGCGGCGGTGCCCGCCTCGACCTGGCGGCGATTATTCTCAAGCTGAACCCGCGCCAGTTCAACCGTGTTGCGAGCTATGGCCTCTGCCCGGATAGCATAGTACAGTTCCCAATAGGCGTCTTGCACCGCGTTGATGATTTCAATAACTCGTTGGCGGAACTGGCTGTCGGTCAGGTCGAGTTGCCGCTGGGCGACCAGAATGTTGTGCCGATTCGCATCAATCGACAGGTTGCGCATCAAAGGCTGAGTGAACCGGAACGTCAATGTTGGCAGATACTGCGAGGTCAGCGTCGCGGCGCTGGATGTAGTGTTGAGCCTGCTGTTGGTGAAGTCCACCTCCCAGAATCCCCCTGTCTTCTGGAGGTTTTGGAACGTAGTGAAGTTCCAGTTGATCGTGTTCTGAGTAAGCGACCCGGTGGCGCCGCCGCCGGAGAAGATGGTGGCGACCGGTATCGTCTGGCTGTTGTAGTTGACGTCGGAGGTCGAAGTGATGTCGTAAGCCCCCCGAAAGGAGAACAAACTGTACTGCGCCACCTGCACGCCCTGGCGAAATTGCTCGATGTCGAGGTTGTTCTGCAACGCGAGCGCAACCGCGTCCTGGAGAGTCATCAGTTGATTCTGACTCAGATCGACGCCGACCCGTTCGGGCCCTATCTCCGGCGACATCGCCAGGGGTTGGGTGATGGTGCTCGCTGGCGGCTGGGTCTGGGACCCCGGAGTGGTTTGTTGGTTTTGGGCGCCCGGCTCAGTCACCGGCGGCGAGCCCGGGGCAGGCAGTCCGTGCTTCTCTCGCTCCGTTGGTATCCCTGTATTCGTGCCGCCCTGTTCTCCAGCCTTCTCCTGCTGTTGGCGAGTATTAGGGCTTGGCGGCGTAACGGGCCGCTGCGAGGGCGCCGGCTGGGAGGGCTGCTGAGTTACGACGCCGTCCTGCGCCAACACTCCGAGCGGCGATAGGCACCCAAGCAATGCTGCAATCGTCGCCGCCGCGGCGATCGCGCGGCCTCGTACGAAAAAGGTCCATCGGAATAGGTTCATAAACTCCTCTCAATCAAAATCCCAAGTCCTCGCCTAGATATGGCCGACTGAGCTGACGTAACCGGGCGCTCTAAGCAGCTACAAGCGCTGGCGCGGCGCCGGTCAATATCCTGATACGCTGGCGTATCCCTCGCCGTTTCATCAATTTCACTCAACAGGCGCTCTCACGTTTGACCCGGACAGGGGCGAACCTCAAGCATAATGTCAACTGTCGCGCTACGGCAAGAGTTGAGTTTACGAGGACGGGAGCTATCTGATCTGGCTGACAACCTGGACGTTGTTGCTGACCAGGGTCGTGCCGGTGAATCTCTGCAGGTCGGCCAGCGCCTTGCTGTAGTCGGTCGCCGCACGGACCTCGGTTCCTCGGGCGACGCTAAGGTCATTTTGACGCTGGAGGACAAAGAAGTTGGTCGAGAGTCCGGCGCGGAACTTTTCGTTCTCTCCGGCCAGTTGCGCCTCGGCCGCGATGCGTCCCGCTTTGGCGGCTTCGTACCTCTGCTTTGTCGCAACGACATTCTGCAGAGAATTGCGCACATCGACTTGCACTTGATCCACAAGCTTGCGCATTTGCGCGTCGATCTGCCTTGACTGGGCCTGCGCAACACCGAGATTGCCTAGCGCGGTGCGGTTGCGCCACGGCACGCTGACGTGCACGCCGAACTGATACGCGCGAAACTGGGAGCTAAATAGCTCTTTGAGGGACTGCAGGTATCCACCATTGAACTGATCCGGAACGAGAGCGCCAAGCGAAGGAGACGCCGGCGGGGGCGTCGGATTGAAGAGCGGCAGATTGAGCGCGCCGAGCGCCCCATTGAGGTTGGTGATCAGTCCTTGTTGAAGACTAGTAAACCCTCCGCTGCCCTGCGAAGCGGTGGACGGGGTTCCCGCCAACCCGGTGTTGCTATAGAAACCTTGAAAGTCAACTTGCGGCCTGGTCAGGTTGCGGAAAAACCGGATGTCGAGATCCTTCGCTTCAGCCTGTAGGCGGAGTTGCTCGAGTTCCGGTCTATTCTTGAGAGCAAGGCCACGCGCCTCTTCAAGGCTTAACAGCGGCTGCCCAAACTGCGGCTGATCAGTCGGAGCGATGACCGCAGTCCACATCGGATCACCTGCATTCTTGAGGAGGAGAGACTTTAGATTGTTCTCAGCCGACGTCACTCCCTGAAGCGCGACGATGACGTCCCCTTTGCGTTGTTCCAATGCCGCCTCGGTTGAGCGCAGATCGATCGGGGCGGCCACCCCTGCCTCGACTTGCTGGCGGTTGTTTTCGAGTTGGACGCGCGTGAGATCGACGGAGTTGCGCGCGATCGATTCGTTCTGAATCGAAAACACCAGATCCCAATAGGCGTCTTGAACCTGATTGATGATCTCGATCACGCGCTGCCGGAACTGGCTGTCGCTAAGATCGAGCTGGCGCTGGGCCACCAGGATATTGTGGCGGTTGGCGTCAATCGATAGATTGCGCAGCAACGGCTGCGTGAAACGGAACGTCAGCGTAGGGGAATATTGCGTCGTCAACGTCGCCGCCGAGGAACTCGTGTTGAGCCGGCTATTGTTGAAATCCACCTCCCAGACGCCGCCGGTCTTCTCGACATTCTGAAAGGTGCTAAAGTTATAGTTAATCGTGCGCTGGCTCAGGGAACCGGTCGCGCCGCCGCCGGAGAATATCGAGGCTACGGGAAAGGTTTGGCTGTTGTAATTGATATCCGATGTCGAGGTGATATCGTATGCGCCGCGCAGGGCGAACAAGCCATATTGGGCGATCCGCACTCCCTGCCGGAACTGCTCGATGTCCAGGTTGTTCTGCAGAGCGAGCGCGACCGCGTCCTGCAGGGTCAGGAGTTGCCTCTGGTTGAGATCCACGCCCACTCGTTCCGGGCCCACCTCGGGAGACATGGCCAGCGGCTGCGTGATCGAACGTTGCCCAGCCTGCGCATCCGGGCGGGCCTGTGGGTCCTGCGCTTGCCCCGCAGGCTGTTGGCGGGCAACGACGCCGGTCTGCGCAAACGAGACAACCGGCGCTCCAGCCTCCAATGCTCCTGCCAGCGTCACGGTTAACGCCATACAAACAGTCCCACACAGCTCTCTCACACATGTCTTCATAAACGTCCTCGAAAGATCGGAATCAAAAACAAGGGGCGCGTCGGCGCTGACTCCGGAGCCGCGCGCCAGAATAGAGCCCGGCAGCGAAAAGCGATGTGCGCCTTCCACCTAAACCGCCGACTGGCCAACGCGCTGCCTGCGTACTCTCCGGCGCCTATCTACCTTACGGCGCTCCAACACCACGGGTTCCTTTTTGGCGCAAAAAACAGTGAATCGACACGCTAACACGTCCGACCTGACTCAAATCCCGTGCCATTCGCGACCCGGAGAATCAAGACTCACTTTTTGCCGGAATTCTGCGAGGGATGGCCTAAAGGCCCTGCCTCGTTGCGTCCCGCATCTGGACATCGCCTTTCCGGAATCGGAATTATAGCCCAAATCAGACCGAAACGAGACACGGTGGAGAAAGTTAGAGCCGCGCAGGCCTAAGGAGCGGGGTCGAACAGAAGCGGACCGGCGCGAAACGGCTGGTCGTCGTTTCGCGCCGGAGATAATGATAAGAAGGCGCGACGCTCATCTTTGGATCGACTTCGCTACAGTGTCCTCAAATAACAGGGCGGTCTTCTGCCCTTTGAATTCAATTCGCTTCAGCAAGACAGTGCCGTCAGAGGCCAGCACCGAGACGACAGCATTGTCGGCCGCGGCGCGATCAAGCTGAGTGACCTTGTAGGTTGCCTTCAGCACCTCGCGCTTGCCGCGCAAGAAAACAAGCTCGCCGTCCTTGCCGTCAACGAACTTAACCTCATATTCACCCTTGGGGAGCGCCTCGCTGCCCAACTTGCTGTCGCGCTTGATCACTACTGCGCGGTTGGTTTCCTGCGCAAGGGCGGGGACCGCATTGGCCAATCCTAGAAATGTGACTGCTGCAATGATTAACGAACTGACTATTCTTTTCATAACAGATTCCTTTCTCCTGTTTCTTCTATTCCATTTGAAAACGCAGATAAACCGTAGGGCCAGGACGCACCGCGCCATGGCCGATCGACAACGATGCGCCAGCCGGCGCGCGCGCCGGCCGGGATACGCATGCCCAAGATTCCAGGCGGCTGCGGAACCCACCAGCATTGGGGCCGGGTCTGGTCCGCACTTTCGCTACTCGGGTAGATCAACACGCCCCGGCGCGGGCCCAGCGCAACCGGCTCAGACTGCGCTGAGTTGACCGCGCCGGGTTGTGAGGCTCTTCCCCTACCCGCGAGGAAGGAGGACGATGCCGCGACCACGCTGCAAACCGGTCCGTGATTCCCCAGAAAATAGGAGGCTTCCTGACCTGCTTGATGCCGAAGCCAGTGAGGGCGCGCGGCGGGCGCGCGATTCTCGCTGAAAACTCCGGTCCTGGAACCTCCCCGGAACAGGCTTTGCCGGCCTGGATACGCCCCTTGGCGGCCGTCACTGCAAGGCTGAGCGTTGAAAGATGGCCTGAAGACACTCATAGGGTCCACAGGCGTCTTTCTACTTTGCACTGACAGCCACCGAGAGGCGGAGGCAGGCGCGGTCTCCCGCATCTGGCGGGCGACGCGATGCCTAGCGGCGTTCATCTTCGCGGCGCCTTTGAATAGCTCCTGTCCCGCCGGCTAAACCATTGATTCCACTCCTAGTTAACGTCGGTCGTTTCGTTAACATCATTCATTACGTTAACAGCGTTAAGCAAGTTCCCAAAATTTTTTAGGCTTTGAGCCCCTCAATAAGAATATCCGTAAGCATCGCCGCGAGCTGCTTGCGATCGACCCAATGAAAGTTCGGCTTGGTGATAAAGAGCGACGTAATGCCATGAGATGCGGCCCAAAGCGCTTGCGTCGCGGCATCTACATCCGTATGACGGAACCGCTGTTGCTTTATGCAAGCCTCGACCTCGCCGCGGAGATGGCAGTATGCCCGCATACCCATCGTCTCTTCGTTCAACTGGCGCTCGGCGACCATTTCAACCCGGGTCGGATTCATAAAAGTCACGCGATAGTGGTTCGGGTATTTGAGCCCAAACTCGACATAGGCCTGGCAGCCCTTGCGCAGAGCTTCAACCGGATCATCGGTGTCTTTGGAAATGGCTTCCATATTCTCGATGAGTTTGGCGAAAGTCTCCTCGCAAATGTGGAAGAGCAGATCTCCCTTATCTTTAAAGTACAGGTATATCGTCGTCGGCGAATAATCTATTTTGTCAGCAATTCTGCGCATCGACACGTTTTCAAAACCCTCGGTAACGAACAGCTCTCTCGCCGCATCGAGGATTTCGTGACGCAACTCTTCTTTCTCGCGTTCCCGGCGCTCGCGCAGCCGCGCTCGGCCGCGCACCTTCTTACCTTCGGCCGCTTCTCTCTCCGGAAGCTGCCGCTTCGCGACATTCATATTAACACCGTCCTCCTACTTAACACCGTTAAGTGTATCAGAGTTTTGCTCTCTGTCAACCGCTTTCTTCTTGAAAACAATCCACCTGCGGGTCCAGCGCCGATCCGGGAGCTTGGCGCTGGCCCCGTTGGTCTATTTTTGAGCGTCAAGCTTCTTTGCAGCTCAAGCTGACTGCATCAGAACTTGGTGATGCTAATGTCCTGCTCCCCTTCCGAGCGGAACTGCTTGAAGAAAAAGATAGCGAACAAGATGAGCGCGATCAGGAAAAGGATCAGCGCAATGAGTCCGTTGGTCCTGCCCGTCCCAGGAGCTGAATTGGCGAACCGCATCACGTACATAATCGCCGGAACCAGGACAATCACTCCCACCACCCAGAGTATGTGCTTCATGGCCCCTCCTATAGAGTTTAGATTAAGCCTAAAAACAATTCTTCTCAATGCGGTGCGGATTACTTATGCCCTTCAGCCTCAATTATACACTAAACCATGCGAGTCAAGAATCTCCAAAATGCTGGATGAGCGAGGGCGTCCGGCTTTCTTGCAACATCTCGACCGCAAGCTCGAACACGACGTCGGCGCTCACGCGCACCCGCGACGAGCCGCGCGCGATGCGATGGGCCCGCGCCGAGCGTTGCCTCGTCGAATCCCCACCTGCCGGCGGATTCGACCGCCGCGGGCGGGTCGCGATATCGGCGATCTCTAGCGCTGGAGCGCCGAGTTCCACGGCCATTTTTGCGGCGTGCGGCTCGTCGGTGACGAAAACACTGGCCCGCGCCAACGCCGCGGCGAATTCGACTGCCCGGGGCTCGGCCAGGGTTATCGCGCCTTGAGGCAATCCCGCCGCCGCGAGCGCCTTGCTGAAGCCGCCGTCATATGGCTCGTCCGCAACTACAATTCGCACACCGAAATTGTTTACCAGCCGAATCGCAATCTGGGTGAAATTCGCCACTGGCCATCCGTCTGTCGCGCCTGCGCGCGGCGAATGCAACACGACTAGAGGCTCCCCGCCCCGCAAACCGGCGCGTGCAAGCGTCTGCTCGTAGTTCGCATTGTCTGCCGTCAACGGCTGGACTCCCAACCTGCGGTCGCCGAGCGGCACGTCCAGCCGTTGCAAGACATTGGTCTAGCGGTCCTGCGACCGAGGGGCGGCGCTCGAGTCGCGGATTCCCAGGAACATCTCGATGAAGCCCGGCAGTCTCCTGGCGCTGATAGTGCGGGCGCGCATGACTACATGTGAGAGCAACTGCGTTTCTACGCCAGGTGAAAAGTCGAGCACGAGATCAAAATCGCGTCGCCGCGCCCCCTTCATCAATCGGCCAAGCCTTTTAAGGGCGCCGACTCCGCCTCGGCTGGACCCTCTGATGACTCCAAGATCAATTGTGTCATCGGTGGTCCCCGCGACCGTCAGAAGTTCCCCAATCCCAGTCGAACCGGCGCTGGAAATAAACGCTCGCGGGTAAGCAGCGCGCAAAGCGCGGACGGCAGGCAGCAGCGCAAGGGAGGCGGCAAACGGCGACTGATCTAAGACTAAAATAGAGCCCGGCGGAGATAACATTCTTACTTATGGATTTCGAAGTCCACCCATTGACTTGTCGTGCGATGCTTCGCCGGCGCGAGCTCATCAGTGACGACTATTTGCAGCACATAGTCTCCAGGGGCAAGGCCAGCGCCTAAGCCCAAGCGGCCGCCAGCTCCCACCCGTCGGGGATCAATCTGGGTTCCCCCGCCAATCGCCCGCGACTCTCCAGCGAACACGGGGCGTCCGTCCTGAAAGATCAATACTTGGGCCTTCAGTCTGGGCGCCTTTGCGGCCGGGTCGAGTTTGGCATTGTAAACATAGAAGCCGTACTTGACGTTGCTGCCCTCGTGAAAATGGCGCACCGCCGGCCCCGATAGCGTTTCCTGCGTGCTCGGGGCCGCGCCTGTCTGCTTGTCGCCGGCGGGATTTCCTGCGGCGGAGCGTCCGGCCGCGAGGTTTACGACGGGAAGGTCCGCCTCCAAAACCAAACCCGACAACGCGAGCCGGCGCTTGCTCAGATCCGGCGTCTCGATGAATTGGTTTGCTGAGCCGACCCGCTGTGTGGCGACGTCGCGCGCCGCGCAGCGAAGCTGATAGGCGCCCGGCTTCTTTATCGGCACATTGACGGTGTACAATAGGCCCTGCTCCAGTGTTCGTTCGAATTCAGAATCGGGCACTGCGATTCTGTACTCGCGGCTCTCCCGCTGGATAATATTTCCATCCTCTCCGAAGGTAACGGCCACCACATCGACTGCGGCCTTGTGTGAGCCCTCGGCCGTCTGGCTAAATGTTAGATCACGTGCGTCAATATGAAGCAGAGAGCGCACGAACGAACCCGTCTTTGGATCCTCGGCAAACAACGACGTCAAGCGCAGACGAACATCCCCGGAGCCGAACGGTGAGCTTAGCGCGGCCATGAGCTGGCCTTCGCGAGTGGGCGGGGCCGCATGAGTCTCCTCGTCTTCGACGCCATAGAATCCGGTTCGTGAGCGCACTCGCAGTCCTGGGCGCGTGACAGTAAGGCTAACCTTGTGGAATTTTCGCCGGCCGTGTTCCGCCGTGAAGCTCGCCCGCTCCGGCACGTAACCAATCAGGTAGTATCCCTTCTGATCGTCGAGGACCCGTTTAATCTGCCCGCCGATGTCATTCGAATTGCGCGCAAAGAAGCCGCCGGTCTCCTGGGCGAGATAGCTCAAGCCTTCCTGCGAGTTGAAATAATCGGCTTGCCGATTCTCCAACTGCTGCTCAACCACTCGGGCCTTTGCTCTGATGTCGTCGGCGGCGCTGAGCATGAGACTCTGCAGGCCCCGCGCATCTATCGTATAAACCACCACGGAGGCGCGATTGGCGAGATCCACCAGCCGGTGCAGCGAATCCAACACGCGTTGATCGACAGCGTCTTCCGTGACTAGCGGAAAACCGTCGGAGAAAAGGACCACGGATTTGCGGCCGGGGAGACTTCTGAGTCCTCGGACCACGAAGTTGAGAGCTCCCAGGGTTCCTACGGAATAAATCTCGTCACGAAATTGCTCGATCTGCTCCGCCCCGCCGCGCGAATCGCCGGTCGGCTGTCCCGGGGGCGTCTCGTTGGGGCTCATTCGATTGCCACTCTTGTGGCCCATCATCGCCTGGGAAGCGCCTGGACCGACGTCTCCCATCGGGTTCGTCTCAAGGGCTGCAAACGCCGAGATGCCGGCGCGGCCGGATGGGTTCCATTGCACACGCTCGATGGCGGCGTAGAGTAGCCGCTTGTCCGCCGTGAATTGCTGCAGAGCTCCCATCCCCGCGCCGGTGCGCACGATGGCGACAAAGTCACCAGACTGGATCTGCTCGTCCACGAACTTCTTTAAGGCATCGCGCACTCTGATTGTGGATTGAAAAGACAGTCCCAGGTCATCCACAACCAGCGCAATCGTGCGCCGGAGGACCTGGTCGGGCCGGAGCTGCGCTGTGGGCGCCGGAGGAGGCGGCGCGTTCTTGCTCAGAGGACGCGAGGGCGGGCCGCTTGGCAGCGGTTGCGCCGCGTCTTCCGCGGCGACGTACGAGAAGTTGGTGATCTGTTGGGGGCGGCCGTCCTCGCTTATGCGAAAGTCCTCTGCACGCAAGTCCGTCACCGGGCGGCCCTTCTGGTCAGTCACGCCGGCATCGACCTGAACCAGCGTCACAGAGATGCGAACCACCCCCTCCTTTCCCTGCGCTGGCGATTTGCCTTGCTTTGGCGCGTCCTGGTGCTGCGACGACGGGCTTTGCTGCTGAGCTTGCCCGTAGACAATGAATGACAGGAAAAAGAGCGCGAGGGCGGCACGCCTGAAATCTTGTCGCGCACGTTTGTGGACCTTCACCAGGACTACCTCCATAACCAAGTCGCTGTTGAACCGAATTGAGAGTAGCCTTCCCGGGGCCGAGGCAAAAACGGGAAAGACCATCCGCGAGCAGATGCTAATTCTAACACCCGCGGGCGTTGGCGGGTAAGGACATTCTCAAATCGACGTAAGGCGGCCGAGCACCGCGCTGGTCTTAGCCGCAGAGAGGAAGCCGGGTCTGGAATTGCTTCACTGGTAGATCTCAAAGTCTATCCACTGGGTGGTCGTGCGGTGTTTCTCTGGAGCCAGTTCGTCCGTAATAATCAACTGTAACACATAGTCGCCCGGCGGCAGGTCCGAACCCAGCCGCAAAAGCCCGCGGGCGGCCAGGCGCCGGAGGTCCAAGTCCCCTCCTGTAGCAACCGGCTTCACCTCTCCCACAAAAACTGGCCGGCCCTCACGCAGGATTATCGGTTCGGCTGTCAGTTTCGGCAGCTTCGTTGCGGGATCGACCCGTGCGTTATAAATCCGGAAACCGTAATCCACCGCCACGCCGCGCCGAAAGCGCCGGACCGCGGGGCCAGCGAGGATATCCCATTCCGCTTCGCCCGCCGGCGCATTTTGCTCGCTTGCCTCTGTCGGATCGCCATTACTTGGTTTGCGCCCGTCTTGCGCGCGCGCATCTGTGTGCGCCCGCAGAACGAGTCCTGACAGGGTAAGGCGGCGCTTGCCTAGATCTGGAACCTGGATGAACTGGTTCGCGGATCCCACGCGTTCCGAGGAAGCGTCTCGAACCGCACAACGAAGCTGGTAGGCCCCAGGTTTCTTGATCGGCACGTTGACAGTGTATAAAATTCCCTGCTGCAAAGTGTGCTGGAATGCCGAGGGCAAGATAGAGATTTTGTACTCGCGGCTCTCCTGCTGCACCACCTTGCCGTCATCGCCATAGGTGACAGCGACAATCTGGGCCGTGGCGTTGTGCGATCCGTCCTGTGCTTCCGCGTAGGTAAGGTCGCGGGCATCGATGTGGAGCAGCGAACGAACATATGGGCCCGCTTTGGGAGCCTCAGCAAACAGCGAGGTCAAGCGCAAGTGAACGGCTCCAGAGGTAAAGGGAGAAGTAAGCGCGGCCAAGAGCTGTCCGCCGGGTGAGCGCGGAGCTGGACGCGCCTCCTCTTCCGCCACCCCATAGAATCCCGTGCGCGATCGCACGATCAACCCCGGCCGCGTGACTGTAAGACTCACCTTGTGGAAGGGCCTCTGGCCCTGGTCCGGTCTAAAGGTGGTCTGCTCCGGAACGTAGCCGATCAAATAGTAGCCCTTTTGATCGTCGAGCACACGCTTGATCTGACTCCCAATGTCGTTCGAGTTACGCACAAAGAAGCCGCCGGTTTCCTGCGCCAGATAATTCAAGCCGTCCTGGGAGTTGAAGAACGCGGTGCGCCGGTTCTGCAACTGCTCTTCGACCTGCTGCGCTGTCCTGCCGCTGACATCGTCGGCCGCGCCAAGCATAAGGGTCTGCAGCCCGCGCGCATCTATCGTGTAGATAACCACCGAAGCGCGGTTTGCGAGATCCACCAAACGGCGCAAAGAATCCAGCACCCGCTGATTGGACCCTTCGCGGTTAAACACTTGAAAGCCATCCGAGAAGAGCACGACTGACTTGCGGCCGGGAAGCTCCCTCAACCCTCGCACAATGAAATTGAGCGCGCCGAGCGTCCCTACCGAATAGATCTCGTCGTGAAACTGATCGAGGTTGTCCTGGCCGCTGCTCGGCGCCCCTGAGCTCGCGCTTGGATCGCCGGGCGCTTGCGGCCCGGCCGCGCGGGGATTGGGCCTGGGCATCCCCGAAGAGCCCGGCGCCGCTCGCACGGCGCTCGGCTCGATGCGAGCGAATGCGGAGACGCCGCCGCGACCGAATGGATTCCAGCGCACCCTCTCGATAGCCGCATACAGTTGCCGTTTGTCTGCCGTGAACTGTTGCAACGCGCCCATGCCGGCGCCGGTTCGGATGATCGCGACGAGATCGCCGGGTTGCATCTGCTCGTTCACGAACTTCTTCAATCCATCACGGACTCCAGCCATGGTTTCAAAAGACATTCCCAGATCATCCACAACCAAAGCTATGGTGCGCCGGACTTGTTCGGGCCGCAATTGCGGGGGCGGCGGCGGCGGCGTGCTCCTGCCGCTGGGACCGGATGGCGGGCCGCCCGGCTGCGGCTGCGCAGCACTTTCCGTGGCGACGTACGAGAAGTTTGTGATCTCCTGGGAGCGGCCATCTTCGCTTATGCGAAAGTCCTCTGCCCGCATGTCAGTCACTGGGCGGCCTTTCTTGTCCGTGACCGCAGCGTCAATCTGAACCAGGGTCACGGAAATGCGAACCACCCCCTCCCTTCCCCGCGCCGCAGATTTGTCCTGCTTTGGCGCGTCCGGGCTTGGCGAATGCGGGCTTTGTTGCTGACCCTGTGCAAACATGACGCCTGACAGAAGCAACAGCGCGAGGGCGGCGCGCCTGAGATTTTCTAGCAACCGTCTATCGACAATCACCTGGACTCCCATCACTAACCCTTTGTTTAAACGAATTGAGCGTAGCCTTCCCGGACCGAGGCAAAAACGGGAAAGACCAGTCGCGAGCAGGCCCTAATTCTAGCACCGATCACGGATCACAGGTAAGGACATTCTCAAATCCACGTAAGGCGGCCGCGCAGATGTCAGCGCCAAAGAACAAACTGGATACGAAATTGCTTCATTGGTAGATCTCAAATCTATCCACTGGGTTGTCGGGCGGTGTTCTCTGAAGCCAGTTCGTCCGCAATGATCAACTGCAACAGATAGTCGCCCGGCGGCGGGTCCGAACAGCCCCACATCCTCAAAACAAGCCTGCGCTCGGGAGCGTTCCTTTGCCGTGCCGGCGGAATGTTGACTGCAACTTTACCTTAGACCGAGCGTTCAATAAGCATTCGAGCGCCTAAGATCTTTGCGCGAGGCTACAATCTATGCTGCGGATCGTCTGTTATCCATTAGCATCTTTCGTAACGTTCACGATCGGGACAAGCCTCGCTCTGTTTGTTTGCTTGAACCAGCGTTCCTTAAAGCCTGGCTATCTAATAGGTGAGCGCGATGTCAACTCGGCGCCCACGCCCGAAGCGCCGCGACCAACAAGGGAGTCTCGTGAAGACGACGAATACTCGGTTTACTCCAGGGTCATTGACGAAATGTTTACGCGGGATGCGAAGGTTGTCGTAATCAGTTCCGAGATGTCCGGGATGATTGACGGAACCGCCTTCCAATCCGGGCCCTCGTTGGGGTCATGCACAGAGGCCGTTGACGACTTTGTCGCGAATAATAGGTCGCCTTATAGGCTTACAAATTCATTTCACACCAAAACCAAATGCCTGCTTGTGACCGACAGGCAGCTCGCGCCGGTCTTCCGAACCTTCGACCGATGGTGGCATCCGTTCTATGCCAAATATAAGGGGTCGGCTGGATTATTGAACCTGCGTAGACCCGGGTTTAATCGGGCAAGGACGAAAGCTTTTCTCTACGCGACCTTTACCTGTGGCGGCCTCTGCGGGGAGGGGTACAACATCATCCTCGTCAAGAGGGACGGGGCATGGAAGATCAAGAGAAGCATTTTAATGGTGGTATCGTGAGCATCCATGCTCGTTGGTGTCAGTGTCTCAATCCGGCCGCTGCTCCGCAAGGACCTGGACCTGCACGGGGTTGGCCTGCAGAGGCGGGACGACGACCGTAACCGGCCGGGACGAGCCGGAGGCGTGGATGACGTGGGGACCGGCTTCGAGAGTTGGGATGTAAATCATCCCCGCGCCGTCCGAAGTCCACTGCCGGGGCCAGAGACCTGCCAGGGGTCCGGTTCGGTCGATAGTGATTGATCCCCCCTTGACCGGGTTCCCAGAAGCATCCTGTAATTTTATTTGCACCGCGGCGCCCGGAAGCGGAATCGACAGGTTGATCGGTTTCCCGCGTGGGCCGGCGACATGCACAGTCGCGACTGAGGAAAGCCATATCTCGTCCAGGGCCGCCTGGACCAGATATGTGCCCGGCGTCAGACCCGCAAGCGTAAAGGCGCCGTCGGCATCGGCCGCGGTCGCAACGCTGAGGGCGGCGTTCAGGAAACCATTGCCCTGATATTCCGCGAGGACATGTATCAAGCCGGGGCGCCTGGAGGGACTGGCGCCGCCAACCGTCACCCGGCCCGTCAGCGACATCGCAGGCGGCAGGACCAGACGCACCGGTTCATCGGGCCGCACCGGCGAGGTCTGGATTACGGCTCCACGGGCGCCCGGCAAAACGGCGACGAGCACGGGAGAAGCATCCGCCCGCCGCGCGCCGGAATAGGCGCCGCTCCAAAGACCGCGAGGATGCAGGTTGCCAAGCGCGTCCGTTATGGCAAAGAAAGCAGGTTGCGTGCTCCCGGCCGCGTAATACAACACCTGCGCGCCAAGAGCGGGAGTCACTCCGTCGGAAAGCAACACCCGTCCGGTCAGGTGTCTGGCCCCGATTGGTTTGACAGTGATTCCGCCCATACCGAGAAAGGTCTCACTGCCAGTCGCAAGTTGGGCCCCGCTCGGCTGCTGGGCAGGTCTCTCCGCGATCGGCGCCGGGCCGGCAAATTTGTCGGCGTCGATGTCGAACCGAAGAGGCTCATCTTGATTGGCATCGACGTCCACCATTGCTCGCGCTTCGTGCGCACCGCCTGGAGGCCAGAAGCAAATGTGCACAGGGCCGGATACGAATGGACCGGCGACAAACTCTCCCGTGTGCAGCGCCCGCAACGTTGCTCCGTACTTGATGCCTTCCTGATCCAGCCAGAGCCGCCACCCTTCAGCAGGGGGGCGCGTGCTGGAGCGAATCACGCCATATACGTAGCGCAGATGTTCGGGGCGGACCTCGATTTTGGTTTCCTTGTTAACCGCTAACTGGAGTCTTTGCTCCCAGAACTTCCTCTCCACGAAAGCCAACCGCGTACGCAGCGCCGGCGGAGGCGGCAGCGGTTCGCCGTCCTTCCCCAGGTCGACCGGCTCGCTGTTCACCAGACGCGCCCCGCGGATCTGGAGGTGGTATTCATCGCTGAGCGTTCCTACCTGGTCCCCACGGTACAGCCCCTTGAACAGGACCGCGCCCTCACCGTCCGTGGTTGCAGAGGCCGCAATGGTGCTGTACCTCCAGATCTCGACGGTGGCCTGAAGGGGCTTGCCCGTCTCGTCCTGTACGGCAATGCGCGCCGACCCCGGTTCAATGCGACGCGCTGTGAAGACCGGCGGCCGCGCGTCCTTGAGACTGGGCGAGACCGCAATGATGCCGCTCGCCTGGAAATAGGGAGGGTGAATCGGAAACGAGGTGATCGGCGCATCGCGGTACATGAAGTCCATGCGCCAGAAACCGCCATGCTCCATGACTCTGTGTCCCAGGCCAGAGGCATCCAACGACTCAGAACTGTTCCACGCGATCGTGTCTATGGGGCCAAATTGGATGGCCCCTGCTCCCGTGTGCGCCGTCCCATCGTCACGAAACACCCTGAACGACGCCTCATACGATGGCGGATAGATATTGATTTTGAAGTTCGTTGTATGCCCAACTCGCACCGGTACGCCGCCAGCCGCGGCGCCTGGAGCCGTTCCGGCTGGTCTTACGAGACCAAATGCTGATCGACGAATCATCCCTGCACCTGCCTTCGTCGCCAGGACCCTGTAGCGGCCTGGGAGCAGGTCGTCAAATGTCGCCACACCCTGTGAATCGGTTGCAGCAATCGGGTAGGCGAGATCTTCGACCGCCTCGCGAAGGTCCCCGCCGCCCATCGCCCAGATGTCGCGAAGGTTTGCATTCTCGAGGTACAGCGCGACTGCCGCTCCCGCGACGGGCTTGCCTCCCTGCACCACGGTTATCTTCGCCCCGCCGCCCTTCGATGGCAGAACCATATCCTGGGTGGGCGGAGGCGCCTTTTCAGCAGCGGGACCTTGCGGAGGGTCGGCCTCCACCAGCCAGGGAACCTGCGGGAACTCGGGCCACGCCCAAGCGGGCGGGCGGCCAGCCGCCTTGGCGACCAGTGTGGCGCTAAACGAGCTTAGTGCGCCGGGGCCTTTGATCTCGTAACGGCCATCCGCCTCCGTCGTGGCTTTGGCGGTCAACTCCATCATGCGGATGCCGCCGTAATAGGTGGCCACGGCGAAGACGGTCTCATTCGGGACGGGATGCCCCGTCGCATCGCGAACGGTACCGCGAACCCAGACAACCGGCTTTTGATTCCTCTGCCCGCCACCGATGATGACGGCGGCCGGTTTGGCGGCAGGTGTGGAATCCGCGGCCCGCGAGTCGGCGGTCCCCGGCCGCATCGGTTTCAGCGTCACATTGTGGGTCTGACCAGGGATCACGTCGACCAGCGCATAATCGGTGCAGCGGTCTTTGCCGGCCGAAGCAAAAACCGAGAACCTACCGGCTGGAACATCGTCAATCCGGAAGCGACCCGAGGAATCGGGAGAGACCGGTTGTACGTTCCAGGAGACGGTGACGTCATGTGTGCACGCTTCCAGAGGCACGGTCCCGTCGATGCTGCCGTAGCTGGCCAGGGGCGGCATTTCAGGGCGCGCAATCCTGCCAGGCACAAATTCGGTAGCGCCGACGCTCCCAAAACCAACCTTTCGCGCCGATACGGATAGGCCATAAACCCCACCCGGGATCTTGAATCGGGCGACGCCGTGATCGTCCGTTGTAACACCAACATCAGGAGTTGGGGGACCAAAGCTGTTGCCTCCAAGGACCTTGATGGCGACGGCTGTCTGATTCAACGGCCGCCCATCCGGCGCTCGCACCGCAAGCTCAACATCAACCGAGGACGCCTCAGCCGGCCTCTGAGCCGCGGCTGCGACGACTGAGAAGATCGCTAAAGAGAAAGCTCCGAGGATGCGCGGCAGGGCCCGCCTTTCGGGACGCCTTGCTGATAGACCGGCTACAGTGGTGAGGACGAAAATCACGTCTATAATCCTGGCAATCTGTAGGAAAACGCCAGCCCCCAACGAGGCTAACTGGGATAAAGCGCATTCATAGAACGCGGGTAGTCGAGCGGCTTGCATGAGGCGCGCCTACCTGGACTGAAGTCCTGGCCCTCGCGCGGGCCTGTCTATAACAGAGCAGGCGTCACGGCAACCAGCGTCGTAGGGGTGCGTCTGGTCGCGCTGGCGCTGGTTATCAAGCATTGAACCAAGCTTCTGTGCGAGCATCCGGGGCAGCGTTTGACTTCACTTATATCAAGGGCAAAGGGTTTCACGTTGCCACCTGCTGCATCGGTCCTTCTGAAACAGTGGCGAGGGAGGAGATAGTATTTGGCAGTTCGTTCGTCGGCTGGATCTGGCCGAAAGCGCTGATGTTGGCCCTGGCTCATGCCGCCCTTAACAGATAACATCAGGCGTGGCAGAGATGATATTTCAAGGGACCCAAATCCGCGTCGTTCTATTTGATGTGGGAGGCGTGCTCGTAGAACTCTCGGGGATGGCGGTGTTCTTGTCCTGGCTCCAGAACCGCATCTCCGCGGAGGACTTTTATGCGGTCTGGCTTGCATCGCCCACAGTGAGGGCGTTCGAAACCGGGAGGACGCAAGCCGCCGCCTTTGCCGAACAAATCATCACCGAACTGGACCTGCCGGTCGGCAGAGAGGAATTCCTGCGGGAGTTTCGCAGTTGGAATCGGCGACTCTTGCCTGGGGCCGTCGAATTGACCAGGCGCTTGGGCCCCGATTACACCCTGGCCACCTTGTGCAACACCAACACATTGCACTGGCCTAACTTCATGGGGCATCGCGACCTCTTTGCCGGGTTCGATCATCACTTCGCCTCGCACCTGACCGGAAAAATCAAGCCGGACGAGGAAGCATTCCAGCACGTGGCGGTTACGCTGGGGTGCGAGGCTCCCGAGATCCTGTTCTTGGACGACAGCCGCCTCAATGTCGCGGCCGCCAAGAATATAGGCATGGCCGCTTTCCAGGTTCGAGGCCCGGCTGAAGCGGAACAGGCTCTGCGCGCGGCAGGTGTGCTCGCGGAATAGTCTGTTGCGGGAACAAACGTCGACTTGTAATCGCAGCGGATCCGCCCGGTTCCCACCGCGGTGGTCTTCGAAATCGGCGCTAAAGACGTGATAGTTGCGTCGATCGCGTATTGGGGTACAGGAGCGAAAAAATAACGGAAGGAAAGACTCGGGCGAGTTTTCCCTTCCGTTTTCTGCGTCCCTTCAATGGTTGTGTCCCTCAACCAGAGAAGAAGAGGAGGTTATTTGACAGCCACAATCCAAATTCCCTCATGGTTGCCGAGTTGGACGCAATATATCAAAAGCGTTCAAAGTATGGAATCGAGCCCCTCCTGAAAGCAAAGAAAAGTATCCTGTGGCGCCAATTTGAACTTCCGTTTCCAAAATTTTGAATCCCGCATCTAACTCCTTGATATACAGCACGTTAAACTGAGACTGATCCGCTCGGGAGGGGCGTGGTCAGGTGCCGTTGACGACCCTCTCGGAATAACTTCAAAATTTTGAATCTATCGCATTTTCGCCTTTCTTATCAGACGCTGGAAGAGGGTGCGCTGACCGGTTACAAGGGTAGAGCGTGATTTGTTCATTTGACCATGGTCATTGGTCATTGTGGAGGATTTGCAGTCACGACAGAGCTAAATGAAAAATGACAGATGATCATTCTACGCCCACTAATCCCCCCGCAGGCTGCAACCTGTCCCTGCAACCTATTGGAGGCAACGCCAAGCGTGGTGATGCATCAAAGCCTACCGTGCGCCTGCTCGAGGTTGGGACGGAACGCGACGGCAAGGGTGCGCAGCCCGGCTCCCGATCCGCGGCCCGATTGTCGCGCGGTGGCGCCGTTGCTGAATATTCTCTGGTCCGCGACACAGTTGTGCTATGATGCGCTCAGGTGTTAGCCGAGGCCATTCTGTTGCCGGAGCCGTGTCGGGAGCCGTCGCGCTCTCGAATCGGTTCGCGCACGTATAGAGATTCGGAGGGTTATGAACCTATTAAAGGCTATGAGCCGAGCGGTTTCACTTTTGCTGTCTTTGCTCTTGATCGCCGTGCAGCCGGCCGCGACCGCCGGGCGCTCGCTCACCCTCAGGCGGTCAGCCGCGGCGCCCACTTTGCCGAGCACGGAAGGGGTCAACCAGTCGCAGGATCAGGACGACTCGGCCGGCGTCACGTTCGACAATCTGCTTCCGGCTAACACATACAGCGTTTACGTCGAGGTGCGGAATCTGGGTTCGCAGGTGGGACCGGGCGGTCTCTCTGAAGTGTTTTACCCGCTCCTCTCTCAGATCGCTCCGCTCTCGAAACCAGTATCGAGTCTGGGGCGGTTTCTGGCGGAGCAATCCAAGATTCTAGCGCAGTCAAGAATGATGCTCGCGTTCTCGACCACGCGAACAGGCCTGCCCCAGTCGGTCATGGCAGTCGAAATGGCCTCCCCAAGCGACGCGGAGGAGTTCGAGCCGAAGTTTCGAGGATTCCTGGGCTCTTTCTTACCGCCAAACGGAGCGAGCGCGGCAAGCGCCTCTAACGTGGCCAGCGCGAGCGCCGCCAATTCACAGCCAGGAGCGCAATCAACACAGGCGGGGTTCTTCCTGAAACGGCTTCGCCGGATCCTTCTGGTCAGCGACGCCGCCTGCACGCCGAAGACCCTACGCCCCGGGGGCGCCGCCGCCCTCGAGGACGACACGAATTTCCGCACGGCCCGCGATCACTTCGCGTTTGAGTCCCTGTTTGTTTACATCAACTCCGCCCTGGACTCGCACGTCCACGGTCCGGAGGCCAGCGGGGACTCGGCAGAGATTGATGTATCGCCGCCGGGCGCACCGATTGTTGACCCGGATCTCGAAAAAGCCGGGGATCCCCCAGCTCCAGCGCGCACAACGAAGACCAGGGCGGCCGCCGCCGACCAGGCGCCGGGCGAGTCCAGCGCCAGTCCTAACACATCGGCCGCGGCGGCGCCGGGCGGGCGTGTAGCGGGCTCAGCCCCGCGAACGAACCGCGCCGCGCCTCCGCGGCGGGCGACCCCTCCCCCTCCTCCTGAGCCGCCTATGGGCGGGTCGCGATTCTCGGACACGATCTTTCAGATGTTGTTCGCTGGGGGCGGCAGCATGGCCGTCTCGCCGGAGGGAATCGCGGTCGCGCTGACCGTGGACGGGGACTCGTTCGTCGTGCGCTGCCTGCTCTTGAACGCGCCGGAAGCGCCGCCGGGTGGTCCTATCCCGTTATTGCCCAGCTTGATCTCCGGCCCCGCAATCGGGTCGGACGCGGCGGCGTATCTTCCGGGAGACACCGACGTCTTCGTCACCGCCTCGGTCGATCTCAGGCAGATGTATGACGCCGTACTTGCCAACATGAAGAAGCAGAGCGCCCAGTATGAACCCCTGCCGACCCGCGGCCGCGCCCCGACTGGCGCGCAGAGCGTCGAGGAGCGCATTGCCGCGTTCGAGAAAGCAAACGGGTTTACGATCAAGGATGGGGTGCTGGGCGCTCTCGGAGATGAGATCGCGGTGAGCCTTCCGGCGCACGCCCTCGGCCAGATGTTCGGCGGCGGAGCCCCCGCCTCTTTCGCGAAGCTTGGGGCCGGCGCCTCGAAGCAGACCGCGCCGGTGTTTCTTGTCGCGGTTCGCAATCGCGAGGCCCTGCAACGAAACCTGTTGCCGGCGCTCGAGGCGCTCGGGCTGAAGGCCGCGAAGGAAAAAGGCGTCTCCGAAAAACACGGCGACTTCGAGATCGCCAGCTATGCAAATGTCTCGGTCGCATTCCTCAACAGCTACCTCATCCTGGGGCCGGACGCGGCAGCCGTCAGTCACGTCATCGACAAGTATCTCAAAGCCGAGACGTTGGCGGCGAGCGCCGATTTTCACGGCTATATGCAGTGGCAACCACGCACCGCGCTTGCCCGGCTCTACATCAGCAGCGGCGTAATCAAGGTGATGCTGAGCGAGATACTCGGCGAAGGTCGAATGCCCGCGCCGCTTGAGGACGATGACGAAACCCGCGCGTTGCTGGCGCAGCTCAACTACCCCGGCGAGCCAGTGACGTTTGCGACGATGGCCGATCCGGCGGGGCCGGTCTACGAATTGCGCCTGCCAAAGCGCGTCATCACTACGCTCGGCGCGGGGATCTCGCTGCAAGAGAAGCAGACGCGTCTTCCCCGGAACGAGAGTATGGCGCGGATGCTTTTGGGCGCCTTCGCTGACGCGGAAAAGGCTTATCGCACTGACCACGCGCGATACGGCTCGCTCGAGGAGATACAGACCGCGCTCCCCTTCGACAAGAATCTGCTGGAGAATTACGGCTACAAGTTTGAGTTTTCAGTCGCCGATG
>Ga0207156_10066_pt1 | contig 25636 bp, 22 predicted proteins | sample Alteio_BWMinHeat_24_FD_153514 | JGI IMG/M metagenome (GOLD analysis project Ga0207156, IMG submission 153514) | Enriched cells from forest soil in Barre Woods Harvard Forest LTER site, Petersham, Massachusetts, United States -... | ecosystem: Environmental > Terrestrial > Soil > Temperate forest >...
ACGCATGAAATCCGGGCGACAACGGCTCGGGTCCGAGGCGGAGAAAGACGGGATCGCGCGCCAATTCATCTTTGGTGAAAGCCGCGACGCTGCCAAAGCGCCGGGGATCCCGAAACCGCAAATGGCTGCCGCCGCTGAGACAAAAGATCACGTGATCATGGGTGTCGAAAGGATGCTCCGCGGGCGCGATCAGCAGGCTGCCGCTCATGCCCAGGTGGAGGACCAGCCGGGTGTCGCCTTCGAGTTTGACGATCAGGTACTTGGCCCGGCGACCCAATTTCTCGACGCGCCGGCCGCGGACGCGCTCGTCCAGGCTTGCTTGATCCACCCGCCGGCGCAGGCGCGGGTCCCGAACCAGCGTATCGGTGATTACCTTCCCGGGAAGGTTCAAGGATAGGCTGCGGCGTATGGTTTCGATCTCGGGCAGTTCCGGCATGGTTAGGCGCGCACCCGATTGAAGCTTGGCACGCACAGCGGGGACGCGCAAGGATGTCATAGTGAAAAGTGAAAGTGACGAGTGACGAGCGCCAAATGATCGATGACAATTGGCCAAGGACCGTCGCTCCTGACCAACCCAAGACGAGGCTCATGCTATAATTGCGCCCTCTCAAAGACATGGGCAGACAATCCCGACAGCATCAATCATCCAACCCATCTCTTGTTGTGGATCTGCTGGCCTGGTTCCGGCGCCACAAGCGCCGCCTGCCCTGGCGCAAGACTCGCGATCCCTACCGTATCTGGGTGTCCGAAGTCATGCTGCAACAGACTCGCGTTGCGACCGTGGTCCCCTATTACAACCGGTTCATCGAGCGCTTCCCTTCCCTGGCGGCCCTTGCCGAGGCCACCGACGCCGGCCTAATGAAAGCATGGGAGGGTCTAGGCTACTACCGCCGCGCCTTGAATCTTCGCCGCACCGCGCGCAAGGTCATAACCACACATGCCGGGCGGCTTCCAACCACGCGCGCCGAGCTCGCCGAGCTTCCCGGCTTTGGGCCCTACACGTCCGCAAGCGTCGCCAGCATCGCGTTCGGCGAGGCTTGCGCCGCCGTCGACGGCAATGTAATGCGTGTCTTGTCGCGGCTCTATCTGGTTGAGTCCGACATTCGGCAGCCGTCGGTCCGGCGCGAATTTGAGGGGCTGGCGGACTCGCTTCTCCCGGCGCGCCAGGCCGGACGATTCAACGAAGCGATGATGGAGCTTGGCGCAACGGTTTGCACGCCGCGCTCAGCGTCTTGCGCCGTTTGTCCGATCGGCATCCACTGCCGCGCCTATGCGACCGGGCGCGTGAACGAACTGCCGCGCCGATCCAAGAAACCGGCGATCCCGCATTACGAGATCGCCGTCGGAGTCATCCACAAGCGCGGCCGGGTGCTCATCGCGCTGCGCCCGGCGGAAGGCCTGCTCGGCAATCTCTGGGAGTTTCCCGGAGGAAAGCGCAAACCCGATGAGACTTTGGAGCAGTGCTGCGCTCGCGAGATCCTCGAAGAGACCGGCTTGCGCGTTCGCGTCGGCGAGCGCTTCGCCGTCGTCCGACACGCGTATTCGCATTTCCGCATCACGCTGTCGGCGTTCCATTGCGCGTATCTCGCCGGCGCGGCGCGGCCAAGAACGAGTCAGCAGATTCAGTGGGTGAGAACCGCGGAGCTTGAGGGCTACGCGTTTCCGAAGGCGAACAAAACGCTAATCAAAGCCCTGAAAGCGGAGGCCTTATCATAATGCCCACGTCGAGGCTCCTGTGGGCCGTCGAATTTCAGCGCGAAGCCCGCAGTCTCATCCTCCAAGCTGTACATGGGATCGTCGCCCAAATAGATTGAGTCTTTCTCGTTCAAAAGGACACGCGGCGCGTACGGGTCGCCGGAAGGTCTTACCACATAGAAGCGCAGAGACTGCCAGTTCGAGGCGCACCAGGGATTCATAGAACCGCGCCGGCGGCCCCGAAAGGAGACGTTTGGGCGCGAGCCCTCTTGAGCCGCAATGCTCGCCGTATTATCCTACTCTGAGCAATGAGGCTGTTCTTTCACCGCGCCCTGCGCTCTCAGATACTGCCCGGCGAGCGTGACGTTATCGTCGCCGTCCCGTCGGATTATGAGAGCGCTCCCCTGCTCCGTTATCCGGTTCTGTACATGCACGACGGGCAGAACCTGTTCGACGGCCGCACCTCATTCATTCCTGGACAGGCGTGGCAGATCCAGGACACCGCGCAGAGCTTGATCAATCGTCGAAAGATTGCTCCGCTGATTCTCGTCGGGATCTACAACGCGGGCGAGTCGCGCATCGAGGAATACACGCCCACTCGCGTCGGCGAACGGGGAGGCTTTGCCGATCTCTATGGTCAGATGCTGGTTGAGGAACTCAAACCCTTTATCGACTTTCAATACCGAACGCGGCCCGAGCGCACTCACACCGGTTTGGGCGGATCGTCACTGGGCGGCCTGGTCTCTCTGTATCTTGGCATCCGGCACGCGCGCACGTTCAGCCGGGTGGCGGCGATGTCGCCTTCGGCGTGGTGGGACAACAAGGCCATCGTCCGACTGGTTGAGGCGTTGCCCGAAAAATTGCCGCTGCAGATCTGGCTTGATATCGGCGCCTCGGAGGGGGAGCGCATCGTGGCTGATGTCCGATCACTGCGGGATGCGCTCATTGCGCAAGGGTGGGAGTCCGGTTACGACCTCTCTTATTTGGAAGCCCGACACGACCGTCACACCGAGAAGTCCTGGGGCAAACGCTTCGGTCGGGTGCTACGGTTTTTGTATTCCAGGAGAGCGCATGGGGTTAGAGCGGCCTACCAAAGCTCCGGCGACGGGAGTTCGGCAAGTTCAGCCTGACTGTTTCAAGGCAAGGATCGACTGCTGTAGACGAATGGTTAGCGATGCGCCTTCATTTGTCGGCGCCTCGCCGATCACCTCAGGCCAACACGTCACTGCCCATTTGGGGCGCATGTTTGAGGATCGTTCGCGTGCGGCCTTTCACGCATGGTCGTCTCCAGGGCGCTCCCCCGACCCCTCCTCTTCGTAGCTCAGGAAGTTCACCGCGTTGCGCTCGAGATTGCGGCTCTGGCGGTCGTACCTCATGACTGTCTTTGCGTCTTTGTGCCCACTCATCATCTGCACCTGACGATACGATAGGCCCTGCTCCAAGGCTTTCGTGATCGCGGTGCGTCGCAGGTCGTGCGGCGACAGCTTACCCAGGCCAGTATAGTCGCCCCATTTTTTGACGATCCGCCAGATCATCGGGGACGATAGCGGCTTGTCGAAGACCAACGTGCGATAGTTCGTGTGCGGCTGAAACAAATAGGCGTCCGACGCGCCCGAGCCCACGAGACCGCGGCGCCCGGCGTCCAGTCTCAGATAATGATCCAGAGCGCCTTTCACCTCTTCGGGCAACGGAATCGTTCGTTCCTTGTGGATGTCCGTCTTGCCGCGCGCGCCGGTATTGAGCCGCAGAGTCCACCGGCCATGGCTCCAGCGCACCGACGAGGTGGTCAAACAGCAGGCCTCGCCGACTCGCATGGCAGTGCGCAAGATCAGGAGCAGCAGGGCGTAGTCGCGCGCGCCCTCAGGGGCCGATTGATCCGGCCCGGCGAGCAAGCGTCGCGCCTCCTGGGGCGAAAGAGATCGGCCACGCAAACGCTCGGAAGCGGTGGGAGCCGGGACAAGCGCCGTGAGAGCAGGATTGGAGGACGCGACTCCAACTCTTTGCAGGTAGTGAAACAAGGAACGGACGACGGAGAGCTTGAACGCGATTGTTGCGGGGCTCTTCTTCGCCGCTGCCAGGCTGTCACGCCATCGCTGAACGTCCGAGGGAGCGATCGTGGCTGGATCGCGGTAATCCACAAAGAGGAAGAATTCCCGCGCGACCCGGTGGTAAGCTCGGCGCGTCTCGGCCGACGCCGACAGGTCGGCGAACCTGGCGATTAGCTTCGCATCGAAACCCTCGCTGGTCGTCGACTTCCTCATAGGCAAGATCTTTCGCCGTAGCGCCAAACGAAGCGCAGTTATTATAAGAGCCAAATGGATATTACCTTAAATGCCTGCCGAAGGACCAGGCCCTGGCCACCTATCTTATAGAGTTAATAGGCGTGAAACGCTGCGTGGAACATAGCGGCCGGGGCGCCATGAGCGCGCTATACCGCAAAGGGACGGGCCGGAGAAGCGGATCCCAGGTTCGCCGTGGCAGCGTTTTTCTTCGCGAGCCTGACTAAACGCAGCAGCGGCTCAGCCGGGCGACTGTGAGATGAAAGAGATTTTGCAATCGGCGAATCCAAGCTCCACCAGAATGGCGCTCATCAGGTCCTGATGGTTGCGTTCGAGCCAGTCGGCGAACACGTCATTGGGCACCAGAAAGTGGATGAAGTCCCCTTCCCTGCCGGCCTGGAGGATGGGCTTAAACCACGTGGCAAACTCGTCGGGGGCAGTTTTCTCCTCCAGGCGGTTAAGGATCGAGGTGCGCAGCTCTTCGTCTCCCGCGCATGGCAGGACGCCCTGGGTCGCCGCAAGCTTCTGTGACGGCGGGTCGCCCGTCTTTCGCCGCGCCGACGGCGTTGACCGCGCGGCAAAGCGGCGACGGAGGTGGGCCGCGCAAAAGGCCGGGAAAGACGAAACGATTTCGGCGCGGCCAGCGGCGTCCTCAAATTCCGCAGCCAGGACCTTCGCGAGTTCGTTCCAGCGCTCGCGCTCGTCGGGCGTGTCGGTTAAGGGAGCGTGCGTGATAGCCTCAGCGCAGGCCGCGAGAGTCTGTACAAAGGCCGCTAAGAGCTGCGGCTCTTCATCATCAGGTGCGGCAGCTGTCTTAAGAAAAGTATGGGGCTGGTCGTATGCTGTTGGATCTAAGGGGGATAAGCCGTCCCTAGATGCACCAGAATATGGTTGATCTAGTGATACCAGGTTATGGCCAAGGCTAGTTAATCTGGCTGAGCTAGGTGCGCCAGGTATTCTAGAGGCGCTAGTAGAGCTAGGTGTACTAGTGAAGCTGGCGCCAGCCTCCTCGGGCGTGAAGATCTCATATTCGTTTCCCGTTTGGGTGCCGACAGAAGAGCTGACGGCAAGGAGTCCGACGGCCTGGAGGTGGGCGATGGCGGCGTCGACAGTGACCATGGAGCCGAGGCCGGAGGCGATGCGAATGTCGCGGCGGGAGCGGCGCACGAAACGTGACGGAGTGATGGCGCCGCGCGAGACGCTCCAGAGGTAGTCCCATACCTGCTTGCTCTTGCCGCGGAAGAGGCCGTCGGGGATCGCGTGGCGGGTGACTGAGTTGGGGACGCGCTGGAAGTCGCGCTCGGGCGCGATCGGCGGGGCCGATCCGAAGGCGGCTCTAGGTGTGCTAGTAGATCTGGATAATCTAGAAGACCTAGGTGCGGCTCGTTGTTCCGTCAGGCGAGGGCCGGCTGGGCTAGTAGTACTAGGTCTACCGGTAGTGCTGGATCTACTAGTAGAGCTAGGGGCGCTTAGATCGGGTTGGTCGGCCAGTGCCGCGTCGGTTGTGCTAGGTGGGCTAGTGCTACTGGTAGTGCTAGTAGAGGCGTGCTGGTCTGGCTCGATGTCGGTCGTGGGGGTGCTGCTAGGTGTTCTAGTAGCGCTAGGTCTACTGGTAATGCTAGATATGCTAGATGGTCTAGTGGTTCTAGCACTACCAGGTGTGCTAGTAGATGTGCTGGCATAGGGTTTGAGCGAATCGGTATCTGGTTCGGAGGTTTCAGCGGAAGCCGGCAGGGAAGGGAAGGGCTCGGCCGCGACGGGAGCGCTCTTTTCCGCCTCTTCTTGCTCGCGCCGCCGCCTCTCTTTCTCTTCTTTGATCTTGAACAGATCGGCGTAGCTACTCATTGCAGTCTAGCCTCTTTTTCGGCGACCGCGACGATCTCGGGGGTGACCGTGTCGGTCTCCATCTGTTTCATCAAGTCGTAGGAAATCGCGCAGATGCGCAATATGTCGCCCGGCACGCCGTTGGAAGCCTCGTAGACTATTTTCGTCGCCGCTTCCGTGAACGGGTTGTGTATTTCCGACTGTTCGCAGCGAAAAGCGATCATGGCGACCATGTCCGAAAACGAGAGCGGGTCGAGCAGGGAAGGGGCGAACAGACGGCGCCGGATCGCCTTATTGTTGTCGTCCTGGAGCAACCGGTCCCGTAATTCAAGCTGGCCCGCCAGAACGATCTGGATCAGCTTTTCGGTATCCGTCTCAAAATTGAGCAAGGTACGCACTAATTCGAGCATCTTATTGGTCAGCCGCTGCGCTTCGTCGATGAAAATCACCACAAGCTTGTCCAGACCGTACTGCTCAACCAACCATTCGCGCAACACGCGCTCTTGATCTAGTTGAGACCGCTTCGGCGGAACTTGAAAGCACTCGCAAACGCCCTTTAGAAAAGCGAACTCGCTGGTATAGCTGGGCGTGGTTATGATGTTCGTGGCGCACTCGCTCTCTTTAGACGCATACTCGGCAAATAAGTACCGCAAAATCGTCGACTTACCCATTCCAACATCGCCCAGCACCGCGGTTAAACCTTGTTTATTGTCCACCGTGTAGCGTATCTTGTGGAGACACGCCTTGAGCTTAGGCGTGACGTAAAGATAACTAGGCGTTGGACTAATCGAGAACGGCTGCTTTTTTGCCATGTAAGGCCATATAACATAAGTCGGAAGGCAGAATCAATCATGAAATTGGCTCCCGAAGGCCCGATTTAACCCTGATTCCGCCACGTTAAAGTAAAACCGGAGCTTATTCTGAGGACTGCGAGCGCTCTAAACGGCTGAAATATGTGAAAATACAAACCCATTGTGGATGTAAAGACTGAGACCACAGCCCGTTGTATATCGTGAAAAATCTTTTTTGAATTTTCCAGCTTTTTCGCATCTATGCCCCCGAGCCGCTGTCGATCTCTTAGGCCGCACTGCCTCGCTGGGGTCCACTCTATCACAGCGCCTGCCTCCTGAGGACGAAAAAGTTCAGGTTTGCGACGGGGTATGCGACAGTTTCGACATCGCGTTCGGGCTCTCTCGCCCGCGGCGAACGGCGGCCCCTCGACCCTTCCCACCTGACTTCACCGCGTCCTTGGAATGGGCGCCCTCGGAGCCGAACTAATTTGTTTCGTCGGGCTTGACACAGCCGAGGGTCTATCGACAAAGTGAAAGGACGAAAATCCGCGCCCTGAGCGGCGGTTGACAGGCATGGCTCAAACAAAGCTCAACGCAAAGGTCGGGAAGCGGACGATCGAACTTTCCAACCTGAACAAGGTCCTCTATCCCGACGACGGCATCATCAAAGCCGAGCTGATCGAGTACTACCTCAAGATTGCGCCGACCATCCTGCCGCACATCAAGGGGCGGCCGCTTTCGCTGGTCAGGTTCCCGGACGGCATCGACAAGCAGCGCTTCTTCCAAAAGAACCGCCAGGAATGGGCGCCTGATTGGCTTGCCCACGTGCTCCTGGGAGACCACGACAAAATCGATTATGTTCTGGCAACTGAGGATGCGTCCCTGGTCTGGCTCGCCAACCTCGCCTGCATTGAAATCCACCAGACCGGCGCGCGCGCGCCGCATTACGATAAGCCGGACTACGTGGCCTTTGACATAGACCCGCCCGAAAACTATCCGTTCACGAGCGTAGTTGACATCGCCAACGATTTGCGCGCGGCGATCGAGCGCGTGGGGTACCATACCTTCGTTAAGACGACGGGCGGCAAGGGAGTCCACATCTACGCGCCGATCGAGCCCAAGTGGGACTTCGACGCGGTCCGCGACGCGGCGTTGCAGATCTCCCAGTCCTTTGTGGCGCAGCACAGCAAGACCACGACGCTCAGGATGAAGAAGGACCAGCGCGAGAACCGGGTCTTTATCGACATCTACCGCAACCAGACCTATCAGACCAGCGTGTCTCCGTACAGCGTGCGCGGCAGGCCGCGCGCTCCGGTGTCGATGCCGTTGACCTGGGAGGCGCTCCAACCCATTACGGATCCGGCAGTCTTCAACGTCAGGACTGCGCTTGATCACGTCACCAGTGAAGGCGATCCGTGGGAGGCGATGGCCGCGTATGCCGTGCCGTTGCACACGAAGGCGCAGACCGTGGTCGCGGCCTCGGGTTCGCGGGCAAAGAAGCTAAAGGAGGAGCCGCCGGAATCGCTCGCCGAGTACGCCCGGAAACGCAAGTTCGATAAGACCCCCGAACCAGGACCGTCAATCGTCCCAGGCAGCGGCGACGCGTTTGTGGTGCACCGGCACCATGCGTCGCGTTTACATTACGACCTCCGTATAGAGAAGGATGGAGTCCTGCGATCCTGGGCCGTGCCCAGGGGAATGCCGCCGCGGCCGGGCATTAAGCGCATGGCGGTGCAGACCGAGGACCACCCCTTGAGCTACCTGAATTTCCACGGGACCATTCCCAAGGGTGAATACGGCGCGGGCGATATGTGGATCTTTGCCCTGGGCCGCTACGAAATCACGAAAGAGAAGAAGGACGGCTTTTACCTGCGCCTGAACAGTCCCGAGTTGAACGCCGAGTACCGCATGATCCACACGCGGGAGAAGGAATGGCTCGTCGAGCGCTTGGAGAACCCCCAGATCGACTGGCTGCAGCAGCCGATTGAGCCGATGCTGTCGGACACCCGAGACGAACCGTTTGATTCCGATGCTTATCTTTATGAAGTGAAGTGGGATGGGATCCGGGCCACGGTAGTGTTGGATGAGGGCAAGATCACGGTGCGGAGCCGCTCGAAACAGGACATCACTCATGCGTTTCCTGAGCTGCAGTCGCCCGAGAAGCGGTTCCGCGCCACGTCGGCGCTTTTCGACGTCGAGATCGTCTCGCTGGATGAACGCGGCGCGCCGGTGTTTGAGAACGTGTTGGGGCGTTTGCAGGCGCGCTCCGAATCCGCGGTGGCGCGGGCGCGGGCCAAGCATCCCGCGATCTGTTACATCTTCGATTGTCTATACCTCGACGGCCGGCCCATCATCCACGAACCGCTGTGGAAGCGCCGCGCGTGGATGGCCGATTCGATCATCCAGAACCCGACCTACCGCGTCAGCGAGGCGATGGATGAAGGCGTTTCGCTGTATCGCGCGGTTCAACAAATGGGGCTCGAGGGGATCATCGCAAAGAAGCGCGACTCGCCGTATTTGCCCGGCAAGAGGAGCGAACACTGGATCAAGATCAAGTCCCGCACGACGCAGGACGCGATAATCCTGGGGTACACGCCGGGGAGGGGCGAGCGCGAAGACAGCTTCGGCGCGCTGCAGTTGGGGGTCTATCGGGGCGAGTCGATCGAGTACATCGGCAAAGTCGGCGGCGGTTTTTCGGACAAGGCGCGGCGAACGCTCCTCGCGGATCTGCGCGAGCTCAAAACCGTCAAGCGGTACGTCAGCGAGAAGCCCCCGGACGACGCGGTGACGGTTTGGGTCGAGCCGAAGTTCGTCTGCGAAGTCCAGTATGCCTCAATCATCCGAGGCCACCTGCGCGAGCCCGTCTTTCTGAGACTGCGCCCGGATGTCATGCCGAAAGACGTGGTTAGCGGTAGTAAGAGTGATGCCACAGAAGAAACCTAGCCGTTTGAGCGCTGAGGCCAGGATCTGAGTTCTAGGTTTCAGTTCTTTTTACTGATCAAGAAGCTTTCCCTCGAACAGAGCCTCTGTCGCAAGCGTCTGGGCGCCATTTTCGGTGCAGACCGCGAATTTAGACTCGTACATCGATACGCCGGCGTATTGGCCTTTGGCGTTGAGCGCGTAAAAGTTCAGGCCGAAGTTGGGGTTGCCCTTTTCATTCAGCAACCGCTTTTCAACTGTATTCGACTTCACGCGTTTGAGCGCCTCCATCGCGGCGTCTTTTGGGTGCGCCCCGCGCCGCATCGCCTCGACGATGAAGAACGAGCTGAGGTTGTAGAGATTGGCCTCGCCGCGCCCGGTCGATCCGGCGGCGCCGACTTCGTTGTCGACGTAGAGCCCGGCCCCGAGTACGGGTGAATCTCCGACGCGGCCGGAGATCTTCCAGGCGAGCCCGCTCGTGGTTGTGACGCCGCAAATCTCGCCCCTCGAGTTGACGCCGTCACAATTGATGGTCCCGAAGATATGCTCCGGATCCAGCAGGCCCTCGCGCGCCATCTGCATCGCGACTTTGTAACTGACCTCTTCGCGTTTCTTGGGATCGAGATAGTGATTAGGGTCCATGCGGCGCTTCCACTCGAGCCATTTGTGGCGCGAGTTATCGGTATTGAGGTCGTCCTCGATCTTGAATCCCATATCGTGGGCAAAGCTCTGGGCGCCTTTCCCGACCAGAAGGTGGTGATCGGTCATCTCCATTACGGCCTTCGCGACAAGCGAGGGGGTGCGCACGCCTTCGAGGCAGGCGACGGCGCCGGCCCATTTCTTCGGCCCATGCATGCACGACGAATCAAGCTGGACGACTCCGTCGGCATTGGGCAAGCCGCCGTACCCGACGCTGTCGTCGAGGGGATCGAGTTCGACGATGTTGACGCCCGCGATCACGGCGTCAAGCACGTCGGCGCCGCCTGTGATCATGGAGAATGCCTTTGCGACAGCGGTGACCGGGCCTCCGTTCTTGAATTTATTGCCGTTGGCGGACGAGATCACCGCCGGTTTCACCGCGCTTATGACGGCGGGCCCCTTGCCGAATGCCAGCTTCGGCGTCGAAGCGGCTACGCCTGTAATCACCCCTACCTTGACAAAGTCGCGACGCGACATCCTCTTAGCCAATGATCACCTCCCGAAACTAAAGATATTATTGACAGAATCGAACACTCAGAGCGAGCAAGAAGTAGTTGCTGATTTCGCCGGGCGTGCGTGCGGCCGCTTTTCCGGCGCGCTCATTGTATCACCGGCCCGGCGGCCGGACAACTAAGCTGAGGCCGCCGCTGTTACGGTTGCGTTATTTTGGCATTGACGCCAGTAGGTGGATGAGCGTCACAGCGAGGAAGATCCCATATACGGCAATGGAAAACGCGCTTAGCACGATGCCGATGATCGCCATTGTTTTCCCGCCATACTCGGCCGGGTAGTTCTTCGCCTTCTGCGTCGCGACGATGCCAAGCACGAGACCGGCGATCGACCCAAGCCCAAACAGAAAGCAAACGCAAGAAAGGAGACCAGTGCAGCCAAGAACCAAAGAAGCAATCGCCATCCCCTGTCGGAGCTGCGCTGGCGGGGCGCCCGGGTAAGGGTATGGATAGGCCGGCGGATAGGCGCTTGCGTCGTTCGGCGCGCTCGCGTATGGCGCGGCATCTGGCGGCGAGCCGGCGGTGTATGGGTTCGGCGGGACGTTGCCAAATGAACCGGGCGGCGGCGGCGGATTGAACGAGCCTGGAGGCGGTGGTGGGTTGAATGAACCAGGCGGCGGTGGTGGATAGAATGGACCGCCGGGCGGCGCCTGATAGGGCTGCCCTTGACTGACCGGACCTGACAGGGGGGGTTGATTGAACGTCCCGGGCGGGGGCGGTCCTTGATAGAAGGGCTGCGGAGGCGGCTGGTTGTTTGCGATGCCAGGGTTAGTCCGGTCCTGGCTTTGTACTCCGGGGTAGCCACAAGAGGGATTGCCGGATGGGAGCGGCCCCGGGAGCGGGCTCGTTGTTGTGCCCTGCGCGTCCGCTAGCGACCGGCCACATCGGCGACAGAACTCGCTCGCCGCAAAGTTCACCAGCCCGCAGGCGAGGCACCGCATGCCGCTCACGTCTCGGCTCCGCCGCGCATTTGTGCCGACCTCAACGTTGCCATTTCGTCTTTCCTACCCGGTGACATTGAATATCCGTTACACTGGGAATAGGCCGCTAGCGCATTTTACCCCGAACTTTGGCGAAGTAAATACTATTCACTTTATCGCCAAGCGGTCCAGCCCGTTGCGCAACCGATGGCTGGACCGTAACCTTTTCCCGTCTTTGCAGTTTATATCAGTAGAGGGCGCTGGATGGTGGAGAAGACGGATTGAACGCCACGGAAGCGGACGCAGTGGAGCGGCGGGCGATAGAAGCTGCCAAGCAAGACCCGGCGCATTTCGCCGAGCTTTATGAAGTCAACTTCGGGCGCGTCTATGGATACATCGCGCGCAGGGTGCAGGACCGCGCAGCAGCGGAAGATCTGACCGCCGACGTGTTCCATCACGCGCTTGCAAACCTGGCGCGATTCGAGTGGCGCGGGGCGCCGTTTGCGGCGTGGCTGATTAAGATCGCGAGCAACGCCATAATCGACCGGGCTAAGCGTCTTGTAAAGGAGCGCGAGGTAGTGATCCCAAGTGACCCCGAAACGTCAGGCCTGGGCCAGCGCGGCGAGCGCCTTGAAATTGGCGGAGGCGCCGCGCCCCCGGTCGATCTGGACGAACTACGGCGCCGCGCGCATCTCTTCCGGCTCGTCGAGACTCTGCCGGCGGATCAGCGCCGCGTCATCGAGATGCGCTTCGTCGAAGAGTTGAGCATCCGCGAGATCGCCGAAGCGATCGGGCGCACCGAGGGCAGCGTAAAGCAGCTTCAATTCCGCGGCCTGCAAAGACTGCGAGCCCTGATGACAAGTACAACAGAAGCGAGGCCGAGTAATTAGATGGCTAAGCGCAGCTTGACTGAACAATTGGATGAAGCCGTGGAGGCGTTGCTAACTGCTCGCCGTCCGGGTCACGGGGGCGCGGGCGCGCCGGATCTCAAGGCCGGAGTCGATCCGCGCCTGGGGCCTCTGCTCACGATCGCGGCCGATCTTGTCGACCTGCCGCGCGGCCCTTTCAAGGCGCGCCTGAAAACCGAGCTGTCGCCCGCAATGCTTTCGGCGCCGGACGCGGGATCGAGTGACGCGCCTAATGGCCCGGGAAGCGGGGAGCCTCCTGCACTCAGCCGCGGGACTCGGGCTGCGAAAGGTTCAGCCGCCCGCCGGCAAATGCTACCCCACGATCTGAACTCGGCGCTTGCCAAGCTCCCCGACGCGACTCAGCGCGTTCTATCATCGCTCGATCAAAGCGCGATCGGCGTGGCTCGGTTGTCCACTCAGCGAGAAATGTGGGAGCGGCACCTGAATGGCGACGAACTGCTCCACGTTCTGGACGGAGAGATCGACATCACGACGCTTGCCTCTGGCGGTCCGGTCCAGACGCGGGCGCCAGCCGGTTCGATCTTCGTCTCTCCGCGCGGGCTTTGGCGCTCGTTGCGCCCGCAACCAGCCGCCTCGGTGCTGTTCGTGAAGCCCGAGGAAGGAAATGAGCATTCCAGAGCGAAAGACCCGCGGCGGAGGCGCACGGGAACAGCGCCTGAAGGGGACAGCGGTGGAACCGCGAGAACCGGGCATCGCACTGGGTCCGACAAGCCGGCGAGGCTCGCAGCCCAAGACGTTCGCGCCGCACTCGCGGGAGCGCCCGAGCTCGTGCTCTCAGAAAACACCACCGCGGAAGAGGCAGAAGCGGCTTTCCGCCAACTCGGCGCCATCAATCAAACCGGGATATTTGTTGGCCGGTTCTCCGGCTTGGCGCCGTGGGAGCGCCACACCGCAGGCGACGAGTTGCTCCATGTCCTCGAAGGCGAGGTCGAGATTGAGGTGCTGGCCGAGGCCGGACCCTTTCGCACGACGCTGCGCGCGGGTTCGGTCTTCGTCTGTCCGCGCGGTCTGTGGCACCGGCAGTTCGCGGCTAAGAGCGTGACCTTGCTTTCCGCCACGCCGCAGCCGACAGATGTCTCGTTCGCGGCCGATCCACGGCTGTAGGATCTTAGACACAAGTGAAATCAAAAGGAGAAAGAATATGTCAAGCAAAGCGAAGCCCATCCCAGAGACCCAACAAGGCGTCACGCCTTACCTTGCCGTCAAGGGCGCCGAAGCCGCCATCGAGTTCTACCAACGGGCCTTTGGCGCAATCGAATCGTCGCGGATACCCATGCCGGACGGCAGGATCGGCCACGCCGAGATCCGCATCGGCAAGGCTCTAATCATGATGGCGGACGAATATCCGGAGATCGCCTTCTCCAGTCCCGAAACCCTCGGCGGGTCGCCCGTATCTCTACATCTTTATGTAGAGGACGTGGACGCGCTGTTCAGCCGGGCGGTCGCGGCTGGGGCCAAAGTGCTGACTCCGGTAGCGGACAAATTCTACGGCGACCGGGCCGGCAGACTGGCCGACCCCTTCGGCCACGTCTGGATGTTCGCAACCCATGTCGAGGACCTCTCCGCCGGCGAAATCGAAAGGCGCGCGAAGAATGCCGGGGAAGAATAGTTTTCAGTAGCGAGTTTTCAGTTTTCAGTTTTGGAGAGATGCGCGCTATTCTTGATTTCTTCGGGGATGACACGCATCGCAAAGAAGCTGCAGGGGATGGCGAAACCAACCTCGTAACCAAAGCTGGAAAACCGGAACTGAAACTGAAACCCAAAAGTCGACTACGAGAATCCCTACTGAAAACTGAAAACTGAAAACTGAAAACTGCCATGTCTTATCGCTCTTACATCCCGGCGCCGCCGCTCTCGGACTTCGTCGAAACCCTCTGGTACTGTGAAAACGACGAAGCGCCGCACGTGAAAGAGAAGGTGCTTCCGAGCGGCTCCGCCGGCTTGTTCATCAACCTGCGCGCCGACTGGCTGCGGGTCTATGATCGGCACAATCTCGACATCGTTCGAACCTTTTCCGGCTGCCTGGTGTCGGGCGCGCACTCCGAGTTCACGGTCATCGACACAGGGAACCTCCCGTGCATCATCGGAGTCCAGTTCAAGCATGGCGGTGCTTTCCCCTTCCTGAAAATGCCGGCCAACGAGTTGCACAACACGCAGGCGCCGCTTGACGCCGTATGGGGCGCGGCGCGCGCCGGGGAGCTTCGCGAGCGGTTGCTGGAAGCAGAGACGGCGGACGCGAGGCTTCGTGTCCTCGAGAAATGTCTGTTGGCGGTAGTCGAGTGCCTGCCCGAGCGGCGCCGCGCCGTCACCTTCGCGCTGCGGGAGTTTCAGAACGTGCCGCAGCCGCGGACAGTCAGCGATGTGACGGAACAGATCGGCTTGAGCCCGAGGCGCTTCATCCAGATGTTCAGCGCCGAGGTCGGCCTCACGCCAAAGTTGTTCTGTCGCATCCGGCGCTTTCAAGAGGTCCTCGGCCGCCTCTCCGCCGGCATGGAAGGCGGAGAAGTTGATTGGGTGAGCCTGGCTCTGAGGTGCGGCTATTTTGATCAGGCGCATTTCAATCATGACTTCCGCGCCTTTTCCGGCCTGAATCCGACTAGCTATCTCTTGCGCCGAGGGGAATACCCTAACCATGTTCCTCTCGTCGACTAGAACCGCGTCCCCTGCCGCGCGCTTATCCCGGCCGTTCGGATTCGTCGCGCAAGTCTAAGGTCAAAAATTTACAATACCGGTTGGTCCGCCTTACCTGAGAATGACCATGGGGCGAGTCTCGCCCGCACGTTATTTCAAACTTAGATTGGAGAACATCCATGGCCACACGGCAACAATTCATAAACGCGGCCGGCCTGGCGCCGCCGCAAGCTTTCTTCCTTTTGGCGACAGGCCACTATGTTTCCCACGCCATCTATTGCGCTGCGACGCTCGGCATAGGCGACCTGCTCGCGAGCAGTGCGCGCTCCTATGCCGATCTTGCCGCTGCGACAAAGACGCACGCGCCGTCGCTCAACCGGCTGCTCCGCCTGCTCGCGAGCGCCGGAGTGCTTGAGGAACAAGATGATGGACGCTTTGCGCTGACGCCCATCGGAGAGTTCTTGCGCTCCGATATCCCGGAGAGCCGCCGAGCCGTGGCCCTCCTATTTGCCGGTCCAAATATGCATCGCACATGGAGCGAGCTGCTCTACAGCGTGCAATCCGGAGAGGTTGCGTTTGATCACGTCTTTGGCATGAACGGGTTTCAGTATCTGTCCCTACACCCTGAAGCCGCCGCGATCTTCAACCAGGCGATGACCGCGGCCACGCAGCAGACGGCTGGCGCGGTCGCCTCCGCGTACGATTTCTCGTCCTTTAAGACGCTTGCCGACATTGGCGGCGGCCATGGGATCCTGCTGACCACGATTCTCAAGGCGAATCCCGCGCTCCATGGCATCCTCTTCGACCTGCCCCACGTGGCCGAGAGCGCCAGGAGTCAGATCGAGGCGTCGGGCGTTGCTGATCGATGTGAGGTTCTAGGCGGCGACTTCTTCACCCAGGCGCCCGCCGGCGCCGACGCGTACATTATCAAGAGTGTGATTCACGATTGGAACGACGAGCAGAGCCTTGTCATTCTTAGGAACTGCCATCGCGCGATGCCGCCTGAGGGCAAGCTCCTGCTGGTTGAAGTGATCTTGCCGGAGCGCGTCGAACCGTCGCCCTTTAACCAGATCATCGTCGGCAGCGACGTCAATATGCTGGTTAACATTGGCGGCCGCGAACGCACCGACGCCGAGTTCGGCGCCCTGCTTGACTCAGCCGGATTCAAACTGACGCGCATCATTCCAACTCAAGCCCTGAGCCGGATAATAGAAGCGGAAAGGAGACAAGAGCAATCATGACCGACAGAGTAAGCCCGAAACCGGACGCCTTCCACAGCGTAACGCCTTACCTGGTGATCAAGGGCGCGGCGCAGGCCATCGACTTTTACAAACAGGCATTCGGCGCGACCGAAGTGGGGCGCATGGCGGATCCCGCCGGCAAGATCGCGAACGCGCAGATCAAGATCGGCGATTCGCTGATCATGATTACCGACGAATCTCCCGGCCAGAAAGAGCTGGGGACGGGCAGCCCGACTTCGCTCGGGGCGTCGTCGGTCGTGATCTCGCTCTATGTCGAAGACGTGGACGCGGCAGCGACGCGGGCGATTGGCGCGGGCGCCCGGGTCTTGATCCCGTTGGCCGATCGGTTCTACGGCGACCGAGACGGCAGATTCGCCGACCCGTTCGGCCACATTTGGATCCTCTCAACTCACAAGGAAGATGTGTCCAAGGAGGAGATGGAGCGGCGGGTCGCGAAGATGATGAAGCATCAACCGCCGGCATAGAGTGCGCGCCTATGGAAAGCGGCGACTTGTCGCCGCTTTCCGCTCACGATAATGGGCGCGCCCACCGACTAAATCCGCCGGCAAGTGATTTGCGCGCAACGATCAGGCGAGGGATGAAGCCAGCGGGTTTCATCCTCGTTCCTTTCTTAATGGCGCGATCGCCGGCCGGCCGTCATAATGATCAACTCGAACTTTTGGCTTTCACAAGAAAGGACGATGATATGCTTGAGGCAGGCCGACCGTTTCCGAATTTCGAACTACCGAATCAAGACGGCAAAATCGTAAAGCTTGATGATTTCGCCGGCAAATGGCTGGTCGTTTATTTCTATCCTAAGGACGACACTCCGGGCTGTACGATCCAGGGCAAATCTTTCACGGCGAGCCGCTCCGATTTCGAGGCAGCAGGGATCGAGGTCGTTGGCGTGAGTCAGGACGACGTGACCTCACACAAGAGCTTCTGCGATAAGTTCAGCTTCACGATCGATCTGCTGGCCGACACCAACTCCGAACTGCTGAACGCCTGTGGCGTGGGCCAGAGCGAATACAAAGGCACGATGTACTGGGATCGAACGAGCTTCGTCGTCGACCCGCAAGGCGAGCTCCGAAAAGTGTACGAGAAGGTGAATCCGCAGGGCCACGAGCAAGTGCTGCTGGCCGACATCAAGGCCATGCAAAGTGCTGAGTGCTGAGGTTCTGAGTTCCGAGTTGAGAGTTCCGAGAGAAGAGCAGCGAGGGGGAAGCGGTGGGAGACGGGCGAGCGAAGAGTGTTGAGCGGGAGGGGGAGAGTGGTGAGCGGCAAGGCCGCAAGGGGCGTCGCGACGAGGTCAGGAAACCGGCGCGCGCCGGCGGCGCACCCTCTTTTGATAGCATCACTGGCTTTGGTCGAGGTGAGCGGTCCAAACGGCCGCCCCTTTTTCGTGCTCATCGACTCCACGAAAGAACGCGTCGCCGAGCCGGTCGAAATCCGGCTGCGGACCCTCAAACCCCATGAACTTGGGCCTGTAAACCGCAAACCCTTGAGGGCTGCCGGCATGGCGGTATGGCACGGCCATCGTGAACCCGCGCGGCTCAGGGTCATACTGCATGGTCTCTATGATCAGCGCGTCCGTTTTACCGGTCGGAAGAGTCACGAACCCATCATAGACAAGGACCCCGCGAGATGCTGATTCAGGATTCCGTGCGAGCCAATCTTTGCCTTGAGCGACCCCGTCCTCGATCAATTCCGCGGCGAAGCGATGCATCTTCCGCTCGTCCCCGGGCCCCTGGAACGCGACCAGTGGGATCAGAGTCTCACCCTCCGAGACGCACCAAACCGCATGCGCCGCAAAAAGCCTGCTAGTTGCGCAGTCGATTCCATGATCGCTCCATTCCATCAGCGCGCAGCGAATGTCCGCGGACGAAGGTCTCCTCTGCCATCACAGTTCCAAATCCACCACCTGCGGAGGATTGACTGGCTCGTACTTCTCATCACAGAGCGATGCGTTGAGGAAGAGCGTCGGGCCCACCTGTTGCCGCCCATACCCGCCATGAATGTGGCCGAACGCATGCACTTTCGGCCGCACCTCCTGGACGCGCTTGGCCAGCAGTTCACACCCCGCGGGAGGCCGCTTGCCAAAGGGCCGGTCGAGTATTCCGAACGGAGGTCCGTGCGTGATCAGCACGTCCGTGTCATCCGGGATCAGGCTCCAGTAGCGCGCTAGCTCGGCGCCGCCGCGCGGAAGATTGAACGCCCAATCGAAAAACTCGGGCTGGTGTGGCGAGCCGTAGAACTTTACTCCCTCGATGACGATGCTGCTGTCTTCCAGGTACGTGATGTTCTTCAGCCGCCGGCTGGCGCTGCGATCGCGTTCGAAGATCCAGTCGTGATTGCCGGCGATCATCAATATGCGACCGTAATCGAGCCCGTTGCAAAACTCATCCAGTTGCAGCAGGTCGTTGAGCTGGAAGGCGGCGTCACGATCGGGATCAGGCGAGTGATTCGCAAACAGATCGCCGCCGAGAACGAGAATGTCTCCGGGGGGCAGCTCGGCGCGCTCCAGATAGCCATGACAGTCAGAAGTGATGACAAGTCTCATAGAGCCCAGAGCAAAGAGAGTAGCAAAGCCCAAACCGCGGCGCCAGCGGGTTGATTTTCCGTCCTCGCTTGCTATTCTTACCCTTCGTCCTATTTACTTTACGACCCGAGGAGATGATGAAAAAGAGAATCGTTGGCATCGTGGCGGGGATCGCTGCTCTGTTCATTGGCGCCGGGCTCAGCGCTGCCGGACAAGACTGGTCCGCGGATTTTAAGATCGTGCGCGTCGGGGACGGGGTCTTCGCGGCCATAGGCGCGCCCGGAGGTCAGGCGGGAAGCAACGCTGGATTTATCGTCGGCGACGCCGGCGTCCTCGTGGTGGATTCGTTCCTGACCCCGAAGGCGGCCGAAGAATTGATCGCCGCGATCAAACAGCAGACGCAGCAGCCGATCAAGTACGTCGTCAACACCCACTATCACCTTGACCACGTGGGCGGCAATCAGGTGTTCCAGGCTATGGGAATGCCCATCATCGCGCAGGAGAACGTGCGCGCCTGGGTTCCGACAAAGAACAGCAAATTCTTGCCGCCGCCTGAGCAGTTGAAGAAACAGCGCGAGGACACGGCCAAGAGCCTGGCCGACACACCGGCCGATCAGGCACAGAAGCGTCAGCAGCTCGAGCGCCGTCTGAAGCAGATCGACTCGTTCCTGACCATCAATTTAACTCCGCCGTCGCTGACGTACGAGGCCGGCCCGCTGCATCTCTATCTCGGTAAGCGCGAAGTAACGTTAGTCACTCTGCCCGGTCACACGGGAGGCGACACCCTCGCCTTCGTTCCGGATGCCAACGTCCTGTTCATGGGGGACATGGGATGGGTCAAGACGCTGCCTAATCTGGTCGACGCTACGGTGGTGGACTGGGTGAAATCACTGGATGCGGTCTTGACGCGCCACGCCTCGGCCAAGTTCGTTCCCGGACACGGAGAGGTCGGCGAGGCGGCGGACATCCGCGACTTCCGCGACTACCTGGACGACCTGCACAATCGCGTAAAGGCCGCAATCGACGGCGGCCTGACTCTCGATCAGGCGAAGGAACAATTGAAGCCGCCGGAGAAGTTCAAAGCCTTCGGCGCGCAGTTCTTCGTGCAACCGAACGTTCAGGATATGTATAACGAATTGAAGGGAACGAAACAGAAGTAACCGAAATAAGGGGTCAGTATCCCAACTCCTGAGCGAACTCCCTGCGTGTCTGTGCCAGGTGCGGCTTTGTGGAGGAGCGCATGGAGCGCCCCGGGTTCGTTGTCTTTTTCAGTCGAATGCCACGTTCTTTGCCGCCTGTTCAAGCCGCCTCTCCAGAACATCGCCCATCGTCGCGGCAGCGTTGACTATCTCGCCTCAGCAGCCGCCAGCCAGGAATCGTTCTTACAGCGTTCAATATTGAACAGCGCCGGTTTCGGAATGAGAGTATTGTAACCAAGTCACAGAGCTGCACTGGTCACTAGAGCCGCATCGGTTCGCGTCCACGTACATATCACTTCTCGGTCGGATTGGCGCGCGCGCCATCGCCCGAATTGTCTGCTCTCAATAGTGAAGGTGCGCATTCAAAGGAACCAGATCCCTAAGGAGGGGATGCACAGCATGAATTCAAAGAGGATATTTGTAGCAATCGCGCTGGTATCGGTGATGGTTGCGGGCTTTAGCTTGGCCCAAATTGCGGCGGCCGGGCAAGGGCCTGCGAACTCACAGTGGATGGCGGTTAAGCGTAATACGCTGGCGGTCAGATACGAGAACAATGACGGCACGGCCGTCAACATGACCGGTTCGGCCATTGACCGGCAAGCCATGGGCAAGGCCGAGGTCAAACACAACCACGGCCGCACGCGGATCAAGCTTGAGATAGAGAACCTCGGAAACCCGCAAGCGATTGGTCCGTATTACACGACGTTCGTGCTCTGGGCAATAGCGCCAGAAGGACAGGCGGACAATTTGGCCGAGCTGCCCGTCAAGACCAAAATCGACATCGACGTGACCACGAACTTTCAGACGTTCGGTCTGATCATCACGGCGGAGCCCCACTCCGCGGTCAAGCTGCCCAGCCCCGCGATCGTCGCGGAGAATACATTGCGTCGCGGAACCGAAGGGGGCATACAGACAAGCCGCATCGAGTACAGCGGCGACCCCGGCATGTTCTACGCGAATTCTTGGATGGCTGAGCCTGCGCTCACCGCCGATTACGAGACGCCTCTGCTCATCCTTGGCGCTCGCCGTTCCGTAGAGACCGCCAGACGCGCCGGTGCCCGCCACTACGCCGAGACTGAATTGCGCGACGCTGAAATCAAGCTGGCGGCTTTGGAGCAGATCTGGCCCAACCGTCGCCATAATCAAGAAAAATACACCGGCCCGGCCCACGATATCATGCGCATGGGCGAAAACGCGCGGGCCCAGGCTGTCGAGCGCAGAGCCAAAGCTCAGCTTGCGGATGAACGTCGCGACGCCGTGACCAACATAGCGCAGGCCAAAGATGAGGCCGGCCGCGCCCTCAATGAAGCCGGCCGCGCTAACGAGCGAGCCGACGCGTATCGCGACGCCATGACGCGCGCGCAAAGCGAAACCGCGGCAGCTCGCGAACGCGTCGAAAGGGCGCAGAGCGAGACAGACAAAGCCAAAGCCAATGAAGACTTAGCCCGAGCCGAGGCTGACCGCTCTCGTCTGGAGGCCGAACGCTCGCGCATGGAGACTCAACAAGTGAAGGAGGAGCAGAGCGCCTTGCAGCAACGGCTCTTCATCTCTCTTTCGGAGATCCTGGAAACCAGACGCGAGGCCCGTGGCTTGATCGTTAACCTCTCTGATGTTTTGTTCGACTTCAATCAAGCTTCTCTTAAACCCGCCGCCCGCGAGAAACTCGGCAAACTCGCAGGCATACTCCTGGCTTACACCGGCTCTTATCGCATGGAGATCGAGGGCCATACCGACTCAGTTGGATCGCAGGACTACAATCAGAAGCTGTCCGAAGATCGCGCCGAGGCGGTGCACGATTTTCTGATCCGCGCCAGCGTTGCCGGCGGATAGGATCGCGAGCGTGCGAGGCTTCGGGAAAATAAGACCCGTCGCCGCCAACGATACTGCCGAAGGCAGGCAGACAAATCGGCGAGTCGAGATAGTAATTAACGACACCGAGAAGTAATAGTGCTGAGTCCTGAGTGCTGAGGTGATTCGGGCGCCGCCGGACAACAACGGCGGCGCCCATTTTGATCCCGCTAAGACGTCGTTAAGAACGTGAAGCATTCCTGCTAACGCTCCATACCCGCGAAGAAGCGTCTAATGAACGAGTAATCCTCTGGCTCGAGCACGCGCATGGTGCTGGAAGGGTTCCGCTGACTATATGGCCAGTTGTTGATCCACCCGAGGTCATGGACGTATTCCCACCGCACATCACGAACGGTTATGTGCTCAAGGAATGCCTCCGCCGCGTTCTGAGAGGTTTTCGCCTTGAAGCCTGGGAGTCCGGCGAAGCATGTGGAAACAAAATCCTTGAGTTCGGGAGTTGCTTCGTTGATGTAGCAGGCCGCAAGAAGCAGCAGGCTCATCGCGCCGGCATTCAGTTGATCGCTCGCAACGCGTTGAAACCAAAGCACCTCCTCGACGCGCAGGGCTGGCAAAGAGAAGTGCCCGCTGTTGTAACCCAACAGCACGCCTGTTGAAGTCGTCGAATCCACGGCCCAGTATCTCTCTTGGTACTCGATGCCAGTGGCAAATTCGATCTCGAAAAAACGCTTCTCTCCGGCCGACATCGCCAAATAAGGCCACACACCAGCGTCAAACCTCCAGCCAAACTCGGTCTTATAGAATCGATCCAGCTTGTCCGCGGAAATTCCGAAGTAAAGCTCGGACAGTTCTTCAACGTCGTCATCGCCTAAGTGGTTGCTGAGCTGCATCGCCAAAAATGCCGGATCCTCGACCAAATGCGAAACGTTCTCGCGGTTCGAATTCTCGAGCAAGCATCCGTGCCCAACCACGGGCTGAGTTTCGTCAATTTTGAAGTCAACCGGCCGGCACACTGAAATCGACAGGATCGTCTCGTGTGATGGCAACACCGGCCAGCCCTCGGGCGCATCAAGGAAGTGACGAACGATGCCTACGGTGATCTGCTTTCCGTCGCGGCCGCAAATGGTGACCGCCTCTGGACCGAAAAAAGAGCCCTCTATTATACGCCCGGAAATCGCGAGTTCATCGCCGCGATATTCCACTTTGGATACCCGGAGTTTAAAGGTCATGCGCTCCTTTGATCATTAGCCGTTTCACGTGCCCTGGTTAAGATATCACAGACAGAATCCGCGAGAACTAGCTTAGGATTTCTTGAATCTCGAAGGTCAACAGGCAATCGAGCTCGGCCTTGGATGTATAACGAACTGAAAAGGAACGAAGGAGAAAGGAAATGAGACAAACAGATTAGGAGCCCAATTCCCGATCGAAGTCCCTGGGCGTCGGCGCGAGCACCGCTTTGCGGTGGAGCGCTTTCAGGACGTCCAGATCCGTAATCTTATTGAGACGATTGCTCACCTTCTTTGGGACTTTCCCGAACCGGGCCTCCAGGGCATCTCCTATCGCCGCGCGTCTGGCCCGCTATCTGACCTTGCTCCAACCCGCGTTGCAGGCCCCTTCTCTCAAATCTGCTGAGGTCCTTGTTTTTCTGGGCCTTCTCAAATTCCTCCATCTCTCGTTCGTATTCGATTTCCAGTTCCTCTGGAAGCGGCATCGTGTGTTCGATGAAGCGGAGCAACGCACGCATCGTGTCATCTTCGGTAACGGGCGAGATGGCATTTTCGCTGAGGTATTCTTTCCCATACGCCCGCTATTACCGGCTAAAGAACCAAAGGCAGAGTGAACACGGATCAGGGGCCCATCTCCCGATCGAAGTCCTTGAGTGTCGGCGCCACGATCGCTTTGCCGAGCAGCGCTGTCAGGATGTCCAGATCCGCAATCTCCTTGAGGCGCTTGCTCATCCTCTTTGGGACTTTTCCAAACCGCGTCTCAAGAGCTTTTGCTACCGCCGCCTGGGTGGCCGTTATCTGACCTTGCTCCAATCCCTGTTCCAGCCCTTGCTCCCGCCCCTGCGCGAGCCCTTCCTCGCGCCCCTGCGCGAGCCCTTTTCTCTCAAACCTGCTAAGGAACGTTACTTTCTGGCCTTTTTCGAACTCTTGCATCTCTCTTTCATACTCCATTTCCAGGTCCTCCGGCAACGCCAGAACGTAGTCCATAAACCTGAATAGCGCTAGAACCGCGCTGCGAGGGTACCCAGGCAAACTATACACGGCCCTATCGCACAGACCTATGCTCGGCCTGGCGTCATCTGTCTTCGCCCGAGTTTGCGCCTCCGCCGAACCCTCCCGGAGATTTATCTCTTTCCACCTTGGGGTTATAATAACAATCACACTAGGGGAAAGAAGGAGAACAAGCATGCGACGCCGCACTGTATTCCTCGGGATAGCTCTGGCCATCTTCCTTGCGGGCGAAACTGGCCGCACCGCATCACAGACCGGTCAGGGCTCAGCGGTCCAACTCTGGATCACGACCTCTGACAGTAGCCCGAATCCCGGAGTCGCTCTCGGCCTGGCGCAGCAGCCTGACCTGGCGTTTGGAGCGGATGCGGCTGACGGGGTCCTCGCCATCGACATCAATGACAACAAGGTTTATCAGCGCATGGAGGGGGGCGGCGCCTCCTTCACCGACAGCGCCGCCTGGCTCGTCAATGAAGTCTTGTCGCCCGACGCGCGCGACGCCGTCATGCGCAACCTGTTCGATCCTGCCGCCGGCATCGGCGTCAGCTTCCTGCGCAACCCCATGGGTTCGTCCGACATCACTCGAACGCGCTATACCTACGATGACGATCCGACCGATCAGGCCGATGCCAGCCTGCCGCATTTCAACATCGCGCACGACATGGCCGATATTCTGCCGCTCACCAAGACGGCGCGGCAACTCAACCCCAGTCTCCGCCTCTTCATGGTTCCCTGGAGCCCGCCCGCCTGGATGAAGACCAACAACAGCCTCGTCCATGGAGATGTCTTGCCGCAGTACTACCCGCACTTGACCAACTACTTCATCAAGACGATTCAGGCATACGCCGCCCAGGACGTTCCCATCGATTATGTCGCGATCAACAACGAGCCCACGTGCTGTCCCACGATCGATTACCCTTCAGCGGACATCACTTCAGCCGACATGAACAAGATCCTCAAGAAGTTCTGGCTGCCCGCTTGGAGCCAGAACAACATCCAGACCAAGATCTTTCTCCTCGATTTCAACTGGTGCAACAACGATTTGGCGATCCCCCTGTTGCAGAACAAGAAGATCCGCACCTCGCCCTTCGTCGCCGGAGTCGCCTATCACGGCTACTGTGGAGATCCGAGCGTCCAGACCGCAAACCATGACGCCTATGGCGCCGAGGCCTTCGAGACCGAGCGCACCGGCACGATCAGCAACGGCAACGTCGCGCACCAGGCCGATATGAGCCTGATGGTTGGCGTCTTTCGCAACTGGGGCCGCAGCTATGTAAAGTGGTCAATGGCGATGGATGAAAACCAGGGGCCGCATCTCGGCGGCTGCGCCACTTGCACCGGCTTGATCACGGTGCACACGGCGGACAATCCGGGACAGGTTGACTACCGGATAGAGTATTACACGATGGGCCACTTCACGA
>Ga0207156_10067_pt1 | contig 25388 bp, 28 predicted proteins | sample Alteio_BWMinHeat_24_FD_153514 | JGI IMG/M metagenome (GOLD analysis project Ga0207156, IMG submission 153514) | Enriched cells from forest soil in Barre Woods Harvard Forest LTER site, Petersham, Massachusetts, United States -... | ecosystem: Environmental > Terrestrial > Soil > Temperate forest >...
TCGTCGTTTTCATAAAAGAGCCGTATGTCGTCGATACCGTATTTCAGCATCGCGATCCGTTCAATGCCGAGGCCGAACGCAAACCCTGTATAGTCGGAGGGACACTTGACGACACTGAGGACGAACGGATGAATCATCCCGGCTCCCAAAATTTCAAGCCACTTGGCTCCGCCGCAAATTTTGCATCGAGCTTCCACTTTTCCATCGGCGCAGTTGAAGCAGTCAATCAGCGCTTCGACACTTGGCTCCGTGAACGGGAAATAGCTTGGAACAAATCGCACCTGGCGGCTTTTTCCAAAAATTTCCCGCGCAAAAGTCGAAAGAACCCCTTTTAAATCGGCGAAACTGACCCCTTGGTCGACCATAAAGCCTTCCAATTGGTGAAATTGGAAAGAGTGCGTAGCGTCCACTGCGTCGCGCCGGAAACACTTTCCCGCGGCAATCACGCGAAGGGGGGGCTTAACAGCTTCCATGACCCGAATCTGCACCGGTGAGGTGTGGGTTCTAAGGAGCGTTTTGTCCCCAATGTAGAAGGAATCCCACATGTCTCTCGCCGGATGGTCGGGCGGAATATTGAGCGCTTCAAAGTTATAATAGTCAGTTTCGATTTCGGGACCTTGGACTAATTGAAACCCAAGTCCATGAAAAATTTCTTTTACTTCGCGGAGCGTTTGAGTGATTGGATGGAGCCTGCCGTCGGGGAGAGGTTCGCCGGGAAGGGAAAAGTCAACCCATTCTTGCTCCAGTTTGGCGTGCAGCGATTTTTTTTGGAATTGCTCGATGCGTTCGTCTAAAAGCCGCTCGAGGTTTTCTTTGACTTCATTGGCTTTTTTTCCGATGAGAGGGCGCTCTTCGACCGACACGGCGGAAAGATTTCGGAGAATTTGCGATAATTTCCCCTCTTTTTTTCCGAAAAGGCTGAGACGCGCTTCCCGGAGTTGCTCTTCGGTCGTAAGGGTCGGAATTGAGTTTTTCCATTCAACCAATAAAGAATCCAATTGGCTGGTCAGGTCAGACATGATGGCCAAGGTTCATCAAAAAAGATGACAAAACCTTTTGCCCTGTTACTGCTTAAGCTTCGAATACATGATGTAGGCTACCAGAGAGCCGGTATCTTGAAAAAGTTCCCAAAAAAGTTCGGGTGTTTGTGCGACAGGAGCTTCTACGCTCATGTTTTTCCTCCTCAACCCATTATCGTCTATATTTTCTAGTATATCATGACTGTCAAGAGTGCCGCAATGTACACAACAAAGTATACCCACTATTTTGACGATGAGTGATTGATTTAGGATTGAATTAGAAAATACGACGACTTCAAGAAAGTTTCAACGTATGCAACGCAAGAAATTCTTTTGTTTCACCAGCAGCATTTGTGTATACTACATGAGCTTGACCATCTATAAGTTTGAGTTCACCTTCAAAAGGTCCATTTTCACGGCTTGCATTAATTTCAGGGGGTTTATGGTTTTTAAAATGCACCACATCTGGCTTTTCTTGTACAAAATTCCAAAAGCAGAGATTTTTTTTCAGGAAACCTTGGCAAATAGTTCCAGTCGGTTGGTTCTTATCATCAAGTTCTGAGGCTCTTGTCCAAAGCGCCTTTCTAGAGACAAGTTCCAAGTAAGGCGTTTTGTTTCCATGAATCAATTGATGAAATATCGTTCCATTTGGAGCTTGCAGCTGATGCCACCTTTGAAATTTTTTTGGTGGATTAGCCGGTTCATCTCCTAAATGCGTCCAATGAAATGCTCTCCAGTCTTGATTATAATAGGAAATTTTTCCGGCATCACAAATTATCGGTCCATCTTCGGGGTTTTCCGCCCAAACTAAGGGTTTAAGTTCTCGTGACTCTTGCCGATTCAATTGCAGAAGGCTATCTTGGTCTGGACTTAAGGTGAAATATTGCACATAGGAACCGGTAAAGCATGCTCGAACAACATGCTTATCAGTAGTGACACTTATCAGTTTTCGACAAGTTCCCTGAGGGTCAACGAAAGGAGAAAGAGCGGATAAACTGGCCAAATCACCTTGAGATTGCTTAAAGCGTGCGTCGATATCTTTGTTTGTTTCATCAATTCGTGGAAAAGGTATTCTGGAATAACTACTCTTCTCTTCCCATTCACTCGAAGAAAATGGGAGTTGAAATGTAAGGATTCCTACTTTTACGGTTTGCATAATCGCCTCGTTTTATAAGCTCTAAGTTTGACTATACGTGGATTATAACATCCGAAACAGTAGCTGTCTATAAGAACTAGATTAACAATTTGTAAACTTTTAGACAATCCTTGACAACTCAAAGGGAGTTTTGATAAGATAGAACGGCCTATGATCTTAGCGAACGTTACCGAAATCACTACAGTAGAAAGAGTCGTTGCTTTAGCGCAACAAGAGGGAAACCACGGGCCGCTCCCTTCAGGGCTTCGCGCCGATCGATTTGAAGCATCGATTAGGCGTAATCAGCATCTTACGCCTAAAGACTTTGTAGACTCTCTTCGCCATCAAATTGCTTTCTTAGAAAACCAGGGGGGGAAACCAGAAAGAACTCAAGAACGAAGAGCTATTCTCGCTGCCTTTGAGCAAATGTGGCATCAAGTACAGCCCTCGGTAAGCCCGCCTCTGGTGAGCGTTGATCCAAAGTTGTTAGAATCGAACGGATTTTTAGCGCTTGGGCTGTCCCTTCCATTAGTGACGCAATTGGTGCGAATGGACTGTTTGTCGCCCTTCCCTGTTCAACAAGCGGCGATCCCTCTCATGCTTGCTAATCGGGCTGAAACAGGTGTTGCCGTAGGCGCCCCCACCGGCAGCGGAAAAACGGTAGCCTTTGGCGCACCGCTTGTGAATGACACGAATCCCTTGATCAGCGTCCCGCAATCTTTGGTGCTCTCTCATACGCGAGAGCTTGCGGCTCAAACGGCTGGAGTCTTGCAGGAGACAGCTTCGTTTGACCCTAGAATTAAAGTTGCTTGTGTCTACGGGGATCGAGGAATACAGCCTCAACTGGCCGCTGTTCGTGAATCCCACGTTATTGTCGGCACACCGGGCAGGCTTCAGGATATCGTCAACGCTCTTAAAACTGGCCAGGATAAAGAACATCCTTTCAAGACCATAAAAAACGTTGTTTTAGATGAAGCGGACAAATTACTTGACGTCGGTTTTTTACCTATCGTAAAGAGTATTTTGAGACATGTGAGCCCGGAAGCGGCAATCGGGCTTTTTTCCGCAACGATGTATCCGGGGCTCCATCAACACATCGCTAAGCACATTCCTAATCCGGCTTATTTGCAAATGGAAACTGAAAAACCAAAAGTTAAGGTCCATTTTTATCGTGTGCAGGAAGAGCATAAATTTTCAATTCTGATTAGATTTCTGAAGCAGTCGAAGAAAACACTCGTTTTTTGTGAGAGCCGTGACCGAGCCAGCGCATTGAGCGAAGCGCTTAATACCAAGGGATATCCCAATGGATTATTGCGAGGACAGATGGGCCAGAATCGGCGGAACCTTGCTATCTCCCAATTTAAAAATGACACCACTCGGATCTTGGTAGCCTCCGATGTAGCTTCACGGGGAATGGATGTCAAAGGTGTGCAGTTGGTGATCAGTTATGATTGCCCAAAAACTCCCGAAGATAATATTCATCGAAACGGCAGGGCAGGCAGAGCCGGACATTGGGGTGAAGCCATTATTTTTATTTCTGATTATGATCAAGAGTCCCAAAACAGACTCGAAGAACATTATCGAAGACGTCTTGACTTCGAGTATATTCCACAGAGCTGACCCAAAATTTTTCGAGAGTTAACAGATTTTTAACCTAAAAATTCGATAATTTGACTTTTTTTTGACAGGCGTCTGGTATGCTGGTGGTGCAAGCAACTTTCAACGAAGGGAGGTGACTTATGGAAAGCACTACACAAATTCAAACGCTGTACAGCCGGCGAATTCCGGCGGGAATGAATCGAACTTACTTCATTGACGTCAGGCTCTCCGAAAAGGGGAACAAATACTTGGCGATCAGCGAATCCCGGCTGACCGAGGGGGCGTGGAAGAGCAATCGAATCAATGTCTTCAGCGATCATATCGGCGAATGGCAGTCCGGTCTCCACGAAGCTCTGGAGCACCTATAAAGTGCGCCACAAAGAAGAAGACCCTGGGCGCTCCAGGGTCTTCTTTGTTTTCCCTCCCTCCAAAGGTTACTGCTTGCTGGCGGACGATTGAGGGTCATCCACTTTTTGAGCCGCTTTTTTCTTCCTGTGCTTTCTTCCGGGGTGCTTCACTTTTTGGCTCGAAGCTCTCACACCGGTTCGGTAAGAAAGTTGGACGATCTTTGGCGGTTTCAAGGTGGTGGTCCAGGCAAAGGCGTTGGCTTCCACCAGAAAGAACCCGGCCAAGAGTAGGCTCGAAAAAAATCTTTTCATTTTGCTCACCTCCTTTCATTCAAAATTATCTTGTGTACACTACCATAGCATAGCGATGTCAAAAAAAAGACAAAAAGAGAAAAATTTGTGTTAAAAATATGTTAATTCTTTTCAAAAATAGATAGGAATGACGCGGGTTTTAGAAGAATTCTGATCGCATGACAAAAAATAGAAAAAAAATTCGCGGCGTCATCTTCGATTTGGGACATACGCTGATGGAATTCAAAAGCGATTGGGACGACGTCTATCGCCGGGGGCATGATTCACTTCACGCGTTTCTTCAAAAGAACGGGTACAAGGTCGATGAAGCGGTCGTCCGTCATTTCTTTGAACATTTTTATGAACAGCATCACGTATCGGACAAAACGCTAGTCGAATATACCGCCACCCAAGCGATTAAAACAATGTTTCAAAAATATGACTTGAACCACGCGGACGAACGATTTTTTCAAGAGGCTTTGGATGCGTTCTTTCTGCCGGAAATCGAGGGCTGGCAGGCTAAAGAAGGGAGCCTCGAGCTTCTTCAAACGCTAACCAAGGAGGGCTATCGCGTCGGTTTGATTTCGAATGCCACGCATCATCCGTTTGTCATGCAATGCGTTGAAAAAATGGGCTTTACCCCTTATCTCGACCCGGCGGTTTCAAGCGCCGATTTTCCGGTGAGAAAGCCGCATCCGGATATCTTTTTTCATCTTGGGGAAGCTTGGAAATTGAAGCCGGAAGAGATCTGCATGGTTGGCGATCAATTGTACTTTGATGTTTTTGGCGCTCACCAAGCTGGGATGTCCGCGATTTGGATAAACCGGCCGACCGATAAAGCACACACGTTTATCCCCGAAGATTTAGTCAATGATCCGCTCCTTCAGCCCGAAGGGACGATCGAGCACCTCTCGGAACTCCCTGCAGTCTTACGAAAGTTGAGTGAGTAGTGCAGGGTCGTCTTATCGGCGCCCATATGTCGATTGCCGGAGGGCTGCAGAATGCGCCCTTGGCCGGTGAGCGCTTTGGCTGCACCGCCATCCAAATTTTTTCAAAAAACAATCATCAGTTAAGCGCAAAACCTTTAACGGTCCAGGAGATTGAAAGTTTCCGATCGGCGGTTGCAAAAACCAAGGTGGCGGTTCCGTTGGCGCACTGTGCGTATCTAATCAATTTGGCGTCACCAAAGAGTGACAATTACAAGCGCTCCCTGGCTTCAATGAAGAGTGAAGTGGAGCGTGCGAGTCAGCTGAGTGTTCCTTATGTCGTACTACATCCTGGTTCGCATACCGATAGCGGAGTTGCCGAAGGAATCGTGCGAATTGCCGATGCCATTAATCGAATTCATGAGGGGCAGAAGACAAAAGAGCCGATGATTTTATTAGAGTGCATGGCAGGTCAGGGCTCTTGTATCGGCAGTACGCTTGAAGAGCTCCTTCAGATTATGGAGAAAGTGAAAGATCAGAATCGAATCGGGATTTGCATCGACACTTGCCACTTGTTTGCCGCCGGTTATGACATCCGAACTGGAGAATCATTCGCGAAGATCTTGGATCGATTCGATGAACTGATTGGGCTTGACCGCATCAAAGCATTTCATCTGAATGACTCGAAAAAAGGATTAGGCTCACACGTCGATCGTCATGAGCATATCGGCCAAGGAGAAATTGGATTAGAAGCGTTCCGATTTTTGCTGAAGGAGGATCGGTTCGCGCAGATTCCAATGGTGCTCGAAACCCCCAAAAACGACGACGGCAGCTGGGATATGATGAACATGGAAACCCTCCGTTCTTTAATATAGGGACACACCCCACATTGTTTTTATCCAATGTTTATGGTCTTCGGCAAGCATCTAGTTACGGACCTTATGGATATAGAGTGAAATTAATATAGGGTGTGTCCCTATATTAATTTCACTCTATTTAAGGTTAGGCTTTTTGGCGGAAAGCGCGGTCGATTTCGCGTTGGGCTTCTTTCTTGCGGATCGAATCGCGCTTGTCGTAAAGTTTTTTCCCTTTGGCCAGTGCCAATTCGATTTTCGCCCAACGGCCTTTAAAATAAACTCGAAGTGGTACAATCGAATAGCCTTTCTCGCTGGTTTTGCCGATGAGTCTTTGAATTTCATGCGATTTTAAAAGGACTTTGCGTTTGCGGATTGGATCAGGCTTAAACGCCGATCCGGAATTCCACGGGTTGATGTGCATCCCGAAAATCCAGATTTCATTTCCTTCGGCCCTGGCGTAAGCGTCGGCAATCGAAACATTTCCCGCTCGGAGGCTTTTCACTTCAGCCCCTGTGAGCGCTAAACCCGCTTCGAACTTTTCTTCGAGGAAATATTCGAAGCCCGCTTTTCGATTATACGATACGGTATTCCCGCCGCCACGCTTCATTTCCGAAGTCGCGAGCCGTTTTCCCAAGCTTGCTTGGGAAAATGCGAGCGACAAGGAAACACAGTGTCTTCACTTTCGTTCACGACGTAACCTCCCTTTTTATGCCTTACACCTTGAAACGAAAGTGAAGGCACTTTATAGCCGTTTCACGTTTTCAACCTTCAGAAAAAGCCCAGTGGCACTGGTGACTTGGTCTCCGGCGGCGTTCACGATTTCGGCTTCGGCCTCCACCATTTTCCCGCGATCTTTTTTTATCCGAGCAAATCCTGTCAACGGTTCGCCGACTGAAACTTTCTTCTTGAATTTCACTTCCATTTTCGCCGTCATCGTTGGAATCTCACTAAAGTACAAAGCGTAAATCATCAGTTCATCAAGAATGGAAGCCAGAATTCCGCCGTGAATGACGCCGCCGTACCCTTGATAGTTTTTTTCGAGCGTAAATGAAGCGGTGGCTCGAACCGGATTTTCCAAGCGTTGGATATCCAGTTTAAGTCCGAACGGATTTTCTTTTCCGCAAAGAAAGCAATGTTGATCGATAACGAGTGAATCCTTTGACATTACTGAAGCTCCGGGTAAAGCTTTTTATAAACTTCTTTTGCTTTTAGTACGTGCTTCACGTAAGAGCGTGTTTCCTGATAGCCAGCCCCCGCGTCTCCTGCGTTGTAGGCGGCCAGCGCTCGCGATTCATCATGGCCGTTGTTTTCGAGGAGGTATCGCAAATACCAGCTCCCGAAGTCGATGTTGGTTTTAGGGTCGGTCAATTTTTCTAAAGTGAATTCAGAAGAGTTGGTTTCTTTCGCGATCCACTGCGCGGTGTTGGGCATGAGCTGCATCAAACCCTTCGCCCCCGCCTCTGAAACCGCGTCGGGGCGGAAATTGCTTTCTACTTTTATCATGGCGGCGAGGAGAGCGGGATCGTTCTTGTGCTGATGCGCCGCCTCGACGATAAGACTTTTGTACGGCAAGGGATAAACTTCGCGCGTGAACCAAGGCAAAAGCCGTTTTCCTAAAAAGAGCAGAAGGAGAATGGCGATCGCCACGGGGACCCATTGGCGGACTTTTCGTTTTTTTACTTTTCGTTTTTGATAGATTCCCATTTTTTTTTCAACGTTTTTCGTAAGGCTTCAAGCGACCCATTATTTTCTATGATTGAATTGGCGACGTCTCGTTTTTCTTCTGAAGAGAGCTGACTTCGGAGCATCTGAAGCGCTTCATCTTTGGATATTTTTTCACGTTCCATGACGCGTTTAAGCCGGAGCTCTTCGGGCGCGTCAATCACCCAGATTTCATCAACCATCGAATCCAATCCGTTTTCAACCAAGAGTGGAGCGACGAGCACGCAAATTTCTTCTGGACATTTTTTTATCGCGCCCAGGCAGTGCATGAGAATCCACGGATGGACAATTTTATTGAGTTTTTCCCGTTCCACCTTACTCGAAAAGATGATCCGTCCCAGGTGTTTGCGATCCAACGTGTTTTGCGAAAAGGCTTGCGGCCAAGTCTCTTTTAATTTTTCTTTGATTTCCGGATCCTCGGCCGCTTCACGCGCAATTTCATCGGCGTCCACGATGCAAGCGCCAAGCTCTTTAAGAATGTTGGAGGCTTCCGATTTTCCGGCCGCCACTCCCCCCGTTAAACCAATCAGCCTCTTCACACCTTACAGTTCGAGTTGATTTCCCAGCAATTCCTTGAGCGTCATCGGTTTTTCATCTTGGTTCTCGAGATATTCCCGGTAATTTTCTTGTTGTGCCGCCTCATCGCTTTGCCGCATGGAAAGAAGAATCCGGCGAAGATCAGGTTTAATCTCGAGAATTTTGACTTGGACGACATCGCCCAGATGAACCACTTTGGTCGGATCGGCCACATTTTTTTCGCTTAATTCAAAGAGTGGAATAAGTCCTTCGATTCCGGTAAAAATTTCGACGAAGACATAACGTTTCGCCAGCTTTGAAACGGTCCCGGAAACAATCGCTCCCTCTTTAAAATTCTCTGGGAGTAAAGTCCAGGGATCCGGCTGGGCTCTGCGGTAAGAAAGCGATACGCGTTCTTTTTCGCGATCAAATCCAAGGACGACGACATCGATTTTATCTCCGACGGAAAGAACATCGCTGGGATGTTTAATCTGTTTCCAGGACAATTCGGAAAGATGAATGAGTCCGTCCATGCCTCCTAAATCGACAAAGGCGCCGAAGTTCGTGATTCGCACAACCGTTCCATGGCGGGGCTGACCTTCGTATAAATCGCCCCAGAAGGCCGATTTGTTCTTTTTGGTTTCTTCTTCAATGGCGATACGATGGGAAAGGACGACCCGTCCCTTGTGCGCATCGATTTCAAGGATTCGAAGGGGCAAACTTTCGCCAATCAGATCTTCCAGTTTCATTCCGCGGCGCCCCACGTGGCTTGCCGGGATGAAGCCTCGAACCCCTAAATCAACAACAAGTCCGCCCTTGACTTGCTCCATAACGGTCCCTTGAACATTGATTTTTTGCTCGAAAGCTTCCTTAATTTTGAGCCAGACTTTTTCAAGATCGGCGCGCTTCTTGGATAACTGAGGAATTCCCTCTTCATCTTCGCTTAAAACGAAAACGTCGATTTCCTCGCCGATGTTTACAAGTGTATGGGGATCAAGAACAGGTTTGTGGCTCAATTCATTTTTAGGAATAAAGCCTTCTGTTTTTCCTCCGACGTCAACCAATACTCCATCCGATTCAATGCGAGCGACTTTCCCTTTCAGGACGTCGCCGCGCTTCAACGTGACAAAGGATTGATCATATAACTCGCTCTCTTGTTTTTCTTCCGGGTTCATGGATATCACCTCTTAAAAAACTCTTCCGCATCTGCCCAATTTTTCCCGACGACGATGTCTACTATAAGTGGAACTTCGAGACGAGCGGCGTTTTCCATTTCATTTTTAACCAAAAAACCAATCCTTTCGAGCTCGGATTCCGGCACTTCGAATATTAATTCGTCGTGAACCTGCATCACCATCAGTGTTTGCAAATGCTCTTCTTTGAGTTTTTGGGAAAGGTTAATCATGGCGACTTTGATTAAATCGGCCGCCGTTCCCTGAAGGGGCGCATTAACCGCGATTCGCTCCGCTTGACTGCGGATAAAACTATTTTTGCTGTGCAGTTCCGGAACCGGCCTTCGCCGGCCAAACAATGTTTTCGTCCCTCCAACTTCCTTGGCTTCTTCCAAAGATCGTTCCAAATAAGCTCCCACATTGGGAAAACGTTCGAAATACCGCTTGATGTATTCCCGTGCTTCTTCCCGTGAAATTTTCAACCCCTGCGAAAGTCCGTGTTCGGTCATACCATAAAGAAGACCGAAATTAACAACTTTGGCCATCCTCCGCATTTCGGAGGTCACTTGCTCGAGCGATACCTTGAAAATTTCAGAAGCGGTCCGCGTATGAATGTCTTCGTTGTTGTTGAACGATTCGATAAGGACCGGATCGTTCGAAAAATGGGCGAGCAATCGAAGTTCAATTTGAGAATAATCGGCCGCGAGAATTTTCCAATCAGGCTTTTGAGCCGTAAATGCCTTACGAATTTTTTTTCCGTAATCGGTTCGAATCGGAATATTTTGGAGATTCGGATCTTTGGAGGAAAGTCTTCCGGTCGCCGTTCCGGTTTGAACATAGGTGGTGTGGATCCGCCCGGTACGATCCAAAATTAGTTTTGGAAAGACATCCAAGTAAGTGTTTAGAAGTTTGGCCAGTTCCCGGTATTGCAGAATGAGTTTTGGCATTGGGGAATGTTCCGCCAGGCGCTCCAGTTCTTCGACATTGGTGGAGTACCCCGTTTTTGTTTTTTTACCGGTCGGAAGTTGAAGTTTTTCGAAAAGGATCTGACCCAATTGCTGTGACGAATTGATGTTGAACGTCGTCCCGGCCAATTCGTAAATTTCTTTTTCAAAGCGTTCCAGTTCAGTTCGAAGTTCGCCATTGAGCTGATTCAGATAAGGGATATCGAGCGCTACTCCGCGAGACTCCATCTCCGCTAAAACTGAGATGAGCGGGCGCTCCATCGTTTTATAAAGCGGTTCAAGTCCGAGCGCCTGGAGTTTAATTTTTAATTCGCGGCCCAGTGGAATCAAAATAGAAATCCACGACGATAAGAGGTCTTCATTTTTTTCAAGCTTCTCGGGAATCGAAATATCCAAGTGGGCTTTCGCTAATTCCGGAAGAGAGGGATCGGTTCGGGCGCTGTTGGCCAGCCAGCCGGTGATTAAGCTGTCGTGAATGTTCCAAGGGGGGCAGTCAATTTTTTCGTCGAGAAATAAAAGTTCAAAGGACTTCCAATCATACGTGAAAATTTCTTTTTCGGTTTTGTCTTTCGTTAATTCGATGAGCGCGCGTTTCGCCAAATCAGGACCCAAAATCCAGCGGCCGACGTTGGGGCATTCGACGGCAAGAGAATGTTCGCTCCAAAAGGTAGCCAGCGGTGGAAAGAGGAAAAGACCGGCTTCTTTGGTTTGACGAAATTTCTCGAGCATGGCTTGAAGTTTTGCCTCACTATCAATTTGTTCAAAGGGCGGAATTTCGAAATTCGAAGCGGCTTCGACGCCCAATCGCGTGAGGAGTCCCTTGAATTCCATCTTTTCTAAAAATTGGACGAGTTCTGATTTTGGTTCGTCGGGCAAGAGAGATTTCTGGGGATCAAATTGAAACGGAGCGTCTTTTCGCAGTGTCACCAAATCTTGATTCAACAAAATTTGATCTTTCGCGTTTGCGAGCGTCGCTTGAAGTTTTGGAGAGAGATTTTGTACGTTTTTTAAGATCGCGTCAGCCGATTCAAATTCGGTTAATAGTTTGGTGGCGCCCTTTTCACCAAGACCGTAAACGCCGCGAATATTGTCGCTTGGATCGCCGACCAGGGCTTTGTAGTCGATCATTTGAGACGGTTTTAGCGTGAACCGTTTCGCCACTTCCTCGGGCGTGTATCGCGTCAGATTACTGATCCCTTTCTTGCTGACGAGCACTGAAGTTTTTTCGCTGACGAGCTGCAGCAAGTCGAGGTCACCGGATAAAACAAGAATTTGCGCGGCGATCGGTTCTGCTTGATGCACCGTGGCGGCAATCCAATCATCGGCTTCAAAACCTTCTTCTTCCACCACCGGAACGCCCATTGCCTCGAAAAATTCTTTGATATGCGGAAGCTGGCTTTGAAAATCTTCGGGTGTGGGCGGTCTGCCCGCTTTATAATCTTTGTAGGCATCTAGGCGAAACGCCGGAATTCCGCGATCAAAAAACACAACGAGATGAGAGGGTTTTTCCTCTTTCAGAATTTTGAAGACCATGTTCGCGACGCCGAGTACCGCCTGGGTCGATTCCCCTTTGGAATTGGTTAGCGGAGGCATGGCATAAAACGCGCGATACGCCAACGAATGCCCGTCAATGAGGAGTAGTTTCATGGAGAATAGGCTTCGCTAATTCTCCATGGTCCCCTAGACGATTTGCCAGTCGCAGTTGAGGATTTCGAGATCGTGGAAATTTTCGATAAAGTTTAAGGCGCTGTCGAGGACTTGCTGTGCTTGCCGCTTTGTTTCGCTGACATAGGCGATGCCAAGTCCGCATCGCTGCCAAAGGTCTTGTGAGCCGACTTCCGCCACTGAAACGCCGAACTTATTTTGTAATTTTTGTTTGAGTGAACGAATGACGCTTCGTTTTTCTTTGAGGGAGCGGGCATGATTTGTAAGCCGCAGATCAACTTCAAGGGCTAAGACTATCATTCCTCAAGAAGCGCTTCCGAGAAAGCATGAGGATCAAAAACTTGAAGGTCTTCGATTTTTTCTCCGACGCCGATAAACTTTACCGGAATATTCAATTCTTTTCGGATGGCCAACAGCATTCCGCCTTTAGCCGATCCATCCAGTTTGGTTAAGATGATTCCGGTGATGTCGACCGCTTCTTTAAAAAGTTTCGCTTGGCTCAATGCATTTTGACCGGCCGTCGCATCGAGAACCAAAAGTGTTTCATGCGGGGCGAGCGGAATTTCTTTCTGCAAGACCTGTTTCGTTTTTTTCAGCTCTTCCATCAAATTAGTTTTGGTTTGCAATCGTCCCGCGGTATCAATCAAAATTAAATCGATGTTTCTGGCTTTTCCGGCTACGACAGCGTCAAACGCTACAGCGGCGGGGTCCGAGCCTTCTTTGTGTTTAATCATCGGGACACCGGCGCGTTCGGCCCAAATTCCAAGTTGATCAATGGCGGCGGCGCGGAATGTGTCGGCGGCGGCCAGCATCACTTTTTTCCCTTGCTCTTTAAATTGAGAAGCCAGTTTGCCGATCGTCGTCGTTTTTCCGGCGCCGTTCACGCCGACAATCAGAATGACCGTCGGCCCATCGGTTGTAAACTTCAATGGAGCAGGATTTTTTCCGAGGAACTCGGTGACTTCATTTTTGAAGACATCAAATAGTTTAGAAGCTTCTCGCAGATGATTTTCCATCGCATGCTTTTGCAGTTTTTCAACCAGTTCATTCGTGGCGATAATCCCGACATCGGCTTGAAGCAAAGTCTCTTCTAATTTTTCCCAAAATTCGTCGTTGATTTCGTTCTGCTTAAAAAGATCCGAGACCGGTGTCGTTAAGAAAGCTCGTGTTTTAGCCAGCTTGTCATTCAGTTTTGAAAGCCATTGCATGAGAATTTATTCAACAAATGGATGGTTGATTACTTCAAGAGCGAGACGTAGCCGAGATAGACAAGATCTTCATTGGCTTTGTCCGGCAAATTCAATGCCAGATAGGCGTCAGCGCGTCGCATCCGAGCTATAGGGTAATCGGGCTCTGTACTCAGTACGGCTGTAAACCGTTCAATCGCACTCTTATGATGGCCTTGGGTATAAAAGACGACACCCAAAAGATACTGAATCTTAGGATCTTCCCAATTCAAGTCTTCGGCTTCAGCTAAACTAAGATAAGCCTCGTCATACCTACTAAATTTTAAATGCTCTCGGGACTCGACAAGTAATGGTTCGATCTTCTCTTTATTTGGATTCGCATCAATTGTCGGGGGGACTATAACATTTTTCGAATGCTGACTCCATCCCACGTAATAATTTGTTATGACCAGTTGGAGCAGAGGCGAAGTGCCACCAGCAATGGGTAAAGATTCAAGCGCCGTAATTGAAAAATCGTCTTGTAAAGAATGAGATTCTTTGGGATGAGCTAAAGTTTTATAGACTTTTGCAAGCAAGGCGATTGAATTGAGTGGAGACCCACATTGAGAGGCAGCAAATCCGGTTTTCCATGCGACTTGGCTGGCATATCGGCGAAGAATAGAATTATTGCGATACCTCTCAAGATCGGACTCTCGAAGCTTTCGCAAACTACGATCAAGCGTTGCTACAGCCCTTTTTTCGATCGGAACTGGCGTCCACGGGAATATCCTTCCAGTATGTAAGATCGCGGATAAAGCGGGTGACGTGGTTATCTTAACATTCATGACCGAAATAGAATAGCATAGAATTTTGAAAATGTAAATAGGCTTCCAAAACAGAATACCATAAAATGGCGAAATTAGAGTTTTTAGGGGCGGCAGGAACGGTGACAGGTTCCAAATATCTGTTAACCGTCGGCGGCCAAAACATCTTAATCGACTGCGGATTGTTTCAAGGGGAAGACGAGTTCCGCGATTGCCGAAACGAACGGCCGTTTCCCGTTCCAATCAATCAAATCAGCGCAATTCTTGTGACGCATGCGCACCTCGATCATTCCGGCTATCTCCCCAAAGTGGCGAGCCTCGGTTATCGCGGGAAAATCTACGCCACACCTTCCACGATCGATTTGCTGCGGATTTTGCTCCTCGATTCGGCCCATCTTCAAGAGGAAGAAGTCGCCTATCACCGACATTCAAAAAAATGTTGCGAAGGAAAAGATCCCCTTTACACCGTGCAGGATGCCGAAAAAGCGCTGACCCTTCTTCAACCGGTAAAGTTTCAAACGCCCTTCACGCTTGGAAATATGACTATTGAATTCATTCCGGCGGGGCACATTTTGGGCTCGGCCTTCATTCGCGTTACGGTCAACGAAAACGAAACAAAAACTGTTTTCTTGTTCTCCGGCGATATCGGACGGTACGATTCTCCGATTTTGAATGATCCGACGCCGGTCGCGTCCGCCGATGTTCTTCTTCTTGAATCAACCTATGGCGATAGAAACCACGGAACCGTCTCACGCCAAGAGGCCTTATTGCCGGCGGTTCAAGAGATGTTGAAACGAAAAGGTTGTCTCTTGATTCCGGCGTTTACCGTTGGACGAACCCAGGAAATATTGTATACGCTGCGTGAACTGCTCGAGCAGAAAAAGATTCCGCAACTTCCCGTTTATGTTGATAGTCCGATGGCGATCGACGTGACTCATTTGTACGAAATCCATCGAGAAGAGCACGATTTAGATCTTGAAACCTTGGAGAAAAGCGGAAAGTCTCCCTTTCATTTTCCCGGATTGAAATACGTGAGGACGGTGGCCGAATCCAAAACGCTCAATGACCAAAAAGGTCCGCTGATTATCATTTCAGCCAACGGAATGGCTACCGGAGGACGGATCATGCATCATCTCGTACACCGTCTTCAGGATTCCACAACGGTGCTGATGTTTGTCGGATATCAAGCCGAAGGGACACGCGGCCGCAAGCTTCTGGACGGCGCGGAAAGCGTGAACATTTTTCATGCGGAGATTCCGGTTCGCGCGAAAATCATGCAGTCGGACACGTTTTCCGCCCATGGGGATTACAACGAGATTCTCCGGTGGCTTAAGAGTTTTCAATCTCCTCCGGGAAAAGTTTTTCTGGTGCACGGCGAAGACGCCGCGCGTGAAGCGTTGAAAGGACATATCCTCGAGCGCTTTCCATCGTGGAAAATCGAGATTCCAACCGAGCTTGAAACGGAGGATCTGCAAGCAATAAGAACGAACTTGGCTTAAACTTATGGAAACATTGCCATCCACGGAAAACCATCGAACAAGTTTTTTAGTTCAGCGCCATGTCTGCATGGATGGAAGTTCCGGCGCCTGGATTTCTCTCAAAATTTTTGAAGCCCATGAAGCGGCACAAGAGTATCTGACGAAGCTTAATTTGGGAGAAAACGGACGAGTTTTTGAAGCGGTTTGCGAAGCCACGGCGTAGTGATCCCGATTGAGAAGGCGCGAAAGGCGCAGCGGCTTTGGGGATCAAAATCAATCAAAGAGCGAATCGTTTTCATTGAACGGTTTAAAATACTTTTAGCCGAAACTGCCGAATCATTCTCCGAACTGATTACAAACGAAACTAAAAAATCTACAGTCGACAGCTTAACCGGCGAAATTTTCCCCTCTCTTCTTTATATCGATTACGTTTGCAAAAATGCGGTTCGTCTTTTAAGCGAAAAAAAATTGAGCTCCGGATTTCTTTTTACCACGGAAAGCCGCGTGCAATATCTTCCATACGGGGTCGTTGGAATTGTTTCGCCGTGGAACTTTCCGGTTTATATTACGCTTTGTTCCGCCATCGCGGCCTTGGCCGCCGGAAACGCGGTCATCACGAAACCGTCCGAGTTTTCTCCGCTGACCGTTTTGCATCTCGAAAAATTGTTTAAAGTAGCGGGCTTCCCTGAAGGAATTTTTCAAGTGGTTCCAGGCGATGCCGCCACAGGTCAAGCCTTGATAGACGGCGGCGTTGATCGATTTGTCTTTACCGGAAGCACGGCGACCGGAAAAAAAGTGGCGGCGGCGTGCGCTGAAAAACTGATTCCATGCACCCTCGAGCTTGGAGGAAAAGATTCGATGATTGTTTTAGATGACGCGCCGATGCCTCGCGCCGTTCATGGCGCGCTCTACGGTGGTTTTTGTTATGCGGGACAAATGTGCATGAGCGTTGAGCGGATTTACGTCGAGGAATCGATTGCAAAATCGTTTATCGAGGGCGTGGTGAACGAAATTTCGTCCTTGAAGTTGGCGGAAGATATAACTCCCATACAAAATCAGCCGCAGTTGGCCAAAATAGAATCCCAGGTTCAAGATGCGGTGAGGAAAGGCGCAACGCTTTTAATCGGCGGAAAAGTTCGCGAAGGCAGCGTTTATGAACCGACCGTTCTCTTGGATGTTCCGGAAAAAGCAGATCTCATGAAAGAAGAGACCTTCGGACCGGTGCTGGCGGTGAAAGTGGTCGAGAATGAAGCGGAGGCGGTTCGTTTCGCCAATGACAGCCGCTATGGGTTGACCTCCAGTGTTTGGAGCGGCGATGGAGCTCGCGCAAAAAGGGTTGCCGAACAACTTGAGGCGGGAAGCGTTTTCATCAATGATCATATCAGTCCGGCTGTTAATCCGCACGCCCCTTGGGGCGGCATGAAAGAGAGCGGGGTGGGAACCGAACGCGGGGAGTGGGGGCTTTACTCAATGGTTAAAGTACGGCACGTTTCCCGTAATCGTTTTTTGCTTTCCAAAGATCCCTTTTGGTTTCCGCGAACCGATCGACAAAAAGAACTCGCCCTCGGTTTGATCCAGGGCTTATGGAGTGCTCGATTTCTGGATCGCTTGAAAGGCTGGTGGCGGTTCTTTTTTAATCGAGGACGAGTTCGGTGAGGTTGCCGAACGAAGTAAGCATCAGATTTTGGAGCTGACTTAAAAGCGCTAAGCGTTGGCGGCGGACTTCGGAGTCTTCCGCCATCACCAAAACTTTCTCGAAGAATTGGTTGATAGGTCCTTCGAATTCGGAAAGAATTTTCCAGCGCTCTTCTAAGTTCCCATTGAGAGTTTTGGTCGCCAGTAATTCGGCCAATTTTTTTTCTTCCGATTCGTTAAATGATTTTGGATCGATGGCGGAAGTTGTTACATTTTTCAAGGTTTCTTTAGCTTCCTTCGATTTTAAAATGTTGAAAATGCGAATCCAGGCGGTGACAAACGAAGTGAATTTTTCTTTCTGCTTGGTTCGCATCGCTTGCAAAAATTGAGCGCGCAATAAAGCTTCATAAGGATTTTCCAAGATAAGCGGTTCGAGCGCCCGAATCAGGTCATAGCGAATCTCAAGCCCTTTCCAAAGCGTATCTACGCGTTCCTTGAAAAATGTTCCCAATTCTTGAAGAAGAATTCCTAACTCGGGAGCGTCCGTTCCTGGAAATTGTTTTTTGTATTCTTTATAGGCTTCTTCGATTAATGCTTTCACGTTGAGCGACAATTTTTTTTCAATTAAGATTTGCAAGATCGCCGTAGCGTGTCGCCGTAGTCCCAAGGGATCCGAAGAGCCGGTCGGTTTCAGCTTTAAGGCAAAACAGCACACTAAGGTGTCGATGCGATCGGCGAGCCCAATCAGGATCCCGAGGTCGCTTTCCGGAGTCCGATCTCCCTGATAGCGAGGGAGATAATGTTCGGCGATGGCAGCGGCCACCGCTTTCGGGTAGCCTTCGCGCGTGGCGTACTCCGTTCCCATCACGCCTTGAAGTTCGGGGAATTCGAAGACCATTTGAGTGGCTAAATCGCATTTTGATAACGTGGCGGCGAGTGTCAATTCTTCCGCATTCACTTTGAATGCTTTCGCGATGAACGAAGCTAACGGTTTGATGCGCTCGACTTTTTGCGCAATCGTCCCGAGATTCTTTTGAAAAATAAGCTTGCTTAACGCCGGAAGCCGATCGATCAATTTTGTTTTTTTATCCATTTCAAGAAAATATTCGGCGTCTTTGAATCGCGCGGCGATGACGCGCTCATTTCCGAGCGTCACTTCATCCAGGCCTTCCTCGTTTCCGTTCCGAACGGCGATGAAATACGGGAGGAGCTTTCCATCTTTGTCAATGATCGGAAAGTAGCGTTGATGATGCTGCATCACCGTAATCAAAACATCTTGCGGTAACGCAAGAAAACGTTTGTCGAACGTTCCAAGAAACGGGGTCGGATACTCGACGAGCAACGTTACTTCATCGAGGAGTAATTCGATTCGGTAAACGTTTCCGTTTTTTGATTCGGCGAGTTTAATCGCTTGCTTCTGAATATCGAGCTTTCTTGTTTCATGGTTTGCAATGACGAACGCTTGCTCAAGTTTTTTCTCGTATTCGTCCGGTGATTTGATTTCAATCGGTTTTGGGGAGAGAAAACGGTGGCCGTACGTGAGTTCTCCGCTCTCCAGACGTTCAAGCGAAAAGCGAACCGGACTTTTAGCAAAGAGCGACAAAATCCATCGAATGGGTCGGCCGAAAGCGAATTTTCCGTCCCATCGCATCGATTTGGGGAAAGAGAGCGATCGAATCAATTCGGCAAAAAGAATTTCTAAAATTTTTTCAGTCGGTTTTCCGATTTCTTGCACCGTCACGACGACGTAAGGTTTTCCGGAGAATTCTTTGAACGTGCTTTTTTCAACAGTGACATTTTGGCCTTTCAGAAAGCCGAGAAGCGCCTGTGTCGGATTCCCGTCGGAATCGTAAGCGGATGCTTTGGCCGGTCCGCGCACTTCTTTTTCTAAGTCGGGCTGCCTGGCTGGAACTCCGGAAATTTTGAGAACCAGCCGCCTCGGCGTTCCGAACGCTTCAATGGATTCGAAGGTAAGCCGCGATTCTTTCAGTTTTTTCTCGGCATTTCGCTTAAGCTGCTCAATCGCTTCATAGAAAAAGCGAGCCGGAAGCTCTTCTGTTCCGATTTCCAGCAGAGCGATTTCATTCTGACTTTTCATGACAAAGGAATACGCTTTTCCCTAAAAGAACGCCTCTTTAAATGAAATATTTATTAGCGTTTTTCTCGTGGACACTCTATTTTACTAGCTTCGGCTTTTTATGGCTTGGAATGCCGGAAACCAAGACTCCGGCGCTTATTTTGTTTTTGATTTCGCTCGGATTGCTGATGTGGCCGGCCGCCAATCTTGGTTTACGACCGGCGGGGCGGTCGGAACAATAATTCGGTTGAAACCGAAACCGGTCATTTGGTGACAGGCATTGCACGTGCTGATTGTTTGCGCATAGGATTTGATGAATTTTTTGTCATCGTGGCGGCGAAGGGCGGTTTCCATATCGGCGACCGGGGTGTTGACCATGTTGCTTAAAACCATTGCAACATCGACCGAGTTGACGACCGGTTTGAGCACTTCCACCGTTTCAACAATTTCTTTAATTTCTTTGACTTCATAGAGTGCCAAGGGATAATTCTTGTACTTGTTTGCATACCAAAGTTTGGCCATCGCCGGCTGCAGTTCGCGCATCGAATCGCCGACGTCCGGTTCGAGCATCGACATCGTTTTCAAGCGTTCTTTCACGGAAGCCAGCTCTTTTTCTTCGCGAACGATTTTTCGCTGCTGATAAATCATCCCCAATAAAAAAAAGGCGACGAGAATGATGAAAAGAACTAGCGAATGGAAAAGATTCGGCTTGGAGGCCATTAGCTATGCAAAGCCCTGAAATTGAAAATCATTATCAACAAAAATGTTCCCTTTTATTGAAAAGATTTCCTCTTTCGAAAATGTTGGCGCTTTTTTTTCTCGTCCTATCGCTTACCGCTAGTGTATTTTGCAAAACAAAAGAAGTTCGATTTGAAGATCAAACGTATTCTCTTTTCATCAGTCCGGAAAAGAAGCTTTTCATCAGCGGGCCTTGGAGCGAAGATCCAAGCTATCTTGACGAGCACGTTGAGGACGCGTGGGCTTCAGCGAATTTGTTTCAGATTGTGATTGTGATTCAAAAAAATGAGGAGATTGATTGGGTGGCGTTAAAGCGGGAAACCGGCGAGAAAATGGCGGGAGGGGTGCTGCAGCCTTTACTTGCAGAAGACGGACTGGTAAGTTACTCTGCGATTCAGTTTTTGCAGCCCAAACTGAATATGAAAATTGTCTTTGATGACGGCCGTTTTCTGGTTTATGAAATTGACGCGCATGGCATTAAAAAGATTGTCCGAAAGGGGAAAATTCCTCATTTTTCGGAAGGGAAACCGCCATAATGGCCGAATTACGCCACAAATGTTTAACTTTTTTTTAAAGGGGGTGACAAAATGAAGAAGGCATTAGCGACATTCGTTATGGGCGCTTTCATTTCGTGCATGGCATTCGCCGCTCCAACTACACAAAGCCAACCAGGCATGACGGGAGCAGGTCAAACGGGCGCTCCAACAACGACCAAGCATACCCCAAAGACCAAAACTGGAAAAACCGGCATGAGACACACCCGGAAGGCTGGAATGACGGGCCGAAAGGCAACCACCAAGCCAACCAACACGATGCCCGGCACAACCGGAACTCAAAATCAGAATAAGTAATTTCGAACTGATTTTTTGAAAAAGGCAAAGGAAACTTTGCCTTTTTTTACATATTAAAAAGGTGAGCAAAGATGGATAAATTAAAACGAGGCGCTGTAGAAATTATTCCCGAGGACGAGTTTGCGTCAAAATTAAAAACTCAAAAACCGCTTCGTATTAAACTTGGAATCGATCCGACAGCTCCCGACATTCATCTCGGACATTCGGTCGTTTTAAGAAAGCTTCGTCATTTTCAGGAGGCCGGTCATCAAGTCGTCTTAATCATCGGCGATTACACCGCAAAAATCGGCGATCCTACGGGTCGTTCTGAAACACGCAAGATATTAACGGACGATGAAATTCGCAGAAACACGAAAACTTATCTTGATCAAATTAGTAAAATTCTTAATACACAAGACAAGGCCTTATTTGAGTTGCGTTACAATTCGGAATGGCTTGCACCGTTGACGTTTGAGAAAATGATTGAACTGGCTCATTCTTACACCGTCGCTCAGCTTTTAGCCCGGAAAGATTTTTCCAAACGATTTGAAGCCGGACAGCCGATTGGGCTTCATGAATTTTTTTATCCGATTATGCAAGGGTACGATTCGGTCATGATTAAGGCCGATGTGGAATTGGGGGGAACCGATCAGAAGTTCAACATTTTAGTCGGACGTGAGTTGCAGCGGTTGCATGGCTTCACTTCGCCGCAGATCGTTTTTTTGATGCCGATTATTGAAGGAACAGACGGTGTTCAGAAGATGAGTAAATCGCTGGAGAATTATATCGGGATTACCGATTCACAAAGTGAAATGCATGAAAAGGTGATGCGCATTCCCGATACCCTGATGCAAAAATATTTTGAATTGCTGACCGATTTCCCACAGGTGGAAGCGGAGGTCATGATACAATCAGACCCTCGTAAAGCCAAAGCTCTCTTGGCCGAGTTGATTGTCCGCAGCTATCACGATATTTCAAATCCGACGAAGGAGTTTATACCGGAAATTCCTGAATTTAAAGTTCCGCCTGAATTAATTGTAGAGGGCCATGTGATGGTCGGCAAATTGTTGGTCAGCGCCAAATTAGCGCCAAGCATGCGGGAGGCTAAACGATTATTGATGCAAGGCGCTGTTGTCGTCGACGAAATCACGGTGCCGGGCGAAAGCGAAACGATAGAGCTCCGAGATCGTATGAAATTACAAGTGGGCAAGTTACGTTTCGTGCGATTAAGAATTCCCTAGAATGAAACCAATTTGGCCGGAGTTGGAATCGTAAAAACTTCTCCGACCGTAAAAGGCTGAATAGGCGGCTTAAAGCGAGCGTCTGGAGTACCTGACGCGATTTGAGTAGGATTTAAGATGCTTTTTAAACTGTCACCTAAGATATCTTGTTGGCGAAGCGTTACACCTTGGGTTTTGGAAATAGAAGTAGAAAATCGCAAATGATAAATCTCCGCTCTCGGTGAAACTTGAACAATCACCGATGGGCTGGGAGCAATGGCCAAAAACCTTCCCTCTTCATCTTGAGCGACTACAATTCGACAATTTAAGAAAGAAATCAGAAGGATTAAAAACCCTATCAAATATTTCACAACGCCATCACCTCTTATATCTATTATACCCTTATATTGCGAGGGAACAGGATGTTTTTACATCGCCACGGAAGAATCCTTTCTAACAACCGGGGCCAGTAGTTCAGTGGTAGAACGTCGGTCTCCAAAACCGAATGTTGCGGGTTCGATTCCTGCCTGGCCCGCCAACTTCTTGAGGGTCCATACCGGAGACATACTTTGAAAATTATACCGGAGACATGGTTAACACTTTTGGACCAAAGGGATTTTCAAGCGGTTCAAAGCGCTTCCCTTCCAAATCAAAGTAACCTAAATCATAATCCATGAACGTCACAAGCCAAATGCCATCATCTACCTCCTTAATTCCCACCGCTTGACCCGAAAACGAACGGCAGAAATTGATTTTTTTCTGTTTAATGCAGATTCGGCCACAGGACGTCACCGTGATGGTTCTATCATGGAACGGATAGTCCGGATCTGAAAGGCCTCGATACGGGCGCATGGAGGGCCGATAGACTTCGCTCGGAAATTTCATATCAAGTGCTTCATGCGGCCTTTCGGTATTATACTCATCAACGAATTCATCGAACTTGGCTTGCTGTTGAAGAAAGTTTTGGCCCGACGGTCGTGTTGCTTCTTGCTTAAGGGTCAAATGCATCCGCTCATGCCGGCCATTTTGTTGAGGATTCCCCGGTTTGATGCGTTCAATTTCAATCCCGAGTCTTAACCACCAGACGGAAAGTTTGCTTAAGTTAAACAAGGCGTTTGGGGAAGCAAACGGAACGCCATTATCGGTGCGAATGGCGTTGGGCAAACCATACTGCCGAAAGATGCTTTCAAAAACCGTGAACGCAAATTGTTCTTTCGTTGATTCTAAGGCTTCACACGCTAGAAGAAGCCGGCTGGCTTGATCGGTGATAGTTAACGGATAACAATACTGTTTGTTGCCAAGCATGAACTGGCCCTTATAGTCAGCGCACCACAAATCATTGGGCCGTTGGGCAAAAGACAGGGGGGTACCCAGGGCCTTATTTTTCCTCCTGCGACGTTTTTTCACAAGCCCATGCCGATCCAAAACCGCATGCACGGTGCTTTTGGCCGGAGCCTTGATATCCGGATAGCGACGAATCAGCAGCTCCAAAATCTTGGGAGCGCCCCAATGCGGTTTTTCTTTTTTCAGCCGCAGAATCGATGCCGTAATCTGGATCGGCAATTGATTCGCATAGCGATAGGGCCTCCGACTTCGATCGGTGAGGGCTTCAATGCCGCTATGTTGATAGCGAGTCCAAATTTTATATCCCGTGGTACGAGAGATTCCAAATTCACCGCATAAGCGGCTCACCGGTTCTCCCTCCAAGATCCTTGAGACAAATTTCATTCGTTCTTCCACAATTGAACACTCCTTCCATGGCATAGGACACCTCCGTCTCTATGCCTAAATTGTAAGCGATGTGTCCGGTATAAAATTACAAGGGTGTCTCAGGATGTACAGAGGGTATAGTTATTTCTTTTTAGGTATGGTCTCTAAGTTGTAATCAATGACCCCTATGGTCTTTGTAATACAAACAAACGTTCCGGGGGAATTCTGAAGCGCAAGAATATGGACTTGATGAAAAGGAGTTATGGCAGATCGGTCTTTAAGTGGTTCAGGAATTACAAATACCACAAACGTTTTCACGTTCCGCAATCTTCTATCGGGTCGCAATGTTTTATCAGTGCGACCAAAATCTGTCATAGTGGCAGTTGGTAATTTTTTCTGATAAAATTCAATCACTTTGTCGGCTGGATCCGGTGTTTTATATTCGTCGCAAACTCCTGTCAGTGTCGAAAGCATACCCTTTGGACTTGGCGAAGCTCCAGGATACACAGGAATCTTAATACTTTTCGGAGTGCATCCCTGAGTAAATGAAAAAATGATTGCAACACAAAATACAAGAAAAATTAAATAGGCTCTAGGGTTGCTCATTTTTCCATTTTAAATCAAGCTTTCCATGTATCCTTATTTTCTTATATTTTCTGAAGTTCCTTAATCAAAACAGCGACTTTGTTTGTAACGACGTCCCAGACGATGTCTTGATCGATGCCGAAATATTCGTGAATTAAAATGTCGCGCAGGCTTTTAATTTTACGCCATTGGATATCGGGCCGACCACTTTGCACTTCTGAAGGGATATGCGTAATTGCTTCACCGATGACTTCCAAGTTGCGGATGACCGCGTCGTAGGTTCTCTCGTCTGCAATGAACGTTTCGAAACTTAAATCTTTGGTAAATCGCAAAATCTTGTTGCAGCAATCGACCATATCTTCCAGGAAGAGGCGGTAATCACGCGACACGGACCATTTCCTTCTCGACGTGGGATCTCAAACGGGGTTTGAGGGCTTTTTCTGTAACAAGGTCAACGGGACAGCCGAATAAATCTTCAAGAAAGAATTTCAGGTCCATGTACCCGTCGAATGTCGCCGGTCCATGGAACCCAACTAAAATGTCTACATCACTCCCCGGATTCGCCTCGTTGCGTGCGACCGATCCGAAGACGGACAATGTTTTAACGCTGAACTTGTCTAGTTCTTTCCGGCTATTTTTTAGAAGTTGGATGACGTCACTGCGATTCATATTCCACCGTACCTGAAGTTTGTCTGTCTCAACGTCAATTTCCTGTGTTTATAACCTGAGCCGATCTAATGAGGATCTAATGAAACACCAGAAAACACCCCATAGAATCAAGCACTAACAAGCAATCGAGAAGTCGCTCAACACTCGATAATCAAAGGGTAAGAAGGGCTATCACACACAACCGCAAACAACTCTGAAACGAACTCCAAAACCGAATGCCGTGGGTTCAAATCCTGCCTGGC
>Ga0207156_10069_pt1 | contig 25286 bp, 27 predicted proteins | sample Alteio_BWMinHeat_24_FD_153514 | JGI IMG/M metagenome (GOLD analysis project Ga0207156, IMG submission 153514) | Enriched cells from forest soil in Barre Woods Harvard Forest LTER site, Petersham, Massachusetts, United States -... | ecosystem: Environmental > Terrestrial > Soil > Temperate forest >...
CTGATTACACAAATCTGCAACATCAGATTTAACAGCAACTTTGTAGTCGTCATGGAAAGGTAATTGCCAGAGCCTATCACCAGAGCGGCGCGCTGAATCAAGCAATTTATTAATAAGATCTTGATGCTTGCCCATTAATCCTGCATAAAATGGCCCGAGTGCGTAAGCACATGATCCAGTAAGTGTTGCAATATTGATGATGGCATCAAGTTTATAATTTTTTATCGCATATGAAAGTGCATCAGCAAGAATGAGGCGGCCTTCTGCATCCGTATTTTTAACTTCTGCAGTTTTACCATTATAAAATCTTATAATGTCACCCGGTTTTGTTGCATGCCCGCTAATAAGATTTTCTGTAATCGGTGCAAGGGCGATAATATTAACATGGGGCTTTAAGTGCGCAAGTGCTTCCATGGTGGAAATAACTGCAGCAGCACCGGCCATGTCATCTTTCATGGTTTCCATTGCGGCTGCAGGTTTGATACTCAAGCCGCCAGAATCGAAGGTGATACCTTTGCCAACAAGCGCGATGGTTGGAGCATTTTTATGCTCAGTTTTATATTCGATAATAACAAGACGTGCTTCTTGATCGGATCCTTTTGCAACAGCTTCTATGCCACCCATACCAAGTTTGATAATTTCATCTTCGTCAAAGACGTTGATTTTTAGATTATGTGCTTTGCACACACGTTGAGCATGGTTTGCAAGTGCTGTTGGTGTTAATACAACGGGTGGTAGATCACACCAGTAGCGTGCTTGGTTAACAGCGTAACCGATACGTGTTCCATGTTCTACACCAAGTTTTATTTCATCATGAAGAAGTGCAGGAGCAGATACTGTTATCGTATAATTTTCAGGTAATTTTCTTTTGTCATCAGTAATAAATTCATCAAAATGGTATTCTGCAAGATTTGTACTAATAATTGTTTCTTTTGCAACTGTGTATGCATCAACATTAAACCAGTGATGATCGGGAAGTTCTATAACATAATCGGTGATTGAAAGATTTTCTGCAGCACGGTGAGCTTGTCCAAGTGCGCGTCGATACTGTTCGATACGATCTTCTTGCGGATGTTGCGAAGAACCTAATCCAACTGCAATTAGATAGATTGATTTACCATTATTGTTTAATGCGACTGTACAAGAACTTCCTGCAGCACCAGTAAATGAACGTTGCTTGAAAAGTTCTTGTAATGGCGGAAAAAATTGTTTGAGTTCTTGGAGCGTTGTATCTTTGTCAAAATTAAAATCACTTGGTCGAGTTATAATATACGCCTGTGTATCAAGCGTGTGGAGTGGCTTATCAGAAATTTTTACCGAGATCATGTTTTTCCCTTAAGTAATACGGTACTTGTATAAATGTACCATAAAAACTAGAGTTTGCTATGGTTTGATATCCCCATTCATCCTGAGCGGAGTCGAAGGGTGAAGCGGCTGCTTTTTTTCGCTGCATGTTTCGACAAGCTCAACATGAGCGATCCCGCTCATCCCAGCTTGCCCGCCATAGCTCGAAGAGCGACGGCTGGGAGTGAATTTCCGTAGGAAATTAGTATCGAGGGATAAGAAAAAAGCTTAATTAACACCGACTGCAAAATTGAAACCGACACCGCCGCGGCCGTAATACGGGTACCCCCATTCATAATAACCGGGCCAGCCGTACCAGAATGGATCGTAATAGCCAGGAAAATCGAGACCGTAATAATAAAAAGGTGCCGGACGACGATAACAATAATCTCGACAGGCAACCCGAGGAGTTCGGCGAGTATGACAAGACCGAACTCTTGTAGGCTGAGATGAAACACATATTTTTGCATCACTCGTAGTTATATATGCACATAAAAGAATTGCTACTATTTTTTTTATGTTCATGATACGACTTCCAGAGTTTCTACATCTTCTTTAATTTTTTCTGGTTTTTTATTTTTATACGTTTTATTAAGCACAGAATTGATAAATGCATTTACTTTTTTTGAGTAAGCAGTTGGATTGTAAAAATATGAATCAAAATGGCGTCGACCATTAGTAATCCACAAACGTTTGTACGCATTGGCATTACCATAAATAGATTTGATAGCTTCTGCAGGTACTTTCTCATCTTTTTTACACCCGATAATTAACATCGGTATCGTTATTTTTTTTATATCTTCAATTGGGTTTACTTTACCAATACATGTCTGTATATGGGTTGCATCCATTTGTGCAACTGTCTTTAAAAGAAATTTAAGCATCGATTGAACGTACGGGGTATACGCATATTTATGTAAAAATGCGCGCATGCGTTCTGGAAGCATAAATTCATGGCCAAAAAGATTTATTTTTAATTTGTCTATGCTGCGCGCAAGAACATTTTCTGTAGAATCGAAAGGGCAATCCCAAATGGCTGCTGTAAAGAGAGAACTATCAAGTGCTTGTGCTCTCATTGAAGCTGCAGCGCCCATCGAAAACCCATACACAATAAGTGGAAGATCTTTCAGCTCTGGCTGAGATTTTATAAAGTGGACAGCACCCATGACATCATATGCTTCATCTCTTCCAAATGAACAACATTGCCCATCAGTATTTTCACCATGTGCTCTAAAATCGAACAGCATAGTATTATAAGGCTCAAAAAGTGTTCTTAAAAATTGCGTGTCAGTTTTATCACACATAAATCCATGGCAAATGAGAATCGTTGCCCGTGCATGTGGTTTTATTGTCAAAATTCCATGACGAATGAACGTAGTTTTTTTAGTGTCATCTTTATAAACTTCAAAACTTACCCGTTTTTCAGTACCCACTGAATGCTGAGATGGTTGCTCTTGAGTACGTTGTTTTTGGAGAGTAAATGTTGAAAGTATCACATGACTTTCTAACTGCAGTGATAAAAATAAGAATAGAAGTAATATGTATCGTATTATTCGTGTATTCATACCACTTTCGCCTTGAATAATAGAAAAAAAATTATTACTATATTAATTATATATTACAAAAATTAAATAAAATTATGCAAGAGTAAATCGAGCAGGCTGAGAGAGGGATGCTTTAAAATTTCTTGCGCGAGAGATAGAATCTGAGCCGTTGATCATATATTTTTCTTAATTCAGATTCGGTTTTTGTTGGCTGTCCAAACGGTGCGCCGGGTAAGGTTGCCCATATTTTATTAAGTTTATAGATTGCTCGATAAAATCTGCCTTGTACAACATCGCCAAGAGCTCCCGCTTGGTATATTAATTGAATGGCGCCTTTGTCCTGATTAAGAGGACTAAAATTTGTTGCTTGAATAACGGGTACAAGATTATCCCATGTTTTTACGACAAACATGTATCTTCCGGCTGCTGTTGAGCATAAAGGTTGCCCATTATAGGGAGCACATTGGCGTATGCGTGGATGATCTTTAAATGAGGTAAAAGAGGTTCCCGGATATCGAGACCAATAGCCATAGGGATTAAGATTGCCTTCTGCATAGGCGATGGTATCTAAAAATGCTCGCATATACGGGTGTTTTCGTATTGCAAGATAATCTTTGTGGTCTGATAATTGTAATGGCTTAAGAGCAAGCAGAGGGCTATATAAGAGCACAAGAAAAAATATTTTTTTTATACGATAGTTCATAGGTATACTCCCCATATGTTGAGCATACCATATTTTATATTCAAACTGAAATATATTAAGAATTGTACTCGTATTTTAGGCTGCGTTACTGGTCGATATAAATTTTCTTGCAAACGCAGTTAACTGCTGTTTATTCATAATATCTTTAGTTCTGCCCACAATTTTTCCTTTATCCATGACAAGAAGAGTCGGGACTGTTGGTACAGCAAGTTCTTCGGCAAGTTCTTGAAATTCAAGTGCATTAACTTTAACAAATTTTATAGTATCGCCCAGAGATTCAGCAACTATTTCAACAACAGGCATCATCTGAAGACATGAAGGGCAATAGTCGGTATAAAAATCGAGTATTACTGGTACCGGTGAATTAATAACTTCTGCAGTAAATTGATCTTTCGAACTTATTTTTACAAGTTTTTTATGATGCGCATACTGGGGTTTATAGAATGATGCTTGATGTTCTTGCTCAAATTTGTCGTTATATCCGTTATTTCTCAAAAATTCTAAAGCATCAAGAGCAGCTTTAATTCCATCTCCACTGGCAACACCAGCTTGACGGTATTTATTATCAGCTATGTCTCCCGCAGCAAAAATGCCAGGAATCGATGTTGTCTGTGCTCGGCAAGAAAGGGTAATGTATCCCTGTTTATCAAGCGTTATATATTTTTTAAACAATTCGGTGCTGGGGCGATGGCCAATTGCTAAGAAAACTCCATCGACCGTCATAGTAGATGGTTTTCCATCATGAAGAATATCGATGCTGGTAACAAAATTATCATCACCTTTTATTGCAGTGATCTGAGTATTAAATTGTATGTCGATATGATTGTATTCTCTCAAATGTTCTTGCATTGTTGCTGATGCCCGTAATGCGGATGAGCGTACGAGAAGTGTGGCATGTTTTACATAAGGTGCTAATTGCAAAGCTTCTTCGATAGCAGAATCTCCTCCACCGACAATAACAACATTACTTTCTTTAAAAAATGGCGCATCACACACAGCACAGGTGGTAACTCCTTTGCCCCAATACTGTTGTTCTCCTGGGATATTTAATTTTTGTGGAGTTGCTCCCGTTGCTAAAATTACGGTGGCGGCATTGATTTCTACACCATCTTCTTGAGTTAATACGAATGGCCATTGGGAAAAATCAACCTTGACAATAGTTTCTGGGATACATAATGCTCCATATTCTTCTGCTTGTTTACGTAAGCCTTTTATAATATCAGGCCCTAATCCACGATTAATTCCTGGCCAATTTTCAACGGTTGATGTTGTTGTTAATTGTCCACCCGGCTGTTTTCCTTCAAATACGACCGTATAAATTTTTGCGCGGGCAGCATAGAGGGCTGCAGCAAGTCCCGCAGGACCAGACCCTATAATGGCGATTGGTACAATATTCTTTTTGTTAGCAAGGTTGGCAAGGGGTAGCGAGGGCGCTTTTTTATACCATACATATGTACCTATGATAAGCATAAAAGCTGCCAGAGCTGTTGCTATACTATAAAAATATTTGTTGATAAACATAGTATCCTATTAATAATTTTGAGAATTAATAATTTTTTATAAGCTTGATTATACTGAACTCTTCTCTTTGAAACAACTGATTTTTAGAGGGGAAGGTTCCTGCTATTTTTGACAATATGGCTTATAATGGTACACTAAAACTAGTTTTACCTATTCTTATTTTTTTAAAAAAATTTTTTTTGAATATTTTATTCTAGGACTCGATTTGTATGATTTTTAAAAATATAACACAGTGTGTTCTCATAAGCTTACTTATTGGTGGATTACATGCTGAAGAACCGACTATACAGCAGGCTCTTTCTCCTGAGATGCTTAATACACTCTATGCTGACAGTCAACATAAGCTTAATAAACTCCAATCTGTTGTTCAGCACTATGCTCAATTGATTAACACGGGTAAATTGAAACCCAAAGATCCTCAAGCAGCACTTGCATGGCTCAAAAACTGTGCTGAAGTTATCGGGGCTATAAAAAATTCATCATATACGGTACTTTCTGAAGCAAAAATAGTTGAATTTTTCTCTGATACTAAACAGTGTGCTCAGATCTTAGATCATGCATTTGCAAGTAATTTTAAAGAACTTCCAGAAATTACCTACGAATCACTTAAGACTCGTTTTGTCCCGACTGACATTTCTGAACCGATGATGATCGACTATTCTCGAAAAGTTGATACGGCTATAGATGCACTTCAGCGTAAAGCAAATAATGCGGGGCTTGGGATTGTTAATCGGACGTACAATGCTCTCTGCTCTTTTAATGAACATTATCGTGTAGGTTCTTTAATTGAAAACGCAACACTCCTTGGAATAGGAGGCGGTATAGCCTTATATGCAACGCCACGATCAGTTCTTGAAAAAGTACCGTATCTGGCTGGCGCTCAAGATACATTAGTCGATAGTCTTGGTGGTATTTTGGCTCTTCCAGACAAATTAAAGGCAACTATCTTCGAATCTAATGATTCGCATAGCCGTAAATTAGCTTTAGCTATGCAAGAAGCTGTAGCTTCTGGAGAAGCGCTGAGTGATAGTGTCTCTCAAGCTGTGTCTCAAGCTGATATTACGTTTCATGATCGGTTGACATACATACAAAAAATGGGTCTTTTAGGTATGGGATGGATGTCATGTATGACGGTTCAGCATACATGGGCAGAATCACAAAAGTATTGGCCATGGCCAATGGTTGGTAAAAAAATACATAGCATCTCTCGTAATTTACATAATCGCTTGAAAGGCACGCCGCTGAATAATAGCGGGCTTCATATTATTGAAGATCTTACTCTCGATGATCCATTATTTTTTGGATTTGATGAACAAAAAAATTGTTTCAATAGAATGTTGGATTCATTGGAAGATCCTCATAAATTCGCCAATGCTGGCATGAAGACGAGCAAAGCATATTTACTTGTAGGTCCTCCCGGTACAGGTAAAAGCTTAAGCTCTAAGGGATTAGGGGGATCACTTAATGAACGGATTACTGCGAATGGTAAAAAGCATAAGGCGACGTTCTTTGATGTACCTTTTGAAGTTTTGCGCTACCACCCAAATCCTGTTGAGTTTATTATTGATGTTGCACGCTACAATTCTCCATGCATTATCTTTATCGATGAGTTTCATCTTTTGAATGTGCAAATTGGAACTAATCAAGAAAACCGGCTTGCAGATTTTCTGGTAAAGTTAGACGAACTTGATAGAAATAATGATCCAGAGCATCAAGTGTTTCTTCTTGCTGCTACTAACCGGCCTGATCTTATTGATAGCGCATTAAAACGATATGGAAGATTCGAAGTAATAGAATATCATAATCCGACATTTGATCAGCGTAAGAATGTTCTTACTATTTTATGTAAAAAATCTGCAGTGGATACGACGGGTATAGATTTTGACTTGCTTGCATATCTTACCGAAGGGTGTTCTTTTAGCGCGCTGAATAAACTCTTTGAACATGCTGCATTTGCCGCAAAAAATAGGGCAGAAGGCGTTACGTTTGAACATTTATACCAAGCGCTTAATGAGATTATTCGTAAATTGAAACCAGAAGTTGCTTTAAATGCTGATGAAAAACGTGTTGTTGCCACCTACCAAGCTGCAAAAGCTCTTGCTTACTCGAGTTTTGATATTCCGGTACAGATTGAGTCTGTCACTATTCAAAGTTATACTGCCAAAGTTAAGGAACAGTATGATTGGCAAGTGAAAATGGAAAAGAAAGATGTTGATAAGCAACATAAATCTCATTTTGGAGCGCTATTTTTCTGGAAAAAGAATGAGTTAGTAGCGACAGAGACGCTGAAAGACAAACGAAATATGTGTAAAATTTTCTTGGCGGGTAGTGTTGCGCAAAACGTCTTATATGGATCTATATCCGATTATAAAAAGAAAGACCGTCAGCGTGCATTATTAAAAGCACAGGAAATAGTATTGAATGGTTTGAAATTTTCAGACTTATCAGAAAAGCAACAAGATGTTATGCGTGATCAAGCATTCAAAATTGTTAAAGAATGCGAAGCTGAGATGACTCAATTCTTTTCTCAGAAAAAAGAAGTTCTTAAAAATATTGTTACTGTTCTTGAAGAAAAGACATTTATACGCAGTGATGAGCTTAAAAGTTTAATCAAGTAATTATAAAAAAAGCTGAGAGACAAATATAAATCTCTCAGCTTTTCTAGTTATTTTTATTTTAAAAATTTGACTGTATTTTCTATAAATTTTGTGAGTTCCGCTTCATCTTTAAAGGCGGGTGTGTGGGATAAGACAGAAGATAAAAGAAAAGGCATATGTTTTTTTTCAAAATCGAATTCTTTTTTTAAATCTCTTAATACACTTTCTAACATACTAGGATCTTTTATCTCAGAAGTAATCGCTTCAATATACGATTGTGTTGCTTGGGATGCATCAAATTGTTCTGTATTATCTATAAAAAGTTGCAAACCAGACACAGCAGATATGATGTTATATATCTTTTTGAGTTCTTTTGAATATGTTATAAAAAATATTACTCTTTGATTTACTTCTTCTTGCTCATAATCTGTACGTAAAGGATACATTTCTCTTATAGAAGCATGAATTATCTTATCAATAATAAAAAAACTGTTATTACGCCTGTTAAAATATTCTTTAATATCAACTTTTAACTGATTAATAAGAGGTTGGTGCAATTGATTTTCATTATAATGCTTTCGCTTGTGTGTGTAACTTTCTTGTTCCATGGAATTGAGAGAACTATAACTCAGTAGTAGTATCGGCATGCATATTTTGTGCATCAGTTTTTCCTTGCATAGAGCAATTTTTGTCTTAAAATATTATTTTTTATTTCTTCTATTCTGCTACTGATATCTAGATTTGCATTCTTTTCATACGTGTCATAGAGGTTTATAATATCGCGTGCATTATGCCACATGCCTATGATGGCTACTGATGAAGGATCATCTATAGTTTGTGTGATCTCTATTGCCCTCGATAATAGAAGTTTGTCTTTTGTTGCATTTTTTGTACTAGAAAGTAATTCTTTAATTGTTTCGATTGGAAGATTATCGAGTGATTTGAAAAATGAATGTTCTGCATCAATAAATGACAGCATCTCTTCATAATAGTTTACAATACTCTTATGGAGAGTTTCTTCTTGAGTTGAATATTGAGTTATTTGTGGTGTAATGGGCGTTTTAGTTTTATAGAGTATTGATGTTGGTTTTTGTGTAAATAAAGTTTTTATGATTGTTTTGTGTATAGTTATTTTGAGAGGATCTAACTCCTGATTAAAGATACTGGGGTGAGAAAAAACCTGTTCATCCATGGGAAATAGAGTAAACACCCATATTCCAGCAAGAAAAATATAACAAAAATTTTGGATCATAGTTAATTATCCATGTGTGAGGTTAAACAATATTGCCGAGAATTTTAGTATGTCTGAGTATATTCGTCAATCATGTTCAACCGTTCACCATATCTACCTTTTTTAAACATACCTTTGAGCCACGTGCTTATAACGAGAATGGTTTCATGTTCAGTAATATAATCACTCGGTAAACATAAAATATTGCTATTGTCATCTTCGCGGGATGTTTGCGCTATGAGCGGGTTCCAGGCGAGTGCGGCATATATTCCTTTGAATCTATTGGCAGCAATACTCATGCCAACCCCATTAGCACATAAAAGGATACCCATCTGAGCCTTTTTTTCATACAATGCTTTCACAACAGCATGGGCATACAATGGATAATCTGTTCTTTCGAGTGAATAGCAACCGAGATCAAGCCATACAATTGGTTCATTATTAAACTGTGTTTGTTGCAAGAGAAATTGTTTTAATAAAAATCCTCGGTGGTCAGTACCAAGGGCAAGCGTGATTGGCATAGTCAACCCTTATATTTTTATTATGTTACGGTATAGTAAGTAGTAGCTAGTGTACTTGAATGTAGGTTTTGAGTGATATGAAAAAAATTTCATGGTTTTTAGCGCGTAGTTTTCTTTATTCGACTGTGCAAGAAAAATCTATTTCTTTTATGATAAAAATATGTTGCGTTACCATTTTTATTGCATCATGTTCTTTAACTCTTATAACTGCGATTATGAATGGGTTTGAGCAGGCTACATATACAAAAATGCAAAGTATTCACCCAGACGTTATTATACGAGCTCCCACAGGAAATTCTATACATTTTGAAAAAATTAAACAGATAATAACCACAGAATTTTCTCAGTATATTACTGATTGTACTCCCTATTCTTATGAACATGTAGTGATAGAAATGGCTGATGGAACATATTCACCGGCGCTGCTCACTGCCCTTGACCCAGTGCATGAACCGCATGTAACCCAATTGCCGACCATGGTTTTAGGAAACATCGATAATTTTTCAAGCATACTCAAAAAAAATACGCTTCTTATGGGAAGCGTTCAGGCGCGAGAATTGGGAATAACATTAGGATCCCCTATCACCGTGCTCTTTAAAAATGGTGAATCGAATGTTAAAAAACAAGAAATAATTGTTGGTGGTATTTTTACAACGGGAATTGAAGAATTAGATGCACGCGCATTATATTGCTCTTTTGACACATTTACAACACTCTTTCCAGAATCGGGAATTAATTCTTGTGGCTTAAAATTAAAAAATAATACTCAGATGGCGCATGTTATAGCTGATCTTAAAAAAAGATTATCGCTTGAGGTTTTTTCTTGGAAAGATTTATATCCAGCGCTGGTATCAGCGCTTGCTCTTGAAAAATATGCGATGTTTATTATTGTTTCTTTGGTAATGCTTATTGCCTGCATGAATATGATTGCTTTGCTCTTTATGTATATTACCTACAAGAAATTATATATAGCTTTGTTTAAAGCACATGGTATGACCGATTATGACATCGGATCAGTTTTTGTAATTATCGGCATGATTATTTGTTGTGCAGCAAGTGGGCTGGGTTTATGTGCAGGTATTATTATCGGATATGTGCTTGATGCCTACCAGCTTATTCAGCTTCCTGATGTGTATGATATCGCATATCTTCCCGCATATACGGATACTGCACAAATTATAAGTATTATAAGTGTTTTTTTAGTATGTAGTATTATAGCAGTTATTATTCCAACTCGTAAGATTAGCGTGACTTCGGTACCAGATATTTTTAAACACGAGTTATAATATGTTATCTGTTACCAAAAGGAAACCATTTTTTCCCGAAGAACTTACCGCGTGTGAGCTTCCGCTCTTGTACTTTTTTTTGTTGTGTGTTTTCAGCATAAAATTCATCGTTTCTTTCATGATCAGGAACATGGGATTTTTTTGATTTTTTTATGCGAGCTTTTTTAGCGAGTTTCATAATTAATAGAAACTAGGCTTTTTAGGTACTTTAGCACCTTTTTTACGAGCTTCTGAAAGACCAATAGCAATCGCTTGTTTTCTACTTTTTACTGTTTTTTTGCTTTTGCCACTTTTTAATGCGCCTTTTTTATATTTGAGCATTGCGTGTTCAACGCTTGTTTGAGCTTTTTTACCATAACGTGCCATACTATGACTCCTCTTATATTATTTCTACTATACTATAATACTTATTATAACAAGAAGTATAAGTAGTTTTCAAGAATTAAAAAAGTGGGCAGAGGCCCAATATTGAGAAACTTTCAATGAATTCTTCTTCAAAATCAGCACCTTCTGGTTTTTCATAGATGAGAAAACCATGATTATCATGTTTCATGGTCCATTTAAAGTGGTGTGGGTGATTGAAAGAAAGTTGTTTAGAAAGGTTATTAATAAGTTCTGTATCCTGTTCATTACTCAGACAAGGGCTATGATTTTCAATACTTTTTACGGAGCGGTTAAATAAACAATGTTCCATAAATTTTGAAAATGATGCTGGGTTTTTCCAACAATCATCATCAGGATAACAGTCATCTGAAGAATAACCGGCAATCCCTTTAAAACAATTAAAATCGGGATTATCAACAAAATAGGCTGCTTTTGGTATATCAAAACAGTGTTTACTGCATAAATCATGGAGTACAAACTGAGTGATGTTATCTGAGCCATGGATGGATAGAATTTTTTTTGGGAGACAGGTGAGATGTTTTAAAATGAATTGATGACGGGAGGACACATTACTACGTTCCATGATTCAACCCTTTGTTATGGTTGTTAAGGAAACAACTATTTTTTTATCCCCACTGCAGTAAGATCTTGTTTTTTGATCACCCGATGCCTCTTTCATATATTAGCAGAGAAATTTAATAAAAATCAACATCGACAATTGGTGAACTTTATTGCTTGATTTTTACTGAGAGCAGTAGTATATCAACTATATGCAAAAAAGGGAGAATGAAGTGCGCGCTATTTTGTTAACTATTATTATTTCATGGTTATTTCAAAATTTTATAGATGCAGCAAGGACGATATATCGCCCTCATGATTCTCAATTACCACGCATCATTGTTTACTGGCCGAATGATTCTCAGCGATATATTTTAAGGGATTCTCATTTGGAAGAAGTATCGATTTTTAAAAAGTTTGACAGAGATTATTTTGAGAACCACATGATTCCTCATGTTCCCATTTTATATAGAAATCACCCTGATATTTCAGTTGAAGGAGAAGTGTTATCCAAATTGCTTGAAGAATTTCTTGAAGAGTTGCGTAGAACAAAAGTGAATAAAAAAGAATTTAAGAATTTTATTGTTCTCAAGTCACGTGATTTTAATTTTAAAGAATGTAGTGGTCTGATAGTTTTGAAATTTAAAGACTATCCATTTGTTATTAAGCTTTTTATTGAAAATCCCCGTTCATTTATTAAACCTTTTTCAAAAGGCATTGAGCCTGGATTCTTTTTTATCATGGGGGGTGGAATTAACAGATATTTATCCGGATTTACGCGTGTTAAAAATTTGGAATATATCAACAAGCGCATAGCCGAAGATGACTATTGGAAAAAATATATCGACACGCCACGTAAATGGTTTTGGCAACCGTGCAATAATGCATGGTTTATTATTGAGGGTGATAATATTGGTATATGTAACCACCAAAGCATTATGGTTCCTTCTGTGTATGGTATTGTGTGTGATGCTATTGAAAGTGAAGGTTCTTTGCGGCTTGTGAGCAAAGCAAATAGGCGTCTTGGTATTAGGCTTTCCCATTTTTTTGGGTGCAGAGTTGACCCGCATATCGATAATTTTGTTATCGAACAAGAGACGCATAAAATTGTTCTGGTAGACACTGAACACTTTCCTACGATGGTAGGGTTACAAGAGCCGCTTGAATTTGATAATTATTTTTCATGGTATTATCAATTGTCATGGAAATATGCGTGCAATAAATATGGAAGAAGTAAATCTATGAGAAGAGCTTTGCAGTGCAAAGAGGTATCAGAATTAGCTTTTTGCTAAATTATGTGGTGATTTCTTGTTCGATGCGTTCTAATGTTTTAGAGAAATTATTGTCAGATTCTTTGTGCGATTCGATTTTTTCATACGCATGTATTACAGTAGAATGATCTTTTCGTGATAAAAATGTTCCAATTTCTTTCAGAGAATGGCTTGTTAATTTTTTCATGAGATACATAGCAATATGACGAGCAAGCGCAAGATCTTTGTTACGCTTTATTGAGCGGATATCACCAATGCTGTAATTAAAATGGCGCGAGACATGGTGAACAATTTTTTGCATATCAATATTTTTAGGCTCTTCAGTTCTTTTTGAGAGTACTTTTTGGGCAAGTTCTTGTGTTATAGGTTGTTGTAAAAGTGATGCCATAGCACTGATTCTAATAAGCGCCCCTTCGAGCTCTCTAATATTTGAAAATGAATGTGATGCGATATAATGAGCTGTTTCATCGGGCAAATGTTCATTATTGTGTTCAGCTTTTTGTTTTAAGATCGCAATTTTAGTCTCGAGCTGTGGCATATGAATGTCTGCTACCAAGCCACCCTCTAAACGAGATTTCATTCGCTCTGCAAGGCCTGCAATATCTCGTGGTAATGAATCACTGGTGAATACTACTTGCTTATGTGTTTGATGAAGAGCATTGAAAATGTGAAAGAATGCTTCTTGTGTCTGTTCTTTATGAGAAATAAATTGTATGTCATCGACTAATAAGAGATCAAGATCTTTATATTTTGATTCGAACTGGTACGTTTTATCAAATCGAATCGCATTAATAAATTCTTGCAAAAATCGCTCAGCAGATTGATACAGAATATTAATTTTTTTATTATGTTTTTGTATATGATTACCAATTGCATGCAGTAAATGCGTTTTCCCCAGACCTGAACCCCCATAAATAAAAAGAGGGTTATACAGTTTTCCAGGTTTCTCTGCAACGGCATGGGCTGCAGAAAATGCGAGAGTATTGCTGGGTCCTACAATAAATGTCTCAAATTGATACATGCTATTAATGGGAATTCGCGTACGATTTGATGCTTTTGTAGTAACCAGTGATTGGGCAGGTTGATATACTGGTGCTGTTTTCTGATCTGCTATAAGAGTTGATGTGAGCATGTTGTTTTTTATAAATACTATTGATAAAAGTTTTTCATTAAATAACCTTCCTAAATGATGCTGCATAAGGGAAAGATAATGGTTTTTGAGCCATTCTTCTACAAAATCATTAGGGGCTTCTAAATATGCGATCTTTTTTTCAGCGTCCCATCGTGCAAGATTAACTGCCTTGAACCATGTCTCAACAACACGGCTGCCAGCTTCTTCATGAACGATTTTGAGGAACTCTTGCCAAACGATATTCATAGTGCACGATGCTTGTAAATTATGAGGTTATTCTACTGTAACAGATAAGGGGGTATTCTGGAAGATTTTTTTAAACAGGATATACTGGATAGTATAAATCTTTACCTCTGTTAAAAAAGGTTAATGTACCTATGAAAGTATTTTTATTTAAGGATGTTGAAAAAGTTGGCATTGCTGGGGAAATCATCAAAGTTACTGATGGATATGCGACTAACTTTTTGTTTCCTCGAAAATTGGCGGTAGCAGTTACTCCAGATAATGAATCTTCTTTTAAAAATCGGATCAAGATTATCGAAAAACGGCATGAAGTTGTTGCATCAAAAACATCGATGCTTGCTGAAAAGATAAAATCAACCGATCTTGTTATTAAACGAAAAATGCATGATGGAACCAAATTGTATGGTTCTATTAGCCCGCATGAAATTGTAGATCTTCTTGCCGAAAAAGGCATTTCTATTTCTAAAAGCCAAGTTGAGTTTGATAAATCTATTAAGACTTTTGGCACCCATGAAGTTGTTATTAAATTATCTTCTCAATTGAAGCCTACTTTAAAAGTTAAAGTAGTTGGAGAGTAATGGTGATGCGTAATGCACAAGAGATCATATCCTGAAAAAACATTTCATGCTGAACGGGTCTTAGGAAAAAATCTCCCCTATAATACCGACGCAGAACGGGCTGTTTTAGGTTCGCTTCTTCTGAATGATATTCATATGGGGCTTGTTTCTGAAATTTTAGATGCTCAAGATTTTTATTCTCAGGCACATCAAATAATATATGAAGTGTTTCATAACTTGGTGCGGTTGCGCAAACGTATCGACAGTATTACCGTCCAAGATGAGCTGATTAAAATTGATAAATTAGATGAGATTGGTGGGCTGGTCTATCTTATTTCATTGCAAGAAGATATTGCTGCTGTTGGTATGATTGAACATCATGCGAAAATAGTAAAAGAAAAATCTATTTTACGTGATCTTATCAGTTCAGCTACTCATATTATTACTCGTTGTTATGCTCAAAATGAGACCGATATTGAAGCAGTGCTTGATGAGGCTGAGAAAACGATTTTTCAAATTTCACAGAAACGGGCCAATCAATCATTTGTTCAATTAACGATCTGGTTAAAGAAAACATTCCAACATCTTTCTGAGATTAAGAGTCATAGCAGGGGGATAACAGGAGTTCCATCCGGATATAAAAAACTTGATGAAATGACCAGCGGTTTTCAAAAGGGGGATTTAATTGTACTTGCAGCACGTCCTTCGATGGGGAAAACGGGTCTTGCCTTAAATATGGCTGAGCAGGCGGCATCCCATGGATTAACGGTAGGATTTTTTTCTTTAGAAATGGGCGCTGAGCAATTGACTCTTCGTCTTTTGTCTTCTCAGGCTCAGGTTAATCATCAAAGTATTAGGAACGTTACTATTAATTCTGATGAATGGTTAGAATTGACGCGTGTTGCGGGTAAACTTGCTGAGATGAAATTATTTATCGATGATAGTCCTATGCAGAATATTATGGATATTCGAGCAAAGGCGCGCAAATTAAAAATGGAACATAATCTGCAATTTCTTGTTATCGATTATTTGCAGCTGATTCATGTTCCCCATCGGTATGAAAATCGTCATCAAGAAGTTTCTGAAATTTCCCGTTCTTTAAAGGCATTAGCCAAAGAATTGGGCATACCTATTCTAGCACTTTCCCAGTTATCACGTGCTGTTGATAGCCGTTTTGACAAACGACCTATGCTTTCAGATTTGCGAGAATCAGGAGCCATTGAGCAGGATGCTGATCTTATTATGTTTTTATATCGGGACGTTGTATATAACCCTGATGCTGAGCATCCTAATCTTACAGAATTAATTGTAGGCAAACAGAGAAATGGTCCTACGGGAACAATTTTTCTTAATTTTCATAAAGAATTTACCTTATTTGAAGATATGGATGACTAAAGTTTTTTTAGGAATCGACCCCGGGTTTACGGTGACGGGCTTTGGCATCGTGTCGTATAATGATAATAAATTAAAGCTCATAGATTCTGGTATTTTGCCTATGTCTTCCAAAGACTCTTTGGCATGCCGTGTTCATCAATTTCATTCTTTTTTTGTAGAAAAAATTAGAGAGCATAACGTTACAGCTCTTGCTCTTGAGACCCCATTTTTAGGAAAAAATGCTCAAAACTTTTTAAAACTAGGATACTTGCGAGGGATTGTGTATCTTCTTTCTGCTACGCATTCTTTAGAGCTTTTTGAATTTGCTCCCTCTGAGATTAGACTTTCTGTAACAGGGTTTGGTGGTGCGGATAAGGAGCAGGTCGCTCGCGTTATTCGCATGCTTTTTAACACGCTTTCTGGCACTTTTAAATTAGATATGACTGACGCTATTGCAGTTGCGCTGTGCGCCGCGTGGCGAAATCCACGTCTTAGTGTCGTATAATTGGAATATTCTCAACACTATTAAGATGGCCTATCCCTCGCCCCTCCTTGTACTCGGGACTCGGAATAAGCCATCTTAATAGAAAATTGATAGTCTCTGTATTAAAAGTTCGCTCATGCTGGCTTGCCCGCCGAAGCTCTTTTTTGCTCATGCTGAGCTTGTCGAAGTATGCAGCGAGAGTAGACATATATATAATTAAAAGTTTTGGGAAGTGTTGGGGTGTAGCCTGCCGCTCATCCCTGCCTGTCCGTCGTAGCCTTGGCGAAGTCGGAAGGATGTAGCGAAATAAAGATTTTAGAATTTTTAACCGCTTCATACTTCGACAAGCTCCCAGCCTTCGCTAAAGCTCCGGCGGGCAGGCAGCATGAGCGGTCTAAAGTAAGAGCTGGTCAATTCAATCTATGTTAACTTAGAAAAGCATAAAATCATTTAAAAACAACCATCGCATTGATGTTACTCAATGCGATGGAAAAAAGGAGAGTAGTAATGAAGCCTATTTGAATGTTAGTCTTTCAGAACTTGGTGTCTTAATAATGACAACTAAGAATAATTTACATTATCACCATGCAGAAAAGCTTGTTTAATATTACTGCCTGGTAAACTAACTGATAATCAGTATGAATGAATTTCTATAAATGTCAAACATCGAATGTCAAAAATAATATAAGTTCAAGCTCTTTTCTCTCATTAACTCAAATAGAAAAAATTAACCATTATTAAGAAATTCTACCTGTAACTTTACAGAGAAATAATAAGGGGATTTCTCTCAAAAAGAGCCTTTGTCTTAGATTCTTGGAGCGAAGGCAGGGTGATAATAATTTGAGAATTAAGGGACTGGAGCATATGGAGAACAAGATTGCTTTTTTGGTCATCGAGATCGGTAATAAAATCATCGATAACAATTATAACGGGTCTGCCGATTAGTTTGTAATGTGCAACCTTTAACAAAAGCGCAACTAATTTTTGCTGACCTCGCGAAGCATATGTGCGGGCAACTTTATTTTGAAACGTAATAGAAAGGTCATCAAGATGTATACCAAAGAGTGAATAACCATATCGGGCTTCCTGTTGCAAGAGCCGTTCATTACTGCTCATAAAATTTTCATAGGAATCTTCTAAAGAATATTTTTTGGGCGCATACCGTAAAGAAAGTTCAAATGCATTATCAAAAAACTTCGTAATTAATTCACGAACTTCTATTTCAAGAGATGCTATAAATGCAACTCTTTGATGATATATTATGCGAGTAAGATCCCATAGTTGATAAGTCCACACATCATACATCTCGCGTGAGTAGGAATTTTCAAGAAGAGCATTTCTATGGGCAAGGGTGATGCGATATTTTTTTAGTGTTTGGTATAAACTAGGGTCAGTGATTTGAATTGATTGATTAAGAAAATTTCTGCGACATTCGGGTGCCCCTTGCATGAGCATAATATCATCAGAATTTACAATAATTGCCCGATATACATCAACCAGTTCTTTATAGTGAGTAATAGATGCATCATTTACTTTAATAACGCGTTTTGTAGTACTCAAACCAGCTTGGAGTGCCCATGGTTCTGGAGAAGTACCCGTAATTTTGATAAATAAGGTCGAACTTCCCATCGATATCATTTCTCGAGGCGCATGCGTTCGAAATGAATGTAAGTAACATCCGTACCCTAATGCTTCAACAAGAGACGTCTTGCCCGATCCATTTTCTCCATGAATTATTACCACAGGAGCATCAAGATGTAATTCTTTTTCTTGAAAACATCGAAAATTTTTAAGAGTTATCGATTGTAGTACGAGCACGTCCGTGCCTGAACTGTTATGAAGCAGTTGCAGAAGAAACAGGCATAACCAGATAGGTCATGCTGATGTCATCCGTTTCTGATTCGAAAATAATCGGTTTAGTTGAATTTTTAATATAAAAAGTCACCTTCTCATTACTAAATGCCTGAAGGCCATTTAAAAGATACGGTGCGTAAAAACGGATATCGAGATTGTCTGCATCAAAGTGCGTAGGAAGTTCTTCATCAAGTTTTCCTATATCTTTATTATGAATAGAAACGCGTAACGTATGAGGAGAAAATCCAAAGCGTGTTGCAAGAAATTGTCCTGACAATAAGCAGACCGATCTTCGTAATGTTTTTGTAAATTGTGTTCGATCGATTGTTGCAACAGTAAAGGAATCTTTTTCAAGAATTGTTGCATAATGAGGAAATGGATCACTAATTAATTTAGTAAAGAAGTTAAAAAATTCTCCAGAAAATACTAACCTACTGCCACATATTCCTAAGAAGATAACGGTATCGGTTGCTGTTTCTAATATTTTTTTAAGTTCAAAAATCGCCCGTTTTGGTAACAACCATTTGTGAGTCAGTGTACTATTATATCGTTTTGATTTTACTTGTGCCAAGCAATGACCATCGGTTGTCGTCATAGTAAGATGTTCTGGTGATAATTCTAATAAGAGTGCATTCAGCGCAGGATTAGCATTATTGTTAGGAATAAGAAATGCAACACTTTCAAGCATTGTTCGAAACAATATTGCATTAAGATCCATAAGATTTTCAATTCTTTCTGGAAATGGTGGAAATTCTTCCGCATCCTTAATATTAAGATCAAGTGAAACAGAACCTGCTCTGAGTAACAACTGATTGCGCTCGAGCGTACATTCTATAAGTCCCTCGAGTTCTTTGACGATATCAAAAATTCTTTTTCCGCTGACTAAAAATGTTTCCGGTTCTGTAAGATAACTTGTTTCGAGAGAGCAATTGGCTTGTAAACTAATCTCAAGATCGGTACTCTTCAAAATAAGTTCACGATGTCCAACATGAAATAAAATTGAACTGGTTACATCAACAGTTGTTCGCTTAGTGCAAATCGGTTGCATCGATGTTAAGAGGGCGATAAGCGATTTTTGTTCAACCAAAAATTTTTTTTCCATACAACCAACATATCAAGTTAATATTTTTTTTAACTTAGTATATCAGTGCTGTGGAAAAAGCAACACGTTTTTTTCTTATTTTTTTCTTTTTCTTATTGATGTAACTTTAGTTTTTGCAATCTCATAGGGCAATCGATAGTTACTATTAAGTCGATTTGCAAGCTCAGGTCTTTCTTGCATCACATATCCTACTACTTGTGGATTACCATATTCACATGCAAGATGGAGCAGATTATTCCCATTTTTATCTACTGTATCCAATGTGATAAATCCATTATCGAGTGACATTTTTAAATAGTCTAAATCTCGCGCAGCATGATGTATAATATTGTGGCGTATAGAGTCTGTTTCAGCTTCTTTTTTGATATTCAATAGTTGTGATTGTGTGCTCACATTTAAGTTAGATATGAATTCATCAAGTGACTTTTGTAATTCTAATTCTCGAGCAGAAAAATCCATACCTACAAGATGTACACTTGTGCAGAGTGCGGCAATAAAAAAATATTTTTTCATACTATACCCTTTCTTACTCATACTTTATTTAATTATAGTACAAAAATAAGAAAAAGTAAATTACAGTTAGAATTAATATGATTTTGCTGCTAATATATCGCTCGGACTTTCTTGATCACAATTAAAACATATAGAAAATGTTTTTTCAGGTAACACAGCGCGAATTGTTGCTTTATGAGTTTTTAAAACATCTTCACATTCTATTCTGCGGCACCAACCTGTCTGATAAAATCCACCCTGTTGTTCTAACGATTCCTTAAAATCTTCAAGGCGAGCACCTTTGTGCCATTGGCTTTTTCTGCGTGCAGTTGCACGTTCAAGCAGTGTTGTTTGAATCTTCTCAAGATGATATTTAAGATGCTGCGTAAGCTCTGCTTGTTTGACATTTGTGTTTTCAAGGCCAAGCCTATCCACTACTTTAACTGTTTTCTGTTCGATATCCCGTGGGCCGATTTCGATACGTACTGGCACACCTTTGAGTTCCCAATGGAAAAATTTAGCACCGGGAGTTTTTGTTTCATCAGTATCGATTACTACTCTGAATTCTCGTTCTAATTCTTTTTTAAGTGCATAAGCAGCATTTAGAACAACATCTTCAGAACCGGTTTTTATAATGGGTATAATAACAATCTGATAGGGCGCAACGCGAGGTGGCATGATAAGACCTTTTTGGTCACCATGTGTCATAATCAGAGCGCCGATCAATCGCGTGGTAACTCCCCAGCTGGTCAGATAGGGATATGCCTCATTGCCATTGCGGTCTTGAAATTTCATTTCAAATACTTTGGCAAAATTTTGGGATATCATGTGGGACGTACCCATTTGAAGTGCTTTTCCGTCTTGCATCATCCCTTCAACAGTACATGTTAAATCTGCACCGGCAAATTTTTCAGTTTCCGATTTAACACCAGCAACAACCGGTATTGCAAGATAATTTTCAATAAGATCAACATACACATCAAGCATGGTTTTTACTTCTTGGCGTGCTTCTTCGTGCGTTTCATGGGCGGTATGTCCTTCTTGCCACCAAAATTCTGTGGTGCGCAAAAATGGCCTTGTACGCATTTCCCATCGCACAACACTACACCATTGATTAATTTTTAATGGTAAATCTCTCCATGATGTTAACCAGCGTGCGAACATATAATGAATAATAGTTTCTGACGTTGGTCTGACAACTAATGGTTCTTCAAGTTCTTTGCCGCCTGCATGGGTTACCACGGCAAGCTCAGGAGAAAAACCTGCCACATGCTTTGCCTCTTTTTTTAAAAATGATTCCGGTATTAATAAGGGAAATGCAGCATTCTGATGCCCTGTTTCCTTAATTTTGGCATCGAGAATTTTTTGGATATTTTCCCATACGGCATAGCCATAGGGCATAATGACCATGCATCCACGCACCGGCGCATGGTCGGCCATTTTAGATTGATAAACAACTTCGTGGTACCAGTCAGCAAAGTGAGTGGTAATATTTGGCAAAGAAGAACTTTTCTGATTCATAGTATTCCTGAAAGCTTATAACTTGTTTCAGGATACCGCTAATTCTTACTTTCTTCAATGGGAGTCTTTTTGCGGCTTTATAAAAGATAATAATGTTTTATAAACTTCTTCTGGCTTATCAATAGAAATTCCATTGCAATGGAATCCTCTGTAATCTTTCCAGCTCATTGTTGCTGTGTATGTTGGTTTGGCATCTTTTTCTTGTAATGGCAATTGCTGTGCAACAATTTCTGTCTGTCTTTCCCATGAAGAAGCTACTGCGCATAAATAATTTTGATTTTTGTTTGTGAAACTTTCAGTAACTCGATTAATATCAAAAGTTTCTTGTGTACCATTGAAAGAGACTGTTATTGCTTGTTCTGGTTCTAAGAATTTGAATCTTAATTTCTCAGAATCTTCATCATTCATCGCTATAATCATACGACTTGCACATAACAACATGATACTCATTTTCTTCATAATTATTTCCTTCTTTTTACATGATTATTACTTGCTTTCTGTTTTATCTGGAATTTCCATCCACGATACAAATGTTTTATAAATTTCTTCTGAATTATTAAGAATAATACCAAATCGGCCCACTTGTCTCATTATAGTTTGATATAATGCCGGCTGCTTTTCCCAAAGATAGTTTTTAGAATGAATATGGATAATTTTATTCTTGTCAGAACCAGTTGCTTTAAAAAAATGCTGCACACCAATTTTTTCTTCATGAATTCGATAAATCTCAATAGTTTCTGATCCATCGTTTGTTGTGACTACGAGAGACTTTTTTGGATCTAAACAATGTATTCTTATAGTATTACTCATATCAGACATCGCCATCATACTATAATATGCACATAACACGAATATGCTTATTTTTTTAACCATGTCTTCTTGCTTTTAAAAAATAAAAAACTCTTTGAGGAAGTGGGTTTACAATAGTACGACTGGCTTGGCCTATTCTAATCTCTTTTGCTACAAATTTACCTTCATTGTAGCAACGGTCTTGAGAACTATAAATAGTAAATTCTTCATAATTATTATTTGGGTCAATTACGTGAGCATTATATGATTCTTTATTGCCATCTTCAGACAGTTCGTATACATATCTGATGCCAAGCGACTCAAGCCAATTATCATTATGACTTACTATCATAGAATTAAGGTTTAACGTTATACCATACATCGCACATAATAAAATAATAAATCGTTTCATGAATTCCTTAGTATGTTAATTTGTGCTTCTTGCTTTTAAAAAATAAAAAATTTTTTCAGGATGTGGATTTATAATAGTACGAGCGGGGGAATACATCCTATTTTCTTGCGCTTTGAATACGGTTTTATTTCCACAATTACATGTTTCATAACTATAAATAGAATATTGTTGATTATATGACGGATCACTTACAAGAGCGCTATATGTTTCTTTATTATTATCATCAGCTACTAATCGTACATTGGTAATTTTGACTGACTCAAGCCAATTATCATGATGACTCACCGTCATAGAATTAAGATTAGATTGTACACCATACATTACAAATAATAAAATAATAGATCGTTTCATGTGGTTCCTCATAATGTTTTTAATAATTTTTGCATTACAAGAGTATCCCTAATTTCTTATTTTATCAAACGGTTTTTAAAAAGTGTTGCAGGAACAAAAGCACTAATTACTGCTGCCCAAAAACACCACAGAGAACCAAAATGAAGATTCCAGAATATAAATGTTACAATGCATGAAAGTGCAACAGCACATCCCATGGCGCGAATATATATATTATGCATGAGAAAAAAAGGGATAATAGTAACAATAAGATATATTCCTGCAAGAACTATGCCAATTAAATTTTGGGGATATAGATCATCATAATAAATATGATTACCCATAATGCGCGCATGCGCGCCGTTCACAAAAATACTACACAACAAAATTATAGAAAGCACACATCCCATAAAAAATAATATATTCAAAATTTTCTTTTTGGCAGGCGGAGCAATAACTGCAAATGAAAGTGGTATCCACAGAGGCCATATAGCAAGCGCAAAAAATAAAAAAATATACGGGAAAATAATATTTTCAGGATACAACCAGACCAACCCTTCACTCGCCTGTTGGATGGCAAATAGCGCAGGAATGCTTGCTAAAATATATTCAGACTTTTTGCGAACAACACTATACGCTATAACTGCAGTAATCGACAAAAACCCCGCTGCAGTAAAACTTGCACTCGCTGAAAAACACATATCCAATCTCCACGTATGTCTTAATAGTGCAGAAGTGTGATGCGTAAATCAATAATTTTTCTTATAAAAAAATGACTGGAGAAGAGTGTATCTCTTCTCCAGTCATAGAATGTTCTATAAGTTGATTAAAAATTTATAATGGAAAATATTTGGTGGCCAAATATATATAAGCTGGCATTGTGCTCAATATGGCCGATGAAACCAATAGCTCAAATGCTTCTTTATCTGAACAAGGATTTAAATCATTATTAAGGATTCCATATTTAGTTATTAAATTGAACACTAATATTGTTACCAATCCTAAGATAGATCCCTCTCTGATCGCCTCAATTTCATCCCTTATCATACTATATTCAATTATAACTCTTTCTTCACCCACAAAATTTCTTAATTTTATAATTTCTGCTGCTGAGATATTTGTATTTTTATTAAGATAAATTTCGCAGCAATATGGTGTACCAGATTCTTTGCCGTATACTATTTTTTTAATAGTGTTATTTGAGGCATTAATAAGCTTAGAGCGCAGCATTTCTGAATCTGGGAGTATTAATGTTTTAATTCCACAATGTTCAGCTGTTATCGAAGTAAGTTTTGGAAAATGAGATAACAATGCATCAATATTTAACGTAACGATAACACTATGTGAGAGATTAAGTTTTTCAAGATTGCATGGCTTAGATTTATCACTATTGTGAGCTTTTTTATATGTCTTATCTTCTTCTTGTATATTTTTAAGAATTTTAGAAAGTTCATATTCAGGTACTTGTTGTTTTTTTTCATATTCTTCTGAAATTCTTACCATCAGATAAGCTTTTGCGAGAGATTCTACAATTGGTGATACAAATTCTAAATAATCTGCTGTTTTAAAAGCTTCTTTAATTTCATCAGTAGTTAAACTTTTGATAACTTCTGGATTTCGCACACTTTGTTGTAAAATTTTCACTGCCTTTTTAGAAATGCTTGGTGCTGTGAACGAAACAGATTTATCAAGATTAGTCATCTTAAATGTTTCTGGTAACTTATTGGATTCAATATAAGCATCTTTAAGCGTTTTGCATTGTTCAAGGAATGCAGGAGATACGTTAACTACTCCATCAGCACATTCCAATGTATGATTAATATGCTGATTTGCAAAACGATGTTGATGTGTAAAAATCTGAGCAAAGTTACTTTGAGTATTTGTTACCCCATATCTATTATTTCTAAGATTTTTTAAATTCGCCATGGGCATGATATTCATGCTCAATGATGTTGCTAAAGTAAGTGCTATTTTTAAGTGTTTAAGCTTCATATAATCCCCCCTAATTTTATTCATTCATTTGTAGAATTTTCTAC
>Ga0207156_10071_pt1 | contig 25155 bp, 19 predicted proteins | sample Alteio_BWMinHeat_24_FD_153514 | JGI IMG/M metagenome (GOLD analysis project Ga0207156, IMG submission 153514) | Enriched cells from forest soil in Barre Woods Harvard Forest LTER site, Petersham, Massachusetts, United States -... | ecosystem: Environmental > Terrestrial > Soil > Temperate forest >...
TCATATCGGCGGCCGAGCGGACCCTTGTGGCAGCCTGCGGTTGACGTGTACCGCTGTCCGGAAGGCTGGAAAATCAAGTTTGACCTGGCCGGCGTCAAGCCCGACGACATCCAGGTCCTGATCGCGGAGGACAATAAACTGATCGTGCGCGGCACTCGACGCGACACTGTGATCACCGAAGGATGGAGCTATCATCAGTTGGAGATCACGTACAGTCGCTTCGAACGCGTTTTGCAGATCCCCTGCGACCTCGCGAAGGCCGAAATCCGCGCCGAATCCCGAGATGGATGGGTTCTTCTCCATATCGACTGGCCCAGTTGACAGTGGACTTCGGCGAGGTGAGAGACGCGCCGCTCAGGCTGCAGACAACGGAACACGAAGGCAAGGTAATGACACAAAACAAAACTTTGGAACTGCCGATATTGCCGCTTAGAAACGTGGTCATTTTTCCGTCCGGCATTTCGCCGCTGACGGTTGGCCGGCCCATGTCGCTGGCCGCCGCTGAGGCGGCGCTGGCCACGGAGGAGAAGCTCCTGGGCGTTGTCGCGCAACGCGACGATAGAGAAGGGGAAGCGTCGACCAGTAATCTGTATACGATTGGAACGTTGGTCGTTATAAACCGGATGATGCGCTCGCCGGGGAGCGAAGAGGTGCTGCATCTCATCGTCCAGGGGCAGGAACGCTTCAGGATCATCGGATTTAGCGCGGAAGATCCGTATCTAAAGGCGCAGGTCGAGATTCTGCCGGAGCCGACTCGCGAACAAACACCGGAAGTCGAGGCGCTGCATCGAAATATCAACGCCCTTGTGCAGAAGGCGCTTACCCTTTTGCCAAATGTCCCAAATGAGATTCGCAACATCATTCTCGCTGCCGAAGACCCGGTCCGCCTCGCGTATTTCCTGGGCTCGATGCTGGAACTGGAGTTAAGCCAGGAGCAGGCCCTGCTGGAGGCGAATACCGAGAGCGAACTCTTGCGCCTTATGCATTCCTACCTGGCGCGCGAGGTTGAGATCCTTGATATCCGCAGCAAGATCTCGAACCAGGCGCAAGAGGAGCTCGGCAAGGCCCAGCGGGACTACATCCTGCGCGAGCAAATGAAACAGATTCAAAAGGAGCTCGGCGAAACAGAACCGGAACAGGCCGAGGGTGTGCTCCTGCGCGAGCGCGTGCAAAAGGCCGAACTCCCGGATGACGTTCGAGCAGAGGCAGATAGAGAGCTGAAGCGCCTCGAGCGATTGCCGGCGGCCGCCCCCGACTACCACGTCATTCGCACCTACCTCGAGTGGATACTTGACCTCCCTTGGATGAAATCGACGGAGGACAACCTTGATCTCAACAACGCTCGCGTTGTTCTTGACGAGGACCACTACGACCTCGACGATATTAAGGAGCGAATTCTCGAGCACCTGGCGGTCATCAAGCTCAATCCGAAGACTAAGGCTCCTATTCTCTGCTTTGTCGGACCTCCGGGGGTGGGCAAGACCAGTCTGGGACAATCAGTAGCGAGGTCCATGGGCCGCAAGTTTGAGCGGATGTCGTTGGGCGGCGTCCGCGATGAGGCGGAACTGCGTGGACACCGCCGCACCTATATTGGGGCGTTGCCGGGCCGGATCATCCAGGCCTTGCGCCGCGCCGGCGTCAACAATCCCGTGATGATGCTCGATGAGGTCGACAAGCTGGGAATGGATTTCAGGGGCGACCCCTCTTCGGCGTTGCTTGAAATCCTTGATCCGGCGCAGAATTTCTCGTTCAGGGATCACTATCTCGATCTGCCCTTCGATCTATCAAAGGTATTTTTCATTGCGACCGCCAATTCTCTGGCGCCGATACCCCCCGCGCTGCGCGACCGCATGGAGGTCATCTCGCTTTCCGGCTATAGCGAAGAGGAGAAGCTTCATATCGCGAAGCGTTATCTGGCTCCGCGCCAAATCAAGGAGGCGGGACTCAGCGAAGAACAACTGCAGATCACGGATGGCGCAATCCAAGCAATCATCAGTCGTTTCACCCGTGAAGCTGGAGTGCGCCAGCTCGAGCGCACGATTGGCCGGCTGGCCCGCAAAGTGGCGCTCAAGGTGGCGCAGGGGAAGGGTGATGTCTTCACTATCACGGCGGCCGAACTCGAGGAATATCTTGGCCATGAGCGCTTCTTCCAGGAGATGGCGCGCCAGACGTTGCCGCCAGGCGTTGCCACTGGCCTCGCGGTCACCGAAATGGGAGGCGAGGTGCTTTTCATCGAGGCAACGCTTCTGCCGGGCTCCAAGGGACTTACCCTCACCGGGCAGCTTGGCGACGTGATGCAAGAGTCGGCGCGGGCCGCGCACAGCTATCTGTGGTCGCACGGGGGTGAATTCGGCTTTAACTCTAGGGAGATCTTCGAGAAAAATGGGGTGCACATTCACGTTCCGGCCGGCGCCATTCCCAAGGACGGCCCGTCGGCCGGCGTAGCCATCGTTTCGGCGCTCGCCTCTTTGTGCTCCGGACGGCCGGTTCGTAGTGATACGGCGATGACCGGCGAGATCACCTTGAGCGGCCTGGTGTTTCCGGTGGGCGGCATAAAGGGGAAGGTCCTTGCGGCGCGGCGCGCCGGGATGAAGCGGGTAGTGCTGCCGAAACGGAACGAGCCAGACACCAAGGATGTGCCGGAGGAGGCGCTTAACGACCTCGAAATCGTGTTTGTCGAAAGTGTCGATCAGGCCTTGCGTCAGGCCCTGACGCCTAGTGATGCCGAGGCCAGCGCGGTTTCACACGACGCCGAACCTGTAGTTGCGGGCTCCGAAGTCGGCTTTGAAGGGGGTAGCTTACGGGTTTGACCTCGATTGGCCCCCGCGTCTAGCGCCATGATAGATCCCGCGCAAGCTGGTTGCGCGGGATCACCGTTCTCTTTTCCAGATCGGCCTCCCAGGTTGCGACTTGTCTGCCGCCAGGTTCGCTATAGCCAAACTCAACTTCAATAGGGCCGCCAGGCGCCGCAGCCGGCGTCGCCCGCCAGCCTTCAATCCAGATCGCCTGTCCCTGGTTGCGATTCCAATAGATGGTGCTGTAGAGGAACTGTTGCACCGTAGAATCCTCTTTGCGAGAGATGCTCTCTTTCACCAGCCTGATCGCCTTATCTGGCCGCGATTGGTTCTGCTCATGCAACAACACGGCAGATGCTTCAAGGCAAATTGCCAGGGGAACGGCGACGAGCGCTAGCCTTGCCCAATTGTTAAAGAGGTTTCTCATTTTCGCGGACACCCAGGGAAACGGCCTGGCTTCGCGGCTCCTAGCGTCGCTCGCTCGCGTTTGTTGCGTCGGCGCAATTCGGACAATCTTGTTCCGCCACGTCCACGGACATTCTGAGCCCGCAATGTGGACACGCGCGCTGATTGATCCGCTTTTCGATCAATCCGTACGCGACCAAAATCGCGCCGCCTAGACTTATTGCCAGAAACAGGGCCACGGCTCGTCTCTTGTTGCGTAAGGGTCTTCCAGGGAGAGAAGCTACTTGCCGTTCATTTGCAGATTCTGATTGAGCTGGGCATCGCGGCGCACGCGCCATATACGTCCGTCGAGGTAATAGTGAATGAAAGCTCCGCCCCAGAAGAACGACAACGCCAAACTATTGGGCTTGATCAACGTGTAGTGCGGAACGTGATAAGCCGCCCCGAATAGGAACGCGAATGCGATATAGCCCCAGACCGTTTTGCTGATAAAGGATGCCGCGCCATACTTCTCGGAGCCCGGACGGCTATATTTGTTGCGATTGTGAAACCAGATGATCCGATGGTACTGGATATTATGATAGATGGTCAGAGTTGCGACTGCCGCAAAGGCAGCGTCCGCGGTGGGTTCAAGCAGCCTCAAGACGATCCAGTGCATTGGCACGGCGGCGGCCAACAGCGTCAACTTCGGTGCGTTGATCGGCTTGCGCGTAAATATTCTGTACGCCTGCCGTGCGGCCAGCATGATGAGCGTGACGATGAATCCGAAGAGCACGAGGTTCTCCAGCCAGCTCCAGAACGGTCCGGATTGCATGGGATCGAAACGCGTCTGTCTATGAGCCGATTCGCTGTGGCCAATGAAGTGCAGCAGAGGGTATGCCATGCCGAGCAGGAGAAAAGCCCGGTCGATTAAGTTATCGACTTCCGCGAGATCATCATTCTTTTTCTTGTAGAGGATCATGAAGCCGTAATGTTGTTTCACCAGGTGATAATAGGCCCACAGGGAAGCGAAGAAGAAGAAGATTGGCCCCCAGATATCCGTGCCAAACAGATGGGCTCGACCTGAGAGGACCATGGTCGGACCGAGCAGGAAGAGCAGGAGGCTGCCGTAGAGCAGCTTGGCTCTTTTGTTTCTCTCGTCGCGATCGGCATAGGTCCTTGACACAGTGCCAAAGACGTGCGGCCCGTCGAAACCAAGCGCCCAGATCCACGCCAGGATGGCCACGGAAACGCCCAGCTTGATATTCGCAAACAACAAGACATAGCTTGCCGCCACGCTGCCGATAAACCAAATCAAGTCATCCTTTTGGCAGATGATCCACCCTCGGGATATGAGACTCTTGCCGCTCTCGCCTACCGCAACAGCCGCTGATGCCATATCTCGATCTCCTCCATCAGAAATTATGAACTTTCGAGTGATGAGCCTAAGAACCAACCCGCGGTCGGGCGTGCTAGCGCTCCGCGCTCTTTCGGCCTTCGGCCGCCTAGTCTATCACAATTCGCTTGCACGCTGCCAAAGAGCGCCCCGACCGCCCCGACCGGCAATTCGGGCCCGGGGTTACCGGGCCGGCCCAGTCCTATTCCCCGCGTGGCCCGCTGCCTGAAAATAGCGTGTTTCGAAGTTGCAGCCGCGCGGTCCTAAAGGAGGACAATCTTAGTATCGCGCGAGCCCTAGAATTCCGGCGGCCACGTCGTCCACTTGGGGCAGAATTGCCTCTTCGAACTCAGGCGCATATGCCACAAACGTGTCGAGAGCCGTAACACGCCGGACCGGCGCGTCCAAGTCTTCGAAAAGATCATCCGCGATTCGCGCTGCTATCTCCGCTCCATAGCCCCAAGATCCGGCATCCTCGTGAACCACGAGCGCCCGGCTCGTCTTTCGAACGGAGGCGCTAATCGTTGTCCAGTCGACCGGGCTAAGGCTGCGCAGATCGATCACCTCCGCGGTTACGCCGGTCTCCTCCTCAACCTTCTTGGCGGCGATGAGTGACCGAAACACAGTCGCTCCGTAGGTTATGACGGTTACGTCCGCCCCCTCGCGCGCGATTCTCGCCTTGCCGAACGGAACCATGTAATCAGGACCAGGATAGGGTCCTTTGTTGTGGGTCTGCCGGTAGAGGTGTTTGTGTTCCAGAAACATGACCGGGTCGTCCGAGCGGATCGCGGTGCGCAGCAGGCCATTGGCGTCAAGCGCGTTCGACGGCATAACGACTCGAATGCCTGGCGTATGGGTGAACAGGCTCTCGCTGCACTGGCTGTGGTAAATGGCGCCGCCTTTCAGGTATCCGCCGATGGCGACGCGAATTACCATGGGGCATTTGAAATGGTTGTTGGAGCGCCACCGAATCAATGGGACCTCGTTGCGCAATTGATGCATTGCCGGCCAGATATAGTCGAAGAACTGGATCTCAGGCAGGGGCTTTAGCCCGCGCGTCGCAAGTCCGACGGCGCGCCCTATGATATTGGCTTCCGCCAGGGGCGTATTGAAGACTCGAGCGCCGCCAAAGCGCCGCTGCAGGTTGAACGTGACCTTAAATACGCCGCCCTTGCCTTTTAACTTCTCGAGATTCGCTTCGCGGCTGCAATCCGCCACGTCTTCCCCAAACAGCACAATGCGGGCGTCTCGGGCCATCTCGTCGTGCAGGCAGGCGTTGATCAGGTCCAACATCGTTTTCTCGACGCCATTTTGGGGCCTTGTACTCTCGGTGTCGAACTCTCGCGACGTGGGATCGACGTCGGGAGAATAGACAAACCGTGTAACGGTTTTTCTCTCCGGCCGCGCGGCGGCAAGCGCTTCTTGAGCGGCGCCGTTAATCTCGTCGTCGACCTCTTTGGCGACCTGGTTCAGATCTTCGCTGGTCGCCAATTCCTGCCGCGTCAACAAAGCGGCGAAGCATCGAATTGGATCCCGCGCCACCTCGTCGCGCAGTTCGTCGGGTAGGCGGTAAAGTCTCTCGTCGTCCGACAACGAATGCGAGTAGGGCCTCACGACGTGTGCATGGACCAGGGCCGGGCCACGGCGGTCGCGGCAATGGGCGATCGCCCTCTTCAACACTCCGTAGCTCGCCAGAACATCGCAGCCGTCGACTTCTTCAACGAAGAGGTTTGGAAATCCCGAGACGAGCGTTGATATGCTTTGGCCAGCCGTCTGCACTTCTAGTGGAACCGAGATTGCATAGCCATTGTCTTCAATAACATAGAGAACTGGCAGCCTGAGATTGCAGGCGGTGTTCAGCGACTCATAGAATTCGCCTTCGCTCGTCGTGCCGTCTCCCGCCGAGACATAGGTGACAGAATCAGCGTAGTATCCCTGGATCAGGCGGTCGGGACCACCGACGAGTTCGGCCCGGTAAGAAGCCTCAGCGCAGCCCACGGCCTGCAAGAACTGCGTACCGGTCGGCGACGATTGGGTAACGATGTGAAGTCTTTCGTTTCCCCAGTGACTCGGCATTTGCCGCCCACCTGAGCTCGGATCTTCGGCCGCTCCGGTTGCTTGCAGAAGCATGTCTTTTGCCGTGCTCCCAAGGGTAAGGCACAGGGCGCGGTCGCGGTAGTACGGATAAAACCAGTCATGGCCCGGCTTCAATAACAGGCCGGCGGCGACCAGAACGGCCTCGTGCCCTGCGCCCGAAATCTGAAAGAATATTTTGTTCTGGCTTTTGAGCTGGATCTCTTTGTCATCCAGGCGCCGCGACAAATACATCAAACGATAGATCCGCAACATGGTCTCGCGGTCTAGAGTGTCGTGCTTTTCAACCTGAAGTTGGAGGGCCATCCGATGATCTCCTCAACGAGGCAAGGGCCACGAAAGCGGCGCTGTGGCCGCTCTTAATTCACGGACGCGGCGGATGTCGGGCGGTATTCGACGATGCGGCCGGCGATCGCCGAAGCAGCCACCGTATACGGAGAAGCCAGATACATCTGGCCGGGCCCGCTGCGTCCCGGAAAATTGCGGTTCTGAGCGCTGATGACGACCTGGGTCTTCAATGTGCTGACTCCGGGGCCGGCGTTGATGCAGGCGCCGCAGCTTGGCTCAATGATCTGAGCCCCCACCTCGCGGAAGGTATCGATGTAGCCGCGTTCCTCACAATGCTTCCGCACTTCTTGCGAGCCGAACTGGATGTAGCATTGCGTCTCCGCGTGCACGCGCTGGCCCCGAGCGAGAGCTTCACGGAAAACCCTCGCGTACATGTCCATATCTTCTTTCTTCCCGGCGGTGCACGATCCGCCATACGCGATGTCGACCTTCACACTTTCGGTCAATGCATCTATGAACATTCCGTTGCCGGGGTCGCCGGGCGTAGCGATCATTGGCCTGAGGTCGCTGGCGTTGATGTCTATTGTGAGCGCATACTCAGCGTCCGGATCGCTGGACATCCCGCGGCAAAGTCTCTCCGCTTCGGATTGGCTGATGCCGCGCTCCATCAGGAACTCGACTGTTTTTTGGTCCGCCGCAACGATCCCTGTAAAGGCGCCGACCTCAGCGGCCATGTTCGTCATCGTAGCGCGTTCATCGATACTCAGGTCGGCTATCGCCTCCCCCGTGTACTCGACCACGCGGCCGATAGCTTCACCGTTGCGGACGAAGTCGGTCTTGAGAATGGCCAGCATGAAGTCTTTCGCGGTGACGTTCTCTGGCCGGCGGCCGGAGACGCGAACCCGCACCTGCTCTGGCACGCGGACGCGAACGTCCTTCGTGATCCAGGAATTGAAGACGTCGGTCGTGCCGATCCCAAACGCGATGCACCCGACGGCGCCAGCATGCGGAGTGTGAGAATCCGACCCTACGATGATCTGACCCGGCAGGGCATAATCCTGCAACACCAGGCTGTGACAAATGGCCTCCGAGCCCTTTCGTCCAGCGACCTGCCCGTGGAGGCGAACGTTCTGTTTGCGCGCGAACTCTTCCTGCTTTCGAATGAGCTGATGCGCCAGATCCAACAGTCCCATCGCGCGCCGCTCTGGCGGCATGACGTCGTCGAGGAAGGTCAAATGGTCCTGGAAGAAATAGACCGACTCGGGATCGTTCACCGGTTCAGAACCGACGAGTTGCTCGTAGAAGATCGCGGCCATGGGCGTCACGTATTCGTGGCTGAAGCGAATATCGGTGCGAACGAACCCGGCGTCGCCAGGCTTGACGGCCTCAACACCAATTCGATTATTCGCGAGATCGGCGACAAAGTGACGCGCGAAGATCTTTTCTGCCAGGGTCATTGGCCGCGACCCGGTCTGGATGGCTGGGAGCGAGACTCTACCCTGGAGCCGCGCCACGTTGAAAGGGAACAACCCTCCGTATTCGATTATTTGCCGCGTGATCTGGTCTTCACCGCGAGTAAACTCATCGAGTTCGATCTCGCCGCCCGCGGCGATGCGGTCGAGCAGGCCAAAATCCGTGGACGTGAGAAGGCCAAGATTTTGACAGTTTTGCTTGTAGATGCGCTCAATGTTCTCGGCAATGACAACCTTGATGCCCGCGGCGATCTCGGCGTACGGCGACTGTTCGCGGCTTGACCCTTTGCCGCGCCTTTTCCCGGATACCGCGGCGACAAATCCCCCGTTCTTCACGGCGCAGCGCTTGATGGGGAATTCATCGCCGCACTTGAGTCCCAGATAGACGAACTCTCCCAGAGTCTCGTCGAAGTGATAGCAGATATAGGCCGGCGTGATTTCGTCGGTCGAAATGTCATTGCGTAGCGGCCTGGCCTGGTCCAAAGGGATGTCCTCGCCAGCGAGCTGTCGTCCTACAATCTCTCCGTCATCGGAGAGGAAGAGGATTCTACCTTTTAGCTGTACTTTGGAAGGGCGCTTTTCGACCTTCCTGTGGAGCAAACTCTCGATCATCCAGGGCCTCGATAAGATAGATGTGCGGAAAACAAACGGCAGCTTCCACCCTGCCGTACACTCCATCTTAGCGCACCGGCCGCGGGTTTGACAAAAGCGGAGAGCGCATGTCCAGATCGAGCGGGCGCTGGTTTTCGGCCTCGTGATCCCTGGAGGGCCATGCGCGTGGTTAGGCTGAACCTGAAACTCCTGTAGAACTAGTTGCTGGAAGCTTCCCGGCTCAGGAGGAGCCCCGCGCAAGAGAAGGGGCACACGCGAGGCTGTGGGTCTCCTATTTTATCCAATCTTACAGCGATCTCCGCGCAGATTCGCAAGGCTGCCAACAGGCCGCAAGGCTGCCAAGAATAAGGGCGGTTGGCAGTCTTGCCAAGCTATTGACATCACAGCAGTTAAGCTCGATTTTGGGCGCAAGGCTGCCAAGGCTGCCAGGCCCTAAGGCGGCGAGTTAATTTAGGGAAGGCCGGGACGCTTGTTCTATCCAATGTTCGCCCCATTGCCGAGCACCACCGTCGCGGCCCATGTACCCTCAGGTCGGGAAGAAAACGATGGCTCTACACCATGTCTTTCAAGATGATGACTTGAAGCGCACCGCTGAGGGGGGTCATGTAGGATCTCAATTACAACAAGTAAGCAGTCAGGCATGGGCCGACAGCCACAGGAATTAACTCGCGTTAATTCGGGGTCCGGCCCAGTGTTTGCAGCAGTTGCATGTAATTAACTCGCATCAAAATCAAAATCGCGAGACGGCCGCGTTATCGATTGACGGTTATGCACATTACCCTTGTCGAGGCCGTTCCGCGCCCTGGCGATTCTTCTCTCGAACGAAGTCTTCACATCAAAAGATTACCGAAAATGAGCAAAAGATCAAGGGGCCGATGAAGAAGTGCTGATGAAGAAGTGACGAGTGACGAGTGAAAAGTGACCACTAGTGTCCCAACGTTTGCGAGCCGATAGCTCGTAGGATGTTGAAAGCAAATATTTTAAGTGCGATGAGAGTCGTTTTCGATTTGAATTTGATTCGGCCAGGGAGCCAACCTTCCGCAGCCTTGCGGGAGGAGGTGACTGGTGAATTCTGGGAAAACGATTTTCTCTCAACTCATGGATTTTCTTCCGTCTCACGAATTCCACCGTTGTGTGGAGCGCTACAAAGGCAACTACAAGGTGAAACAGTTCTCTTGTTGGGAGCAGTTTCTGTGCATGGCTTTTGCCCAACTGACTTATCGCGAGAGCCTGCGCGACATCGAAGCGTGTCTGCGCTCGGCGGGATCGAAGCTCTACCATATGGGGATTCGCAGTCAGGTTTCGCGCAACACATTGGCGCACGCCAATCAGGTGCGCGACTGCCGCATCTACGCCGACTTCGCGCAAGTGCTGATCCGCATCGCCCGCGACCTTTACCGCGACGACAGCTTCGGCCTGCAACTGAAAGATACGGTCTACGCCTTGGATGCGACGACGATCGATCTGTGTCTGTCGTTGTTCCCCTGGGCCGTATTTCGCAAGCACAAAGGCGCGGTCAAGCTGCATACGCTTTTGGATCTGCGCGGCAATATTCCTTCGATAATCGTTATAACGCACGGCAAAGTTCACGATGTGAAGATCCTCGATCAACTCGTCTTCGAACCTGGCGCGATCTATGTGATGGATCGCGGCTATCTCGACTTCGAACGCTTTTACACGATGACCCGCGCCTCGGCATTCTTTGTTACCCGCCCCAGGCGCGACTTTGTCTTCCGACGCCTCTACTCGCAGCCCGTCGAGAAATCCAGCGGCGTGCTCTGCGATCAGATCATCACCCTGAACAGCTTCTATCCACGCAAAGCGTATCCGGACAAACTGCGCCGCATCCGCTTCCGCGACCCGTTCACCGACAAGCGGCTGGTCTTCTTGACCAACAACTTTGCTTTTCCACCTCTCGTCATTGCCGAGCTCTATCGCAGCCGTTGGCGCGTCGAACTCTTCTTCAAGTGGATCAAACAACACCTGAGAATCAAAGTATTCTACGGCACTTCGGAGAATGCTCTAAAGACTCAAATCTGGATCGCGATCTGCATCTATGTGCTCGTCGCGATCGTCAAAAAGCGTCTACACCTGGAAGGCAGCCTCTACAGAATTCTACAGATTCTGAGCGTCAGTGTGTTCGAAAAAACCTCGCTTTTACAGGCTCTTTCCGATGTCGACTTCAAAGATCAGAACCCCAACGTCTCCAACCAGTTGATTCTATGGGAGTAACGTTGGGACAGTAGTGAAAAGTGACGAGTGGGGAAGAGCCCGTGACGAGTGCTACGCGTTGGCAGGACAATGTGGGAGGCGTGCCGCGAGTCGTGCAGCACCGTTTGGCGCGCCAGACACATTCTCTGCGCCCAGCTCTGGCTGACGGCCAGTATTCGTATTGCGGGAAAGATGCGGGAAGTTGCTGCTTCTGACTTCGACGCGGATCCTGTGCCCCGTCTTAAAGTCGCTGCTGGCGTTGCCGACGTCGACCGTGACCAGATACGGCGTCCCTGGTTTCATTGGCTCCGGCCAGCCGTACCCGTTGCGATACCGCGTGCGCAGAATTCCGTCTGTGAGGTTCATCGCAGATCCGCCCGGAGCGACGTGACCAGCTTGACGGTGAAGCAAAAGCAAGCCTCCGAAAAGGGAGCCATCTATGACGAAAGCAGAGAAGGCGAGAGTGAGAGCGATCGAACGGTATCGGAGCGGGGAACGCCGTCTGCAATAGCGAAGTCGTTTGGGCATTCGCGGCGCTGGGTCTACATGTTTGGCGTCAATTAGTCTGACCACGCGTAATTCTGTCGCCCATCAGGCGAGACAACGAATACATTCCTCACCTTCAAATTCCGGTGAAACGTGCCACCTGTTTTTGACGTTAATCAATCGGGGGCTCCTTCCGGAAGTGATGCGAGCGCCTTAAACCCAAGCGGAATTGGTACGTTGTCTAAGCGTAACAGTCGCCGATTTGATTGGTTAACAGCATCAAGAACCGCAAACACTAACTGTTGATATGCAGTGGAGCACAATGATGTCTCCGACACCACAAAGTACACCACCTCCGCATCTTGTAATGTTGCGATCTCAGACAGCGACGAACACAGAATTGGGTTATCACTTAGCTTGTTCAGAATCGTGCTCTGAAGGTCCCCTATGTCGCACGCCGTGAAAACAAAGCCATTTCTCATAAAACCTCCACAGTCTGCCGATGCTAGGGATAAATGCGACGACCGTCTACGTACAAATCAGTGGCATTCGGGTGGTTCTTTAAGACATATCGTAACTCACGTGACGTGTAAGTATCGTACACGGAGCTGTTCGGATCAAACGCGCCTTTAAAATCAACCCCGTCCAAATTAAATCGAATCCTTCCCCCGTTCGCTACTCCATAGTAACCGCAACATTTGGCAAGCCTCCACGGTAATCGAACACACAACAGCCTAAGCGCCGGCGCATGCTTCGCCGCGGCGGCGCACTCCGACTATCCACGTGTCATCGAATAAAGGTCGAATCAACGCACGCCCAAAACGCGCACCGCCCGTGACCCGACACGGTAGTTTTCTACATTCTGAGTTTAATAGTTATTAGCCTGGGATCCTCGCGAGCAGGATAACCGTTACTTGTTTCACGTTGGGGCGATAAACAACGACCCGCCTCTGGCACTCGCGTTTACCGAAGCGCGACCACGGCATCATGGGCGCTTGGCGATTGAAAGGACAAAAGATAACAACATAGAATAATTCTCGTTCCATTGATTTTACTGAGAAGTTATTCTGATTTTTGGCCGTCAAAGCTATTCGCGGCGCCCGCCATTAGTGGCAGGAATCTTTACTTATACTCGCGGGATATGGCGCCCCGCGACCTTTGGAGTGCGGTAACTTGTGATACTGCTGGCGAATTTCGAGTTTGTGTGAAATATGTTTGGTCCCCGAAGTTAGGCAGGAATAGCGCTCAACCTTATTCACTGGGAGAGCCGCGATGTCACTCAAAGCGCAAGCCATTCCGGTAATACCGGAAGAGACCGAGCGAGTTCCCCGAGGCGCGTTTCAAAAGAGGAATATATGGATAGGACTGCGTGAGGAATTGGGAGTTGTCTTGGGCGATTGCCTTGAGGGTTATGAGGCGAGTTACGCTCAGATCTCGCCGAGGAGAAGCTTGGCGATGGTCTGGAGCTGCATGTTCGACGTGCCTTCGTAAATCTTGCCGATCTTGGCGTCGCGGTAGTACTTCTCGGCGGGGTAATCTTTGGTGTACCCATAGCCGCCGTAAAGCTCGACCACCTGAGACGTTACGTGCTCGGCGACCTGAGACGTGAACAGCTTAGTCATTGCGGCTTGCGCGACAAAATTCTCGCCGGCGTCCTTGAGGCGCGCGGCGTTGTAAACCATCAGCCGCGCCGCCTCCAGTTCGGTGGCGATCTGGGCGATCTGGAACTGGACCCCCTGGAATGTGCCGATCGGGCCGCCGAATTGCCGGCGCTCCTTCACGTAGCCAATCCCGCAATCAAGGGCGCCCTGCGCCAGGCCTACCATTTGTGCGCCAATGCCGATCCGGCCTTCGTTTAAGGTCTCGATTGCGATTTTGTATCCGCGGCCAGCCTCGCCCAGAACCTTCTCCTTGCTAACAATGCAGTCCTCCAGAATCAACTCGCAGGTCGAACTGGCGCGGATCCCAAGCTTGTTCTCCTTCTTTCCGACGGCAAACCCCGGAGCGTCACGATCGACGAGGAAGGCGGTGATGCCGCGGTAACCCTTGTCGGGCGCCACATTGGCGAAAACGATAAAGATTCCGGCCTCTGCGCCATTCGTGATCCAAAGCTTGCGGCCGTTTAACACGTAATGGTCGCCCTTCTCATCGGCCCGCGTCGCCAGGGCAAAAGCGTCGCTTCCTGAACCCGCTTCGGACAGGGCGTAGGCGCCGACTGTATCTTCCGCTAATCGTGAGCAATACTGGCGTTTTTGCTCTTCGCTGCCCCAACGCAAGATAGCGTTGTTAACCAGCGTGTTCTGCACATCCACTATGACTCCAGCCGACGCGTCGGCGCGCGAGAGCTCTTCGACAGCGAGGATGGAATTGAAGAAGCTGCCGCCCTGCCCGCCATATTCTTCCGGGATTGCGATGCTCATCAAGCCAAGGTCAAAGAACTGGCGGATCAGTTCCGCGGCGAACTTTCCGTGCTCGTCCATTTCGCTGGCAAGCGGACGCACTTGCTTCTCGGCGAATTCGCGCACGGACTGACGAAAAAGCGCCTCCTCGTCGGTAAGCGAGGTTAATGGTCGCGGAGCGCCTTCCGAATGTGAAACGGCCGACATTGTCATCGGTATTTCCCCCAGGGCCGCAAGGCCGAAATGAGTAGTGACACTCAATCTAGCACGTCCCGTTGGCGCGTCGCAAGTTTGCCCGATTTTCGAACTTACCGGCTCCGAGCGTCGTAGTAAGACTGTAATTAGCCTCCGAATAAGCTATTATAACGGTAAATCAGTTGATGAGGTGAATCGCGAACGGTCAGGGTGATCCGCAGGCTAGTAGGGGTCGAGATGCGGTCGACAGGGAGAATGGAGGGACCAAATGTTTTGCCCTAATTGCGGCTTTGAGGCCGCTGCTGGATTGAAGTTCTGCAAGCGGTGCGGGGAAGGGTTAGCCGAGACCCCGCAGTTGGTTTGGCAGTCCCCTGTGAGCCGTCTGACAGGAGCCGCGTGGGCTGTCGCGCTTGCGACATCGCTAATCTGCCTTGCGGGTCTCGGAATCGTCTTTACCCATGCGTTTGACCTGTTGCGACCGCTCGGGCCAGGGCAGAGTCCAGCGGGCAACTCCACGGCGATTTCGATCGTGATGATCGTGTTTGGCTCTCTGACAGTCTTCGGCGTCACAGCGATGCTGCTGCGGCTCTTCTCAAAACTGCTGCTCGCTCCTCAGGCAGTCTCGTCCAAGGCGCCGATCAAGAAGAGCTTCGTGAACGCGCCGCCGCCGCAGCAGTTGTCCGGAGCGCCAAGCGCCGTTTCAAGCGTCACCGAGCATACAACCCGGAATTTTGAGTCCTTGGAAGAAAGGGAACGGTCGCGAAAGCCTGGTCAAAGCGTGAGCTGGTGAGGCCTCGAAATGCGCTGCTGGGCTCCTGTTTTCCCTCCCATCACGTAGGAGACTACTCAATGTACTGTTCGTCATGCGGTGCTGAAGCGTCCCTCGGGCTGAATTATTGCAAGCACTGCGGCCTTGAACTAAGTGGCGCCCAATATCCCAAGCCGACCCGGAGTCCGTCGCTGGTATTGGTGGCAATGTTTCTCGCGGTGATTGGAATGGTGGCCACGTGCGGCATCGTGGTTCCGCTGGGGATCGGCGAAGATCTGGTCGGGCACGGCGTGAACGGGCGCGACCTCGCTGCCATTTACCTGTGTAGCTCGGCTATGACTTTGTTCATCGTCGGGCTCCTTATTTGGTTGTTGACCCGGCTGCTGAAGACTTTTTCTCCGGCGCGGGAGGCAGTGGACGCGCCCTCGGCGCGCCAGATCCGGTATCGGCCGGCTCAGATTGCGGCGGCGCCGCCCGCAGCGAGCAGTGTGACCGAACACACGACGCGTAATTTCGATCGAATCGAACGCGGTTCAATCCGCGGCCGGGGCCGGGACACGGCGTAGCAACGCCGCCGCCTGGGCGGCGAGCCCTGTCAGAACGTTCGCGAAGAGGGCGTCTTATGGCTGCGTACAGACCTGTCGGGAGGGCACTGGATGAACATAATCGAGATCAAGGACGTTAGTAAGCGATTCAATGAGTTCGTAGCAGTCAAGGATCTGTCGTTCGAGGTCAGGCAAGGCACAATCTTCGGGTTTCTTGGGCCAAACGGCGCAGGCAAAACCACCACCATCCGCATGATCGTCAATATCTTCGCTCCAGATGAGGGCGAGATCTTCGTCATGGGAGAACACATGTCGCCGGCGCTTCAAGCTCGAATCGGGTACTTGCCCGAAGAGCGCGGGCTGTATAAGAAGATGAGTGTCGGCGAACAGATTATCTTCTTCGCCAGCCTCAAGGGTGTAAGCAGGACGGAGGCGGCAGCGCGCTGTGACCGGTGGCTCGCGAAGCTCGAGATCCTGGACTGGAAGAACAAGAAGTCGATTGAGCTCTCCAAAGGCATGCAGCAGAAGGTCCAGTTCATTACAACGGTCATTCACGAGCCGGAATTGCTGATCCTCGATGAGCCCTTCTCCGGCCTCGATCCCGTCAGCGTCAACTTGCTGAAGAGCGTCATTCTCGATCTCAAGAAAAACGGAAGGACGGTGATCTTCTCGACTCACCAGATGGAGCAAGTCGAGCAGATGTGCGACGACATCTGTTTGATCAACCGAGGAACCAGAGTCCTGGGCGGCGGCCTCCGAGAGGTCAAACGGCGCTTCGGACGCAACACCGTCGTCTTGGACTACGAAGGGCCGGATTCGTTTTTGAGCGACGAACTGGTCAAGCGGCAAAATCGCTTCGCGAATTACAGCGAGATCATCCTTCAGGACGGCGCGGATGCGCAAGAGGTATTGCGGCGCGCTGTCGCCGGCGGCGCCAGAGTCAACCGGTTCGAACTGGTTGAGCCGTCGCTAAACGAAATATTCATAGAAAGCGTGACAGGGACCAATGGACAAAATCCTAATCATCATCAGGCGTGAGTATCTAGTGCGGGTGCGCACGCGGGCCTTTTTGATCGGCACGATAGCAAGCCCGATCCTGCTCCTCGCTTTGATCATCCTGCCCGGCTTTTTGGCGACGCGGGGCGGCGGAGAGCGACAGGTTCTGGTGTTCGACCAGAGCGGTGATCCGGATCTGTTTAACGTGATAGAGAAGCGACTTGAGTCGCCGGGCGAAGACCGGGATTCCGGCAATACAGATGGAGGAGGGGGCGTCGGTTCTACGCGGTTCACACTTACGCGCCAAACCGTGCCGCCGAACGAGAACGTCCAGGAGTCATTTGAGAGGCGCATCAGCGAACAGAAAGGCTCTGATGAAGGCTATTTGATCCTGCCGCCTGGCATCCTCGACAACGCCGAGCCGGTATACCGCGCCAAGAATACGAGCGACTTCTCGATCGTCGCGCTGCGGCAAGCAATTAGTTCCGCGGTTTCCCAACGCAGGCTCGAACGGGCCCACATTGATCACAGGCAAATCGCCGAATACACAAAACAGGTCGACCTAAAGCGGGAAAAGATCTCAGCTAGCGGCAAACTGGAGAGCGGCGGCGAGAATTCGTTCATTCTCGGCTTCGTCATGCTTTTCTTTATCTACATGACTGTGCTGTTCTACGGCCTCTTCGTGATGCGAGGGGTCATCGAAGAAAAGCAGTCGCGGATCATCGAAGTCCTGATCTCCTCAGCGAAGCCCATGCAGGTGATGATGGGGAAACTGATCGGGATCGGGCTGGTTGGATTGACTCAGCTTTTGATCTGGGTTCTCTCCACTGTGATTCTGTCGATGTTCGGAGCCTCGATACTGGCCAGCAAGGGCATCAGCATTCCTCAGGTTCCCGTCACGTTGCTGATCTGTTTTGTGACCTACTTCGTGCTAGGGTACTTCCTCTTCGCGACTCTGTACGCCATGGTGGGCGCCACCGTATCCAGCGAAGAAGAGGCGCAGCAAGCGCAATTCCCGGTCACCATACTTATCATCATTCCAATGATGATCTTCGGGATGATCGTGAGCAACCCTAATAGCCCGTCGTCGATCGCGCTCTCGATGGTTCCGTTCTTTGCCCCCACCCTGATGATGATGCGCATCACGGTCGCGAGCCCGCCCGTGTGGCAGATCCTTTTATCGATGGCGATAATGGTTGCGACCATTCTCGGCTGCCTTTGGGTCGCGTCGAGGATCTATCGGGTTGGGATCTTGATGTACGGGAAGCGTCCGAGCCTGGCCGAGCTCGGAAGATGGCTGCGATACAGCTAGGGTCCCGCGCAACAGAAGGTGATCCTGCAGCGAGTCTCCTGCAAGCAAGACTCGGCTAGGCCGCAAGGAGCGCGCTCGAGACGCATCTCACCTACTCGACAAGGGCGTTAGAAGTTATATAGGTGAGGTTGGCGCAACGCTCCGGTGTTAGTATCCTTGAAAAGGATGGCTAAGCGATCTCAAAACTTGGCACTGGCTAGGGGGATGCCAATCTCGGCCGTCCAGGCACGAGCGACCGTAAACCGGTTCCTGTTATCCCAGGTTGGAAGTCAATTTTGTGCCGGCGAAGCGGAGCTGAATGCCCTAACGGGCTTCTGGCGCGTGGAGGCTCTGTTCGCAACGCCAGGTTTTGTGGCGGGACCGACGGGCGAGGCCGTCGTCAACGCGCAAACCCGGGAAATCGAAAGCCGCACCGATGTGCAGCAAATCCATGCCGCCGCCGAAACGCTGAGAAAGCGCTCCCATGCCGCCATCAAGACCGCCTTTTTACGCTCAAGAAAAGGATAACTCTTGCTTGCCTGCCTGCCTGCAAATGGTGCTCGCAGGTCAGGGACTTCACTTATCGGAGAACGTCGTGCGTGAACGATGCGCGTGGAGTCCTCAGAGCGCAGCCTCTTCGTTGGCGGTCGTTGCGGCGGCGCGAGCGTTAGGATTCACTGATTCGCGAGAGGACTACGGACTGCGCCTTCATGACTTGCGCGACGCGTTAGCCTCCGGGCTATTTCCAATCGTGGGAGCAGATCTGCAGGCATACGGAAAGATCGGACAGCATGCACAAGTTGCCGTTTCGGTTGCGAGCAGAGGCGTTACGTTGTTAGATCCGTTGTCAGGTCCGTTGGTTACTGGTCTGCGTGTCTTCGAGCAGGCGTGGAGCGGGACAGAATTTCTTACAATTCTTATCTCGTAGAATGCCAGCTTGCCAACTCGCTTCGAGCGTGTCTTGAGTTCTCCCCTAGTGGATCTGTTTCGTCCGCCTCTTTAGATAATCCATGAGGACGTACTGGCCGAGCGTCATCGTTGTCGTGAAGTAGGCTTTGCCCTGGCAGATCTCCGTTACCTTTTTGACGAAGTCGACCAGATAATAGTCGTCCGCCAGCATGAAGGTGTTGATCATGATGTTGCTGCGGCGGCAGGCGGCGACCTCGCGGAAGGTCTCTTGTAAGATGCGCGGATCGAGCCCCATCGGATTCTTGTAGATCCGCCCGTCGTCCAAAGTCATCGCCGAAGGCTTGCCGTCCGTGATCATGATGATCTGGCGCATGTCTTTGCGCTGCGACATCAGGATGCGCCGCGCCAGGCCCAAGCCCGCGCGCGTGTTGGTGTGGTAGGGGCCGACCTGCGCCCGCGCGACCTCTCCTATCGGGATCTCTTCGGCCGAGTCATGAAAGAGGACGACACGCAGGCTGTCGCCTGGATACTGAGTCCGGATCAGGTGGGTGAGCGCGAGCGCAACACGCTTGGCGGGAGTGAAGCGATCCTCGCCATACAGGATCATCGAATGCGAGCAGTCGAGCATCAGGACGGTTGCGCACGAACTCTGATAGTCGGTTTGATGCACCAGCAAATCCGAGTATTCGAGGTTGAGCGGGACGCCGAGCCCCTCGCGTTGAATGGCCGACTTTAGCGTAGCGCTGATGTCCAGATTGAGCGTGTCGCCGAACTCGTAGCGCTTGGGCGAGGCGCTCGCCTCGACTCCCGTCGAAAGCTGGTTGGTGTCATGCCTGCCGAAGGAGGCTTTGCCGAGGGCTGAGGCCAGCTCTTTGAGCGCTTTGAAGCCGAGGAAGTCGATGCCTTTGTTGGTGAGCTCGAATTTGACGCTCTTCTCAACGCCCTTTCCGGTCTTGCCGCCGGCCGAGTTCGGCATGGATTGGCCCGCGCCCGGACTCTGGGACGTGTCCTCGCCAAGCGTAATGTATCCCTCTTGTATGAGGCGCTCGATCAACCGGTCGACCAGTTCGGCCATCGCCTCGAGCCGCAGGTCTCCACGTTCGTCGGTGAGCGAGTCAAGCTCCTCATCCGAGAGCAGACCCTCTTGCAGGAGGGCGCGCATAATCGCGTCGCGGAGGTCGTCCAGCGTCTGCTCCTGCTCGTAGCCGTAGTCGGAATACGGCTGGTCGAATCCGCTTTGAAGGAGGTAATCGGCCAACTTCGCGAGCAGGTCCTCGAGGCTGATCGCCTGCCAATCGACTCCGGTCCATTTCGAGTACTTTGTGAAGGCCATGAAAATCTCGGATTACGGATGCTCCGGTTGTCCGACGAACTTTAGTTTGTCGTCCGGCAACGGTACGGACGAGAAGCTGAAGTTCGTCTGATTGCACCGACGAGAAGCTGAAGTTCGTCCGATAGCACCGCACGACAAACCGAAGTTCGTCGGACAATGAGCCGTCAGCGCTGGCCCCGCAGGCTTCCTACAGTAAAGGTGTTAGGCGCTTCGTCCGCCGATGAGCTCGCAGCCGCAGGACCGGGCGGAGGGCCCGCATAGGCTCCCGGGGTGCCGCCTTCCGCACCCGCCTCGATGCTCAAGATGTCTCCGGTGGTGAAGAGGTAAGTTCGGAGGTGTTCGTCGAACTTCGGGTCGTGGCGCCGAATCCACTCGAGCACCATGGAAGCGTGCTCCTTCTCTTCGTCGCGATTGTGCTCCAGGATACGGCGCAACTGATCGTCGTGGGTTACGTCCATGCGCTGGCCGTACCAGTCGATGGCCTCCAACTCCTCCATAAGCGAGTGGACGGCGCGGGCCAGATCCTGGGTTTCCGGTTTCAGCAGCTCATAGGGCGCGTGCCAAGCAATGGGCATTCGGTCTCCTTTTTGGGGAAGTGACGAGTGACGAGTGACAAGTGACGAGCATGGAACCGCACGACGCTTGTCACTTTGTCACTCATCACTTGTCACTCTCAGTTGATTCTTCGCGATCGGTTGAAACTCTCGTAGCCGTATTTGTGCGGCTCTGGTTTTGCCGCGGCGTAACCGCGCTCGTCGCTGCGACTGATCTTCTTGTGCGCGTGCAGGCCCTCGAGGATCAGTTCGCAGACCGCCGCCAACAGTTCGGGCGACGATTGGGGAGCGAGTCCCGACCGGATGGCGGCGTCCAGAAGCCCTTCAACTCGCCGAAAGCTCGTCAAGCACAGGTCGGCGCTGTCTGTATCGCTTACACGCAGCGAGCCGCCGTCGGCGAACCACCTGATTACCTCGGAACAGTCGATGTGGTCGAAATACGCTTCGTAGGTTTTGCCGACCGCGGTCCTAATAAGCTCGCGAGCAATGGCGGCGGCGCCTTTCTGCTCGCCCTCGTATTCAAGCTCGAGTTTGCCGGTGATGGCGGGCAAGGCCGCGTAAATGTCGCTGACGCGCGGCGCCACAGTCTTTTCGCCCGAGAGCAGCCGCCGCCGCTCCGCATTTGACACGACGTTTTCAAGGACGGATATGGGCAGGCGCTGGCTTACTCCCGATCGGTGGTCAATACGCTGGTCTGCGCGCGCTTCAAACGCGATCTGTTCGACGGTGCGGGCGATAAACTCCGGAACCACAATTTCATGCACAGTGCGGTCGACCCATGCCTCTTGCCGAGTTATTTCGGCTCCTTCTTCAATGGTTGCTGGATAATGAGTCGTTACTTCCGATCCGATCCGATCCTTGAGGGGAGTAATGATTTTGCCGCGTGCGGTGTAGTCTTCGGGATTTGCCGAAAAGACCAGCATTATATCGAGGGGCATCCTTATGGGGTACCCCTTTATTTGGACGTCGCCTTCTTGCATGATATTGAACAAACCCACTTGCACTTTGCTGGCCAGGTCCGGCAGTTCGTTGATTGCAAAAATCCCGCGATTGGCCCGTGGCAGCAGCCCGTAGTGTATCGTCAGTTCGTCCGACAACAAGTGCCCGCCGCGCGCCGCCTTGATTGGATCCAAATCCCCGATCAGATCCGCGATGGTTACATCGGGCGTGGCGAGTTTTTCAACATATCTCCGCTGCCGCGGGACAAAATTGATTGGAGTCCGATCGCCATACTCTTCAACCAGCAGCCGGCAAGGCTTGCAGATCGGCGCCTCGGGGTCGTCGTTGATCTCGCAACCCTGGATCGCCGGCATATGCTCATCAAGCAAGCCAGTCAATTCGCGCAGAATACGGCTCTTTGCCTGGCCGCGGAGCCCAAGCAAGATGAAGTTGTGCTGCGAGAGGATAGCGTTCGCGATCTGTGGAATCACCGAATCGTCGTAGCCGATGATGCCGTCAAAGATGCGCTCCCGGCGCTCGATTTTGGCCAGGAGGTTCTCACGCATTTCGGCTTTTACCGAACGCCGGCGCTCCTTATGCGCGCTGCTCCTTAGTTCGCCGATGGTTCGCGGCATCACCATTAGGTTACCTCGTTGAATTGGCTATATATAACCCTTGGCTCGCACCGTCCGGGCGCCTGGGCGCGATCCTATCGACATTTTGAGCCGCTTGAATGAAGTGTCCGCGGTGAGAACTACACGATGTGGCGCGGGCTATGGCCATCGAAATTACGCAATCACCGGACGCTCGGCGGGACCACCTAGTCCTTGCCAAAAATCTTCTTGAACACTCGGAAGAAGCCGCCCTTTTTCTCGTCTTTCTTCTTGTTGCTATTCTGACTGGCAGAGTCTTTTGTGTTGGCGGCCGGGCGCTTCTGTTCTTTGGCTGGGTCCGTCCCAGTCTGTGCGGAACTCGCCGATCCTCCACCTTCACGAGTCTCACTCACGGTCTTGATCGGAGGCGCCGGTTCGGGCTTCTTCGAAGCCGCGGAAGTCGGGCGATCCAGCTCGGCGTCCCGAGAGGCTTTGTCGGCCTCGGCGGCGGCTTTCGCGGCGGCCTTTGGATCGAGCGTCGAACCATCAGAGCCGTCTGGCGCGAGGTTGCGATTTTTGTCTTTCTTCTTCAGATCTGGCGGCGGGCCGGTGGTCACGACCACTTCCGGTTCAGCCCCGGGATCCGCTCCGACGGCCGACCCTGAGGGAGGTTCGACCGCAGTGGTTTTGGCGCTGACTGTGCTCGATGGCGTTGCTGGTTGAGTGGCTGATCCTATGACTGGCGGTGTCCGCTTCGGCAGGAGCGTCACTGAGGCGACCGACAGCCCCAGCGCTCCGAGCAAAAGACCGACGCCTAGAAACGACCATGCGCGGCTTTGGCTTTGTACGACAGAACCGTCTCGCTGTAGCCGGGTTCCATCGACGTCGCAGAATTTCAAAGCGTCCTCGAAAGACTCATGACAAACGGGACATACTTTCATAAATTGTCTCCGGATTCCTCTTGGCCGCCCATGGAAGATCCATTCTACCACTTGACCGTCGCTCTTTAAAGGATTCCTATGCTATAAGAGATCCTGGATGGCCTGCATTCAGGAATAAGGCGGCATTATGCACATTGAGTCTCTGAAAGTATTCTGTGATCTTGTAGATACGCGCAGCTTTTCGAAGGCCGCTTCAAAGAACTTCATTTCGCAATCGGCGGTAAGCCAGCAAGTGCGCGCGCTTGAGGATAGATTCAATCGCAAGTTCGTCGAGCGCAACCGCGCCGGACTCGAGCCGACGGAAGCCGGGTTGGCGTTCTACCAGGGCTGCCGCGAGATACTGGAGCGATTCGCCCGCCTCACAGAGGAAATGAAAGGGATGGGCAATATCGTCAGCGGCCAGGTGCGCGTAGCGACAATTTATTCGGTCGGGCTGCACGAGCTCTCGCCTGTCGTCAAACGCTTCATTAAGGCCTACCCCCAGGTCAACATACACATCGAATACAGCCGCACGAACAGAATATATGATGACGTCATCAACCACGTTATCGACTTTGGCATTGTCGCGTATCCGGCGCCGCGGCCGCAGATAGAGATCGTTCCGTTTCGAACCGACCGCCTCGTCCTGATATGCGGTCCTGATCAAGAACTGTGCAAGCACAAGCAGATCGACATCGGCAGTCTTGACGGGCAGCGCTTTATCGGGTTTGAACGCGACATCCCAACCCGCAAAGCAGTCGACAAGATTCTGCGCGACCACGGCGTCAATCCCCAGTATGTGATGGAACTGGACAATATCGAGACCATCAAGCGTTCGGTCGAGGCCGACCTCGGCCTCGCCATCGTTCCCCGCACCACGGTTGAGAACGAAGTGCGGGGCAAGACGCTATGCGCGATCAATTTCACTCAGAGCTATACTCGCCCCATCGCTATTATCTATCGCAAAGGCAAGATCTTTACGATCGCGACTCGCAAATTGATCGAGATGCTGACTGAAAGCCAGGCTGATAACGCGTGATTTACCCATACGCATCGCAGGCCCGGATCGAGCTTTGGCGCCTTGCGGTCGCGTGCTATAGTGAATTTAGTGGGAATGAGTTCGGTGACTGTTCGGTCTTTGGTTAGCTCAAGTTTCGAATAAGAGGGCAAACACGGATTCCCCAGAAAAAAACTATGCGCGTCTGGGTTGCAGTGCTCCTTGCGACCCGCGCTCCCCCCGCTTGGTGCGAGCCTCAGAACTGGGAGTAAAGAACCAACACGAGAGTCGTTGTCTGGGGCCAGCGCGCTTGGCGCCCGCGGTTGATATTGTCTGATTCGTAAGCCACGCGCGCAACCCTACGAGATTTTGTGCATTAATCTTTAGGAGATGATGAAACCTATGAGTGGCTCCCTCAACACAGCGCAGCAGTATCTGGATAAAGGCCAGGTCTTTTACAACAAGGGATGGCTTGATGAGGCCATCAGCAGCTTTCGGATGGCCATTCAGATGCGGAATGGCAGTTTTCCGCGGGCCTACTATCAACTAGCGCGAGCGCTGCTTGATACCGGAGATATCGACGGCGCCATCGAGGCCTTCCGCACGGCCATTGAACAACAGCCCGAGAATCCCGACGCCTTTTACAGCCTCGGGCTAACCCTGGCGCGTCGCGGCGAGTACGCCGAGGCGATCGAAGCGTATACGCAGGCGATCAAGCAGCGCGGCGGCAATCATCCCTGGGCTTATCATAACCTCGGAATCGCCCTCTTGCGCCGCGGCGATTTCGGCGAGGCGATCGGCGCCTTTAACCACGCCATCGAACAGCGCAACGGCGAATTTCCCAAGGCCTGGCACAATATCGGCGTCGCCCATGCGCGCAACGGCGATCTGGATCAAGCGGTCGCATCTTTTCGCAAAGCTATCGATCAGCGCCACGGCTCCTATCCTGAGACCCATTTTGAGCTAGGCCGCATCCT
>Ga0207156_10072_pt1 | contig 24963 bp, 25 predicted proteins | sample Alteio_BWMinHeat_24_FD_153514 | JGI IMG/M metagenome (GOLD analysis project Ga0207156, IMG submission 153514) | Enriched cells from forest soil in Barre Woods Harvard Forest LTER site, Petersham, Massachusetts, United States -... | ecosystem: Environmental > Terrestrial > Soil > Temperate forest >...
AAAAGCAGAATTAGAAAAAGAACTTTGATAACCTACATCATTTTTGTAAAATATCGTTTTGCTTCAGATTGATAGCCAAGATTTGTATAAAAAAAGTGGGCGGCTATTCTTTTGTGTGAACTTGTTAAATCAAGCGAGATACAACCAACATTCCGGACATACTGTTCAGCAGCAACTATTAATTTTTTGCCAATACCCGTTCGACGATGCTGAGCATGTACCACTAGCGCCATAATACGCGCTGAGCGTTGCATATCATGAAAATGTTCTCGAATCCATATACACACATAACCAACAATAGTACTTTCAATTTCTGCTACTAATACTTTTCCATAAGGATTATTTAAAAAAAGTTTGACACGATCGGTCATATTTTCAATACTCATCTCATAACCAAGATGCTGCGTTAATAAGACCAATTCTACAACATCGTCTTTGTGCATATCACGAATCGTCAACATCATTTTTTCTTATTCCATTACACTTTCTTTTCAATTTCTTCCTTGTAAATTCGACACATAACATCGAATTTACAAGAATCTATAGCAAAATATCAAGTGGCTTTTATTTTTTTCGGCGGATTTAAAAGTAATGCCAACCAAATATTTTCAACAATGTATTCACAAATATTGACTGGCCAATTTTATATAATCTAAACTTATTTTTTGAAATCTTACCCATTTTTTAAAAGGTGTATAATGATTAAAAAATTATTCAAAGCATTACTTGTGGTCTCTCTTATAGCACCGATACAAGTAGATGCAAGCAAGAAATCCAAAACATTATGTTCCTTGCTTGTTCAAAAATGTTTAGGCGTAGAAGGTAATGAAGTTATTGGTGGCAACCTCGCAGTTCTCGGCACTTTAACTGTTGCCGGTGTTCCTTTGAACAACTTAGTTGGCTTAGCTGGCGCTATTGGGCCTGCTGGAGCAGCTGGTGCTGTTGGCCCTGTTGGCCCTCCAGGTACGCCAGGTATACCAGGCTTAGGTGGTATTTTAGGATGGGGTTATATTTATAATCTTGGTGCTCAAACAGTAGCCTCAGAAGCTCCACTTGTTTTTGATAGCAATGGTCCTTTACTTGGAATTACTCATGCTACTCCAAGTGCTTCGATTGGTATTGTAAGTGCAGGAACATATACTATTACTTTCACTGTAACAAGTAATAATCCAAATCAATTTACAATATTTGTAAATGGTGTTGCAAACACATCAACAACTTATGGTTCAGGTGCTGGCACTCAGACAAACATTGGCCAAGCTATCCTGACTTTAGGAGCAGGAGATGTTATTACTCTTGTAAATCATTCTACTGGCTCAGGTATTATCCTTCAAACTTTAGCCGGCGGTACAGCAGTAAATGTTAATGCTTCTATACTTATCGAACGAATAGCTTAAATAATTTAATATTCTAAAAAACCTAAAATAAATACTCATGGCGTCAGAAATTATCTGGCGCCATGAATGCTTTAGATTAGCATTGATACAGATTTTATTGTTTATAATTTTTTTCAAAGTAACAAGCGGGGGTTTATCCTGTACGAATTATCAACATTGTTTTCTAAACCTCTCTCCTCAAAACAAAGTAATCCTGAGAGTAGAATCGTCACTGTTTACATGATCAATATTTTGTGCATAATGTTAATATAAGAATTTAATATACTATTTTTGGGAAATATCGGAGTTTTTATGTATTTTAGTTTTTTATTTCAGATCAATTACATAGCAGTTCTCGTATCATCTTGTATATTTTTTGCACTTGGCTCCGCCTGGTTTTCTGCATTATTTCGCTCAATGTGGATACAAGAATTACAGCAGCATACTATTGTTATAAAAGAACCAACAACAAGTAATTTGGTAATAAAAATGTTGTTAACATTTGGAGCAAATTTTATAGCTTCTTTTGCTATGGCATGCCTTGTGATCATAGCACATTCAACTACTGTTATATCAGGGCTGAGTCTTGGAATTATTATAGCTTTTGGCTTTGCCGCTACCTCAATCGGATCAGTTTTTATATGGGAAGACAAATCATTAAAACTTTTTCTCATTGATGCTGGCTATCCCATCTTTGGTATTATTATAGCAGCCGTACTTCTCTCGGTATGGCGATAAGATTGCACTAACAAAATTAAAAAAATTTTTTTACAAATAAAACATGGTGTTAACTCATAATTATATCAAAAAAATTTTGTGGGCTTTAGCGCCACTTGCTTGGGGTGGCATAACCTGGTTTTTGGCATGGGGACCAGGAAGTATGTGGCCTATTACGTATGAAATACGAATGCTTGTAGGTCTTCTTGCGCTCACAGCATTCTTTTACAAGACATTAGAATACGAACGTTTGCATACCAAAGTTTTAATATTCGATGTACCTTTATATTTTCCAGATTGGCGCTGGCTATTTCTTCCCTCAATAATATTATTAATCATTAATTCATTTTTTCCAACGTGCGATACAACACTATTAAGCTCTATGACTTTTGGAGTATTTGCAGGCCCGTTCTTAGAAGAACTGCTTACCCGATGTTTTTTTATTAAATACAAGATGAAGGGTTTTGAGTTTATTATCTTTAACTGTATAAGCGCTGCAGCGTTCACTGTAATGCATGCGAGCTATGTTACACCAGCGCCATCGTGCCAGGCTCTCTTCATTGAGCGCGGTCATTTCCCCTTCGCCCTTTTGTTAGGAATTATTACGTATAAAACCCAACGTATCGAGATTCCAATTATTATTCATATGCTTTCAAATTTTTTACATTATACGTTGCCCACATTAATTTTATTTCAACAAACCCCAGCCTGGGCGACAACTCTTTTTTATTGTATCCAGCTTTTATTACTTGGCGGCGCTTTGGGTGTGCACAAAAAAAATAATTCTACAACTGGGTAACTATTATTTATTTAAAGTTAGCCGCAAAGCTAAATTTGGCAAAATGCTTTGCAAATCTTCTTGTACAATAAAATCCATATTCGACAAATAATTTGGATTTCCAAGATCAAGAGCAATGAACATTCCTTTTAAATTATTTTCTTTGTAATATGACAAAAATCCTCGATCATCATGGCTAAGACCTACACATACAACTATTTCAATTTCTTGTAAATCAGTACTTGTTAAAGAATCCAACTCCTTTGCGCACATAAGTATCGGAGCAATGCCAGTTCTTTGCTGCAATAAATCGAAATTCTCTGTCAATATACAAATAGATCGATGTTGAGCTATTTTTTGCAATGCATAATGAGCAGGGGTTGGCAAAGAATATAGAGCTGATTCACAAAAATCAGAAAAGGATTGTACTATTGCTTGAGGATTCTTCCAAATCTCTTTTAAAAATTCCTTTACACCCTTATTCATTTTTAAAGATTCTTCCAACATATCCATAGTCGCAACATTTCCCGCAGAAACTCCTGCTCCAATATAAAAAATAAATTTTTTATATTTTAAAAGATCTACTAATTGAGCAAAATCAATTTTCTGTGGATTTGAATGATCATACTTCAATGGCTGAGCAAAGTAATAATTTTTACGAAATTTTAGTTCTTTTGAACTTGAGTCTATACTTGCATAATTATGAGAATATATAGGAATTGATAAAAATCGCATAACAAACCCAGCCTCTTGTTGTTGATAACTAAAGGTAAATTCTGCCAGCCATCGCCACTTCCAAGTAAATTGAGTCTCCCATTCTCTTACAAGCTTATCTATTTCTAAATTAGAAATTTCTTTTGGTTTCTGTAAAAGTATGTTCGAATTAATAGTATCAACAAAGAAAAAAGCTAAAAGAAGAAATGGTATTATTTTTTTAAACATAGAACTTTCTCATCCAATATCTTTTCCATCTGATAATACATAATTTGATCATCGGAAGCATAGGCTGCACACATACCTCTTGGGTCATTACAAGAGTATGATATCCTAATACATTAAAAAAAAGTAAATAAAAAATTAATAAATACATTATATTTCATATAAGTTCCTTGTAATAATTTGAGATCAAACAAATGCGATTTGCTAAGCTGCTTATACTTGTGTTAAAATTATTTTAGAAATATTTTTAATAAACCATTATATTTGCAACAACGATCTTTAAAAAATTATAATTCAAATAGAACAAAAGTTATTATGCGCACTCATTCTTTCTGGAATATTATTTTATTTTTCGGAACAACGATGCTATATGGCATGGAACAGCAAACTACTCATCAGCTCGTAACAGTACACTTGAAAGATGGAGAATCTCGAATACCAAAAGATCTTTTGGTACAAAACTCTGGAACTATTCAAAGTATGGTTGATGATTTTCCAGAAAAACCCCTTACAGATATAGAATTAAATTTTACTTCAAAACAATTTAATGCTTGGTACACATATCTCCAGAAAGTATTGATTCAATCAGAGCATATGCCAAGGAAGTTAAAAAAGTTTCAGAGATCTAATTGTTATAAAGAAAGAGAAGAAAAAAAGGAAAACAATAGTTTATCGATAGATAACTTGATTAATATTGCAACAGTATCAAACTACCTTGATTCGGAACTGCCATTTAAAAAAAGTATAAAAATATTAAAAGACAAATTAAAAAACCAGGCGATATGTAACAAATTAATAACAAAACTCAAAGAAAATCCTGGGTATTTACATCATAATCTAGCGACTATTTTACGAAAAAAAATATTAGCATGTAATAAGCAGTTGTTGTGTAATCATATACAAAAGTTATTAAAGCCTGATTTTAAGATTCACACTTCGTTCGATAAAGAACTATTAGTAACCTATTGCCCTCATCCATTTGGAAGTACTACCAATAAAAGATGTCTTATGTTTTACAATACCCAAACCAACAATATAAGACTATGGGATTCAAAAACAAGAACAAATCTTGGTAATATAGAACCTCAATGTGGAAAATCTTTCTCTAGCATAGATTTTAATTATTCAACACAACAATTTGCTTGCGCAACAAACAGTAAAATATATATAGCAGATCTACAAAATCACTTCAAAGGATTAATACAGGATGAATTAAATCAAAAGACTTATTTCTTGGATTCAACTAATACCGGAAATACACCATTCATCGATTTAACAATCGATGAAAAATTAGGGAATCTTATAGATTCAAAAGTACGTTGGCATCCTACAAATCCCTGGCTAGCCCTCGTGCAATCTTTTTCTAAAAGCTATTGGGGTGGAAGTGATGAAAGCACTGTTGTTACTATTTTTGATTGTGAAAAAAAGAACCATATATCATGGAAATCAGATGGATGGCTTCAGGGTCTTTTAGCCTGGAGTCAAGATGGCAAATATTTAGCCATTCCAAAAGGAGATTCGCTTAATAAAGGACTCCTTCAATTTGGCTCAATTGTTTCTTGGCTTGAGGTTTACGACGTATCAACTCTTATGTGGAATACAAAAACCACCCCACAGAAAACATTCGTTCCTCTAGGCGCTACCGCTGCACACGGATTTACTATCGATCAAAAACAGTTCTTAGTAGTAGCTTGTCCAGATCATTACAGACATAATTTAGATATTTTTTTACTCCATATGGCCCACGATAAGTTTTATTTTACCCCTTTCTGCAAAATTCCTTCATCTTCATCCACAATATCTTCAATTGCAATAGGTGGCGATAATAATCAAACCTTAGTCGTCCACACAGGAAAAAATGAAATTTATCAAGTAGATCTTACAGTAGTAGATACATTGTACTTGGAATATATAAATAAGTTACATGCTCTACCATTAAAAGACATCCTGCTTTTAAAAAATAACCCAAATAATAAGGAGGCAATGGCTACAATTCAAACTCTTGAAAATGAATACGCTCTTAAAAAATCTGAAAAAAATAAGAGCACTTTCATAAATCGATTTTTATTCGGAAAGATTGGCTATGGTATTCCCGGTCTTACTGGTAGTTGTATAATAGGATGTTTGCTGTATCAAGCGATAAAAAAAATTCTTTGACTATGGTTTATTGCAAAACTTCAAGTTCATTAATTAAAACGATATCCAAGTCCAGCGCCAAAAATAACTCCACTAATGTCAGCCTTTGTAGATGTTACTGGGCCAGCAGGAGGCTGGCATTTCTTGTTACAATCTACTTTTACAAAGCTATAATCGATAAAGATATCGATTAAAAAATTACAGGGCAAATCAAAGTAAGTGCCTATTTTTGCTATACCACCAAAGCCCCATTGTGAAGTACACTCTGCAACAAAGGGTGAACAATTTATTGTTTTTAAATGAGTTGGTTGAAAACCTAATCCGATGTAAAAATCACCATAACAAAAAGGAACAAAATATTTTAACCCTAATGCCAAAGGCATGATCCGAGCTTTTGTAGCATCACATAATCCTAATGAATGGCCATCTTTTTGAAAAAAATCGATACTCGCAAAACCATACCAGTTATCATCATCGCATAATTGGAAGGTCACTTCTGGCCCGTATAATGCACCGCCATTACCGTAAATTTCTCTAAAAAGATGCTCAGTTGCAAGGAAATAAGCACCCTTAAATTCAAGTAAAATATCTCGAGCGCTCAATGACCCCGTGAAAAAAAATAGTAGTACAAAAAAATTACGTAATAATTTTGATATAAACATACTTCCCCTTAATAATTTTAACAATTTTGTGTAACTGTTACAGCAACAGGATATGATGTTGTTCCTACCGAATTTGTTCCTACAATATAATAGGTATAGATAACTCCTGGAGTTCTATTATGATCAAAAAATTGTAATGATTGGCTTGCAAGAACAGTGCCTGCTAAATCGGTTAATCCTGCATCGCGATAAATTGAATAACTCACAGGTAATGCTGTTCCCGAGACTGTCCATGTCAATTTGTTAATCAGATCCATCTGAGTTAAATATCTATTTTGTATTTGACATCCCTGTGCAACAATCTGAAATGATTGTAATGCTATAACATTCACGGTATTAGAAGTAAAATTTGACACGTATGCATATTCACCATCGGGTGATATTGCAACCGCATCAGGAGATTGTCCAACTGCTATCGTTGGAGGAATTACTGTATTAGTTGCAGTATCAATAATATTAACAGTCCCTTGGCCAGCCGTTAAATCATTAAACCCAGTAGCAGCATAAAGAGTATTATAATTAGTAGCGTACGCTAAGCTACCATTTGGCGTAATAGCAATACCAGATGGTTGTATTCCCAGAGTAACTGTTGAGACAATCGTATTACTATTTAAATCAATAACGCTGACCGTTGTGCCTATGGGCGCAAAATTATTACTTCCAAAATTAGTCACATAAGCGTATCTACCATTAGGTGTTATTGCAATTGCAAATGGACCTGAAAATCCATGTATAGTAGCAACTACTGTATTATCACTTGTTCGTATAACACTTACTGTCCCGTTGCCCGTATTACCATCAACATAATTAGCAACATAAACAAATGCATTATTAGGTGTTATTGCTACTGCTGCAGGAGCCTGTCCCACGGTAATTGGCGATCCAACAATAGTATTTGCATTCAAATCAACAACACGCACTGTTGTTCCATTACCACTACCAACACCACCAGGACCACCATAATTATTAACATAACCAATAGTACCGGTAGAATTTATAGCCATACCAGATGGCCCATCAAAGCCGGTAATTGTACCTATAACTGTATTAGTCGCTATATTGATAATAGTCACCGTTGTGCTATTACTATTGGTCACGTATGCTTTTGTTCCAGCTGGATTAATAGTTACCGTATAAGGCTGATTAAAACTAGCATCAGTAATGGTTTGTTGAAAAGTATCATTTGTGGCATTGATTACACTCACACTATCCGCACCAGTAAGTCCGTAATTATTATTATTTGCTACATATACAAAATTATTATCAGGAGTAACCGCAAGCCCAGCAGGAGTAATTCCCACATTAATAGTTGCGACAACTGTATTAGGTTCAACAGAATACAAAAATGGCATCGCCATTAAAAGCAAAAAAGATAATTTTTTAATCATTATTATTTCTCCGAAGCATAATAAATTATTATGGTAAAAATATATGAAGAAAATGTATCCTGAAGCAAGAAAAGCATATTGATAAATTAAAAAATATATATACTATAACCTGCAATCTTATTTGTAGGTGCCTAAACAGAGGGGAAAATGAAACTATCTAGAATTCAATTGTTACTGATATGCTTTTGTCTCAATACCGCCATTCGCGCAATGGAAACTAATTCACATCTCGTTAAAATTACTGAAAATGAAAATATTGTAAGTTACATTTCAAATCAAGAAAGTCCATATAAAGAAATTTACATATCAGTAGATATTGAAGCTGATGGCCCTACGCCTTTAGATGGAAACATGATTAGTTTAGCAGCTATTGCAACTGATTTGAGTTTAAACATTCTCGGACTTTTTGAAGCTAACTTACAACCTCATATAGAACCAAATCCAGTAGTTATAGATGAATTCTGGTCAAAATATCCACAACAATATAACAGAACTAAGGTTCATGCTGTCGATCCAAAAGATGGTATGCCAGAATTTATTAAGTGGATGAAACAAGCAGGAAAAGACAAACATTTAATTTCTATGATGGCATTACCAATCGCATATGAAAAAATGTTTATTCAACCCTATGCAGTTAAATTTGGCGGAAAGCCAAGGGGTGCATTTGATGGAGTTGGCGGAATTGATATCGAATCATTAATTATGATGTATAAAAAAATAGCTTATAGAGACATCGATCATACACTAGATGTTCCAGAATTTAGACAGCCCAATCTTAATCTTACCCACAATGCCATTGAAGACTCATTAGACCAAATGGTTATTGGAGTAAATCTATTGAGACATTCTCGAAAATTAGAACCAAAATTTCTTGAACAAAAAGTGATAACTGAAATTTTAGGAATATCAAATTCTAATTTTGGTGAGTTATCAAGTAAAGTATGCGACAAACAGAATAAAGCTGAGCAAGGGCAAAGTAAAATCGATCAAATAGAGCAAGAATTAAGTTCTTACTTACAGACTCTTACTATAGAATCTATTACCACACGTTCAGAACTGGGACAATATATTCAAGATACTGCCAATCGTGATATACGTGATTCCAGCAAGTTCCCATTATTCAACGCGCTTATTAATCAAGATGGATTTGAGGAGCCACAGAATCTAGCCTTACGAGAGCAACTTTTTGAAATCACAAATAAGATAGCAAGGGAATTTATCGAGAAAAAAAGCGAAAAATTCAGCAAATAGAATCAAATTCCATCGCATATTTTATTTTTATAGAAAATAAAATTTTGTACCATAATAACTCTTTTGTTATACTAAATGTACTTTTGTGCCCATAGCTCAGTTGGATAAAGCATCCAGTCTTCGCTAAAGCTTCGCCGGACAGGACGGATTTTAATCCGGGTCATAGGTTCAAAATAGTGATTCGTAGAATCACCATCCTACTGGGCACTGCTCATAAGATAAAAATTTTGTACCGCAGTAACTCTTTTGCTATACTAAAAGAACTTTTTCTTGTGCCCATAGCTCAGTTGGATAGAGCAACGGATTTCTAATCCGTAGGTCGTAGGTTCGAATCCTACTGGGCACACCAGTCTTCGCTTATCCGGGCCTTCCGGCTCGGCAAGCTACGCCTGGCGCAGCCAGTTTCTTTAAAGGAACGATTTAGGCGTAGATTGTCCCTCATTGCTAGCTAACTTTCGCAGTTATTCTTTCGCAAGCGATGAGTGGGCAGGCTTCGCTAAAATTCCATATGACAAGTCCTTGCCAACGATCCACACAAAAGTTATTGCAACGCTCTCCGACTCACTGCTAATATAAAAGTATGCTGAAGCGCATATAAAAAGGTAAAGAGATGCGAATTTCACGTAAGAAAAAATATCCTTTGGGACTTGAAAAACTTCTGGATGGCAAAATTAAATACCGAGGAATTGTTTTTGATGGATTTAATAAGCCCCGCAAAAGTACACGAAAAAGTAAAAAGGGAATGGTATTAGCTAAAGAAGGAGATGTAATAAAGCTTCTTCATTTTGGTGATAGTAGTATGGGACATAATTATAGTCCCGAAGCTCGTCGGTCATTTAAGGCGCGTCATGCTCGAAATATTGCTCGAGGAAAATTGAGTGCTGCCTATTGGGCTAATAAGGTATTATGGGCTGGACCAGGAGGTTCTACAAAAAATCCACCGGCATCTCAGCAACATGTAAAGGGAAAAAAGTCTTAGCAGTTGTTTCAGGAAATGCATTGTGCATCAAGCAAAACTCATAAAAATTACAGACCAAATTTTTGCTGTAATCTCTGTTTTTTGTTGTGTTTAAGCAAGCAATCGGCGTGCGGCAAAAATTAATCCACTATCAACAATGAAGTTGCTAAAATAATCCGATAGGCCACAAGTTTTTAATTCTATCAGCCTCCCGACCTACTTTCTGATGTTTTTTACTATCCTTGTCATATTTCACGGGGAAAAAGTTCATATAATTCGTATGTTCACAGTGTTATAAAAAAATATTTTTGGTCACATAATGTATAATATAGGATAAAGAGGAAATCTTGTTTGCATTACTTGAATCGATTACACTAAAAAATCATAGTAAAGCTCCGATATGAAAATAAATTTATTTTTAGCATTATTGATAGTTAATATTTCAGCTTATTCGATGGATAATAACAATTCAATTGAAAGAAAAGCTGATACAAATCTTGTTTGTTCTGTGTGCAAATCTGATCCAAATGGATTTGAAGATGAAACAGCCTTAGCAAAGCATCAGAATAAAGTTCATGGTGCGAAAGTTGATTATAAAGCATTGAAAAAAAGAAAAATACTGACGAATCTTTACTGTAATTTTTGTAAAAAAGAAGTGTGGTGCAAAACTGATGGAGACTTAAGGTTTCATCTAGAAAATCAAGATAAAGTTTGTTATTTATGTTACAAAAAATGTTCTCCTGGCGAGGATCTCTTTAACCATATAACGGAGAAGCATCCTGAAGAAATTAAACCTATTAAGTTAGACGATTAAAATTAAATGAGCTAAGAGAGCAAGGCAATTGAAGAGTTGCGGTTCATCTTTTAACTTAATGGCAATGCTGAAAAGACCTTTGCATCCTGCAAGCGAGCATCAATAGATTCGTAATTCATTGTAAGTGGTTTGTGATTGCGCCATTTTAAAATTTCAGAAATACTTGTTCGCCAAGAAGTATCTTTAAAAGCTAATTCCGGGGATACGATATTCCATCCCGACTTGCATATCATCTTCAATATATCAGATAGATACAAAGCATTAATATCATTTGCATGTAAGAGAAGTGTATGCGTTATGTTTTTATGCCCTTCGGCCGAATAATAGTTTATATAATCTTCGCACCATTCTTTTATTAAATTAACATAGATAGTTTTCAACTTATCGTAATTTATTTTGTCCCCTCGCTTAATAGCTTGTTGAAGACGCGCATTAATGTGAAAATCAAAAGTATTGAGCGTAACGTAGCCTTCAACATATCCTAATTGGGAAAGCATTTTTTGAGCTTGCGTCGCTTTTTCAATGGATCCTCCTCGATTGCTCAGATCACCATAATCAAGATACGGGTAACGAAACCATTTCTTCATATTTTTGTATGGCTTTAAGATCTGCTCAGTTTTAATAATTTCTTGTTGCAATGCCTCTAATGATTGTGAACTTAAAAATGAATGAGTCATAGAATGGTTGCACAGAAAATGCCCTTGTTTGTCTAACAGATTAAGGTAAAGGTATGATTTTTCTTGTTTTTTAAATTCACTTCCCAAACAGAAGAAAGCAATCTTATAACCACTTTGGCTGCATGTTTGGAGAAATAAATCCATTCGTTTTTGAAAAGACAACAAACTACTGTTTGGCATTGGATAATCATCAATAGTAATAGCAATATCCACTGCTTGTAGATTACAAAAAAACATGCTTATTAATAGTGCTCTATATATGTTAACCATCTTAATACTTCTATTAAAAAACTTATTAAATGCATTGTAATGAAAATTTGTAAGGGCAATCAATAAAACCTAAGCATAGAGCAACGGACGAATGGAAAAAATGTTGAACAATTAAGAAGTTTTTGGTACTTTAACTTTGGCAAAAGCCATGACTGGCATGCAAATTTATTAAAGGATCATATGAAAATTAAAATATTACTCCTACCCACAATCATAATCTTTAATACTTCATTTACAATGGAATCTGTGAAAAGTTTTTTTGGCTTTAATACTAAGAAACAACTTACAGAAATGCAAAAACTCAACAAACAGATGGAAGAACTTGCAAATATAGAAAAATCTTTGATACCAACAATTAGTACCACACTTGAAGCATATAAAAAAAATGAAGAAAAATTTAAATTTAATACCAAGAACTCATCGGGTTGGATGAGTGGTTATAGAATTGGAGATCACTCAAAAAGTATAAATACTCAAGGAATCACTTTTGACCTCAGCGAAGAAAATGGCACTATGCATTTTGCTATCAAGAATCTGTTAGATAACGCTGCTGTGCTTGGTGAATTTAAACTTGATAAAACATTATATGATGATACTACCGCCCATCTTTTATACAGTCATTTGGTAGATTCATTTGACGCGCTATTACTAACATTGGATAGATATGAGATTGGTTTTGTAAAAGATCTATCAGACCCAAAAACCGCACAAGAATATCCAACAACTATTGCTCATTTGAAGCCACAACCTATCGAACAATCAAAATCATTGAAAAATGCTCTTGAACGATTAGATGCAGTAATAAAAGCCGAAGCGATTCTCATAATGGAAAGAGCACATGAGCTTCGAAAAACAAATTAGCAAATATCTATCCAACTGGTACGATTTTACGCGGGGATAAAAATTTTGCCAAATTCCTGTGCTATTTCTTTAAGTTTTATAGCTATTTCTGGAGAAATTTCTTTATTAATCTCGATATTTCTATAAACCTCAAAATAGACTGCTTTAAGGTAACTTACAAATTGTAATGCAAAGTTTTTAACATCAGAAACTGCAAGAGGATCAAGAAAGTTTTCTCTCAACAAAAAGATCTGAAGTGCTTGATCAACAAAGAAATACGTAACATATTGAGGTTGTTTTAATAACTCAACAGCGCGCGCTCCACGTGCCAACCTACGCTGGGAAATAATATCCAACTCAGTACCAAACTGAGAAAATCCTAACAATTCATGATACTGTGCAAGCTCAAGACGCAATGACCTGGTTACCTGCTTAATAGCCTTTGTCTGCGCTGCGCCACCAACGCGAGAAACTGAAAGTTCTACATTAACTGCAGGCCGCATACCGCTATTAAAAAGCTTAGTATCTAAAAAAATTTGGCCATCAGTAATCGAAATCAGATTCGTTGGAATATATGCAGTAATATCATCACCCTGCACCTGCACAATCGGAAGTGCTGTTAATGAACCGCCACTTGCCAATTTTCCTGCCCGTTCAAGCAAACGGGAATGGAGGAAAAAAACATCGCCCGGATATGCTTCTCTTCCCGGTGGACGGCGCATTAATAATGACATTTCTCGATATGCGATAGCATGATTACTTAAATCATCATACACAATCAGCGCATCATACCCCTGATCTCTAAAATATTCACCAATAGAGCAACCAACATAGGGTGCCAAATAACGATTTAATGGTGGTTCACTTGCATCAGCACTGACAACGACCGTGTAATCCAATGATTCATTTTCTTCAAGAAGCCGCACAATACGCGCTAAATTTGCCTGACGCTGGCCAATCGAAACATAAATGCAGAATACGTTCTTGCCCTTTTGATGCAAAATAGTATCAAGTGCAATTGAAGTTTTACCAGTATTCCTATTTCCTATAAGAAGTTCCCGCTGTCCTCTGCCGATGGGAACCAACGTATCTATTACCATAATTCCTGTTTCCAAAGATTCATTAACAGGGCTTCGTTCAATAATGCCAGGAATATGTGATTCGATAGGTTTTAATTGTTCAATAGTAAGAGGACCTTCTCCATCAATTGGATTACCAATAGAATCGATAACTCTTCCCAATAACCCAAGACCGACAGGAGTCTTAAAAACGCCCCCTGTTCGTTTTACTAATTCCAATTCACCAACAGGAATCGATGAATTAAGAAGAAAAACTGAAACATAATCTTCATCCAAATTCATAACAATACCTTGGTTTCCTCCTTCAAAATCTAAGAGTTCACCAAAAACTGCATGCGTTAATCCATGAACTTTACAATTAAAATCACCCACTTGTATAACGATACCAATTTCTTCAAGCGGTTGATCTGCTCCCTTGAGAGATTTTTCAAATAAAGAAACAAGATCAGTACTTTTAATCTCCATATAATCCTTTATAAGTACGCTGCAGAGCTTTCAATTTTTGTTTTACCGAATTTTCCCACCAATAAGTGTCACTTTGCAACCGTAATCCTGCAATAAGCGATGGATCAACAGTTACTGTCGGTTTAATTGTGTTATGGGTCATAGTATGTAAAAAATCAACGATACTAGATACATCTTTCTCAGAAAGTTTATCAGAAGCTCGTATATACCATTCTACAATGCCATGCTCATCATTATAGAGCATATATATTTCATTCAAAATATCCGGAATTAAAAAAAGTCTTTTGTGATGTAAAAGAAGCTCTACAAGCTTTTCAAGTCCTTCATGCGCTATATGATATTCTTTAAATAATGTGTTGAGTGTCTTTTTTTTATGCTCATCAGAAATACATGCGATACGCAAATACAAAAATTTTCTGGCACGCGCACTCATAAATTGGCTCAGCATATGCATATGCTCAATATCATCCCGTTGCAATGTGCCTCCAAACACATGCATGAAAGCTCGGGCATAACGAAAAGGAAGTACGTTATACATGGTGCTCTTTAAGAATGTTAATAACCGACTGATTATATTTTTTACGCGCTTCACTACTTTTAAAAAGATCACGCGCATTATGTTCAACAGCAGCAAGAATTTGGGGGATAATATATTTATGCGTTTGCATTAATGCTACGTGCTCAGAACGATGGAAATATTTTGTCTCAAGATTTTTTATGATTTTTTTACGTAACTCTTCCTGAGTATCATGCTGAGTTTGTCTATCAAAACTCCAACGATCAACCTTTGCAAGCAAATCTTCATAGACATTCTTTTGATGATCCAATAATTGCATAATTTCTTGCTTGATATGATCTGCATGTGCAATTCTTTTATGCATGGCATCGAGCGCTTCTACACGTGCATGCATACTCTGCTTGAGAAAGGGCATGATATATTTACGAAAGAGATATACTGCCAAAACAGATACTATGCCAAAGTTAAGAAACTGAAAAAGAATATTATGTAGGGACATCGACTACTTTCTGAGTAAGTATGTTGGCAGTTTCTTGAATAACCAATTTTTGATTTTTTATGATAACTGGCTCAAGAGGTGGCACCTGAAAAAAAAATCGCTCATACACATACGCAGTTGTCTGTGGTGAATGTTCTTTTAAATGTGATTGGGCAAGAATCCATTCCTGTTTCATATGCTTTTCGATCTGAGAAATCTCATATTCTTGAGCTTGAGCATTTTTTATAAGTCCATCAAAAAAAGCAGTTTCTTCTTCAAGTTCGCGTACACCATATCTTAAGAAAATATATTCAAGAATCTTATACGCTATAAAAAAGTGTACCATCTGAATAATAAACGTAAGATTAATATTCATTCTGTACTTTTTTATGTAAGAAATATAAGAAGAATGGCAATAACAAGAGCATAAATAGAAGAAGTTTCACATGCAACAAGCCCAAACATCATTGCTTGAAAAATTTTTCCAGAGCTTTCTGGATATTTACCAATATTTTCACAAGCTGTAGATGCTATCTTGCCTTGACCAAGAGCAGGACCGATAGTTCCAATGCCAACAGCAAACGCAGCGCCAATATATGCAGCAATTTTGGTGTAATTTACTATGTTTTCCATACATACCTTTCACTTAATGCATTTATTTTTAATAATAATGAGTTACACAAGAAAAATCGACTTTTTTATGATTTTTTATGGAAAAGAGGGTTTTTTATGATTTTAAACCTCACAAAAGCTACTATTTTTGTCAAAAAAGCATAACCTTGTTAAGCTTACCTGTCAGCATGATAGTACCATTAAAGATAGTATGAGATTAGACAATGAAAAAAAAAATGTTAAAAAAAGTAATAATAATTATTGCTGTTTTTGCTACCACCAATCTTTTTCCTGAACTTTCAGAATTAGAAGAATTAAGCCCTGAACAGATTTTTGATGGTTCATTTGATGATCATTATAATGATTTAAAACGACAGGATTGCTCTCCTTTGCCACCAGCAGAAGAAGTACTGGGTTTACTGGTTAATCTGGTTGATCTCCCGGCAATACTTAAAAACAATTTTTATCTCCATACAAACCCCATAAATACACGCTCACCCTTAGATCTACCAAGTTTAGAACTACCCTTTTTCCAGCTCCCCTTTGTTCCATGCGAAGGCGGCTTTTTGACACAAGTCTTTTTTAACCAAATGCGCGACTGTTATTTTACCAAATGTAGCGCCCAAATCGGCTCGTATCTTAATCTTACTGATGACAATGTACTGGACCTGATTGATGTGAGCGACTTCGTAAATCTGGATGTCCCATCAATATTGCCACTCTTTGCCAATATACATTTAGAAGAACGGCGTGCAGGGTTTATGTTCAGTGGGTATAGAAACTTTGAGCATAGCTGGTTAAGTGCCAGCATACCATTTTATTGGCTTGAACATAATTTTTTCCTTTCAAAACAAGAGGCTGAAAAAATTCAAAATCAACTTCTTTTTTTAAATGCTGGAGCAGGAACGGACCAACAAGGCGCCACCGCATTCGCCTACAAACACTTAGTCAGCACTAAACTCGGGCTTGGCGACTTGCGATTACAAGCTACACGTACATTTAATGTTCGCGATTTTTCAACAATAACGCTGGGCGCAGAAGTTACGTTACCAACTGCTCACGCACTTTCGGGAAGAAGAGCGCGGCTGTGGCTTGGAGACACCCTTCTCTTTGGCGGCTGTTATTGCAAAAAATGTCCGCCACCTCCCCTTAATTTTCAGGAATTACTGTGTCTCTATTTTGGAACTCCGCAACAACAACAAGAAGCAAAAAATCAGCTTATCACATTTGGTACTGGCGTTCTTGATAGATTAACTGCAAATGTTGCTGATAGGTCATTAGGACAAGAACATACTAGTATCGGCCCTGTGTTTTATTATTATGGACACTTGACCGAATATTTTTCGATTCAAGCAAATGTAAGTTTCGATTATTTCATACCGCGACCAGAAACTCGCTTTTTCCTCTTTAAAAAAAATCCTGATAGTTTTAATAGGGATTATACTGACCCTGTTCTTGCTGATCAAAATTTGGCATTTCTTACACAAGAACTTGTTAATTTTTTCTATCCAACTGCAATCGATATTCGTGTACATCCGGGAATTGTCACCAAACTTGATCTTGCACTTTGGTATAAATCACCGTGGCTTCATGGCATGATCGGTTATGATTTCTGGTATAAAACACGAGAATATTTTAGCCCATGCGCCACTACTGCATTGATCTTTGACTTACAACAAGGATTAAAACCTGCTGCATTACAAAGCAAAATTTTTGCTAAACTTTTTGCATACTTGCCATGTATATGCAACAATTTGTACCTTGGAGTAAGCGGTGATGTTACCGTCAACAGGTATGGTATCGGCAGAGACTTTACCATCAGCATAGATGCATTAATGAAATTTTAACTCAGAGGAACGCGATGAAGATAGCATGTGCAGCCCTTTTTATAGGAAGTTCTGTGTTTTTGGCAAATGCAGAGAGTGTTAAGATTGTTATTAATTCAGAAGTATTGCATCTTATTGATGGAACACCATTTATCGATATGGTACAATTGGTCCATTTTGCACTTCAAATTCATATTCTTCAAAACGGGCCAAAAAATGAATCACAAGCCCATCTTACTCCAAAAATTACGTGGCGTGGAAAACAACATTGTATTAAAGAATTAGCAGCTTTAGAACAACAACATCCTCATGAAAATTTTGAAGGCATACTCGCAGAAGCATTAGAGATCTTTGAAAAAATTGCTCAACCACAGCTTGATCATGCCCGAGGAGCAGAAGCGTACATGATGAGCCTTATTACCCAGTGGAGCATTCAACGAAATAAACCAACAACCTACCTCTTAAACTGGGGTACTCCCGGTTCTGAACATGAGTCTCTTATCAAGCACATGACCAGCTTTTCTCGCCTTGACGAATTTTGTAGCGATCTTAAACTTTTCTTAACTGATATGATGCATACCTGCAAAAAATCCTGGGGACAGTATATGCACTTACGTGAGGAACAGAAAAAGAAAAAGAATACATGAGTAACGAAGAATTTATTGCGGGAACTGTTGAGCGTTTTCTTTTTCATAACAATGAAAATGGATTTGCTGTATTTATTCTCACTTCAGGTACATCATCGCTTATGGCCAAAGGAATTGTGCCATCGTTAACTATCGGACAAGAAGTTCAACTCAAGGGGGTATGGGAATTCCATGCAAAATTTGGCAAACAATTTGCAATAACAGAATGTGTTAATGTTGTTCCGACAAGTATTACCGGTCTTAAAAAATATTTGGGCTCAGGTTTAATCAAAGGCATTGGCAAGGTATATGCAGAAAAATTAGTCGATTATTTTGGAGCTGAAATTTTAACGGTCATTGATACTACTCCCGAAAGACTGACGAAAGTTCCTGGCATTGGTGCAAAGAGAGTTGAAACTATTATTGCAGCATGGAAAGAACAAAAAGGCATAGCTGATGTTATGATCTTCTTGCAGGAAAAAGATATTTCTCCTGCATATGCTGCAAAAATTTATAAAAAATATCAGCATGAATCAAAAACGGTTCTTTTAGAAAATCCTTACCGGCTTGCAGAAGAAATTTGGGGGATCGGCTTTAAAATGGCTGATAAAATTGCGCTCAATGTTGGGTTTAAAACTGATTCTCCTCAACGCATTTCCGCTGGTGTTCTTTTTGCACTTTCAACTGCAGCAAGCAGTGGCCATTTGTATATGGAACTCAATGAACTCAAAGAAAAAGCACTTGAACTTCTTGAACTCACGCCTGATCATAAACATTTATTAAAAGCTGCGCTTCATGAATTGTATACGCGCAATAAAATAACTCTTATTACTCACAACGAAGTTCATTATATCGGCTTACATTATCATGAGTATGTTGAAAAATCTTTAGCAAACTATATTCAAAAACTTACTGCATACCCTTCGCCCCATATTTTTAATATAGATCAGCTTTATCAATCTTTGCGTGCACCACAAGAAGGTGAAATAGCGCTCAACGAACATCAGCAAAAAGGGGTGCTTGCGTGTCTTCAAAATAAAATTACCATTATTACCGGTGGGCCGGGCACGGGAAAAACGACTCTTATAAAAAAATTATTATCATTATTAGAATCTCAAAAAATAGAATATAAACTCGCTTCTCCCACAGGCCGCGCTGCGCAACGGATGATGGAAAGTACAGGTCGTTATGCGATGACACTTCACAGGTTGTTAGAATTTGATGTCAGCAGCATGAAATTTGTTCATAATGAAAACAATGCACTCGCAACACAATTTCTTATTGTTGATGAAGCATCGATGATCGATATTTTTCTTGCGCATGCACTCATCAAAGCAATACCACTCCCAGCACATCTGGTACTGATTGGGGACATTGATCAATTACCATCGGTTGGTGCAGGGAACTTTTTGCAAGATTGCATTGCAAGTGGCATAGTGACCACCATACGTCTTACTGAAATTTTTAGGCAGGCACAAGATAGTTTAATAGTTGTAAATGCACACAGGGTCAACCGCGGGGAATTCCCAACAACATTCTTGCCCGATGCACGGCGTGATTTTATTTTTATTAAAGAGGAATCGCCAGAAAATATCGCAACACATTTTAAACGAATTTTGTATGCTGAACTTCCCAAGCATTATATTACTATTGAAGATGCACAGATTTTAGTTCCCATGAATCGTGGCGGTGCTGGTGCGCATACATTTAATCATATTATGCAAGGGTTGGTAAACCCAGAACCCAAAGATCATGTTGCATATGCGGGCACAACGTATAAACTGGGCGATAAAGTTATGCAGATTCGTAACAATTATGATAAAAATGTTTTTAATGGTGACATTGGTACACTAGAAACCATCGATTCTGTCGAAAAAACTCTTACGGTCACTTTCGGTTCTCGCACTATCGAATATGAATTTGATGAGCTGAGTGAATTAATTCTTGCATATGCGGTTACTATTCATAAAAGCCAAGGGTCAGAATATTCCGCCGTAATTATTCCCATTTTTATGCACCATTTTACACTATTACAACGTAATCTTATTTATACAGCAATCACACGGGCAAAAAAATTATGCGTCATCATCGGCCAACCCCGTGCACTTGCAATGGCAATAAAAAATAGCAAAAGTGTTAAGAGAGTTACTTTTCTAGAAAAATTCCTGCTCGAGAACTCACGCTCATCCTGAGCCTGTCGAACCATGCAGCGACAAACAAGTAGCTTAGTATGTTTCAAGTTTATCAGCCAAAGCTTCTTGCTGAGCTATGAGAATATTTTTGATAAATTCATGCGTTAAATCTGGGTTTTCTTCAGCTAGTTTTTCTATTATATTTTTTGATAATTTGACTATTGCCATTACTTGTTTAAACCGTCCAAAAATGCCCCAATTTTTGAATAAAGCTTTTTTCCCAATGATTGCCGATTTTCTACTTTTCTTGTTAATAATTCAGCAATCGCCATTTTGCAATCTAACAATGATGACAAATCTATTTGATGAATACCTCCATCACTATTCATAAAAAGATTATTATTTTTTTCATTTAATACGAGAGACACTGCTCGTATAATACCATTTAAAATTCTTTTGCCACCTATATTATTAATCTCTAGATTATAACCTGAACGGCTTTCTATAACAAATCCGCGGCCATTTAACTGGTCAAGCATATAAAGATTTACATTATCTTTTTTATATTTTTTTACTCTCCACGCTTGGATTGTAGTAGTATCAATAGCAATTATGTCCCCTTTGCCAGTTTCTATAAATACGCGTGTATTATCCGGCGTTGTAACTACGCGCTTTATTTTCTTGGGCATTTTTTCTATATTTTTCAATGCATCAAAAATTTCTTTATTTTCTTCTTCAAGCTTTTTCAAAAAATATTCGGCCGGTTTGGTTTGGACACATTTTATGAAACCTTTATCATCCGGTATTTGAATGTCCTGAGATTCAGTTTTTACCTCACCTGTAACAAGATCAATTTCGGTTTTTTGTTTTTTTGATTGAGAAATAATTTTTGCTTCATCAAATAAGAAGTGCACCCTATCTTCAACTTTCATATATAAAAATAATTCTAACGATCCAGCATCATACACATATAAAAAACCTGATGCAAGATCATAAGTTATAATTTTTTTTAAATCTTGCGTGATAAATACCTCGTTAAAATATGTATTATCCCTTTTTTTAGGAAGAACCGTTTCTTTTCTTTTACCCGAGCTTAAATCTTTAACAGCTAGTCTTAACTTTCTATCATCATGTGTATATACATAAGCTAGTGTAGTATCTTGTACATCCATACAATCAACTTTCCTGTCAGTAATTTTTTGGCATGAACTAATCAATTTCTTTTTCACAAGTTCAGACTTGGTTAAATATATTTCTTGAGCAATCATTGTACCAACTTTACTCTGCTGCAACTGTTTTGAAATTTTATGCATTGTCTCAGTATTATAAGCTCCCTCTGACAAAAATAATGCAATATCTTTGCACCGTTTTTGCATAAGCATAGGTATATCAAATTTTTCTGCTATAAATGCATCTTGGGCAAGGCCCATTAATGAGCCGCCAGAATTAAGCAAAGAATCATTTTTTAATAGCTGTATTACTCTTTCAAGATTTGGGTCTTCAGCGAGTTCAAGTTTTTTATCTTCTTTAAGAGCCTTATCATCAAGCATGGTACGAAAAGTGCCCGATTTTCTCAGTAATTTCTCACTTATTTCATATGTCTTCTTTGATGGTGTTATGATGGTAATAGTGTCAGAAATAATTTTTTCTTCAGTTTTACCATCATGCATCACAGGAAAACCACTTTCCATTCCATGCAAATTTAAAGCCAGCGCGCTTATATATAAAAAAGTATATTTTTTAATCATGATTTCTTTCTACTTAAAAATGAATTAATTTTTGCATAAAGCTTTTGCTCAAATGTTTTATGATTTTCTGCTTTTATTGCCAATAATTCTGCAATAGTTTTTTTACAATCTACTAATGATGAAATATCCATCTGATAAACACCATCTTTTTCATTAAGAAAAAGTTGATTATCGGGACTCAGACATACAATTGAATTAAGTCTTTTTTCTTTATTTTCAAAAAAAACAATCTTTTCATCTTCCATAGAAGTTATTGTAAGACCATCCAAAGAAGTAATAGAATTAAGATTTCGAAGCTTTCGAATAATAAATCCTCGTTTACCTACAGGATCAAGAACAGGTTTTTCTTGATCGCAGTTATCATTTTTGAGAACTAATTTTTCTTTTTCCAAATCAATCGTGTCAACTTCTTGTTTATAATTTTCTACAAAGGCATATTTGTTATCTTGAGAAATAACAATGTTCTTAATTTTTTTTGCAAAGTTCATTTTTTTTAATTTCGCAATAACCTTTTCATCATAATCTTTTTCATGATCTTGTAAAAATGCATCAGCCCATTGAGCATGAAAATATTTTATAAAATCTATATACCAATAAGCATCGCTACGGTTATTGCTATTGCGAAATGTCTCTATTTTTGCTGCATTATCGATCTCTTTTGTTTCTATTTCAAGTGTATTAAGGTCAATTTTTATTTTTTTATCCTTTGAGATAATAATAATTTTTGCTTCATCAAATAAAAATTTTAATTTGCTTTTTTCTTCAATTTCTCTTTCCAAAAGTAATTTTAATGACAGTACATCATAAACATATAAATAGCTTGCTGATCTATCGTGAGCACGATCAGCAATAATAATTTTTTTTAAATCTTTAGTAATAAAAATCGTATGTTTACAAGCATTAATTTTTTGTTTTTCAGGTAATTGCTTCCCTCTATATTTTCCCGTGATCTCATCTTTGATGATTACAAAAAAATCTTTGGGCTTTGGCACATTGACCATGTGCAAATCCGGAAGTAATAGAAGGGCACATTTTTTGGTAACACATGCCATAATATTAGTTTGCACATCCAAACAACAAACAGGAATATCGATTATTTTTTTTCGAGAAGAAGATAAATTTTTTTGTACAAGCTGAGGCATACCAAGGTACAACTCTTGTGCAATAATATGACCAGCTTTTCCCTGCAATGCATTTAAAGTTTTATGTATTGTCTTATTATCATATGTTATTTGAGATAAAAACCATGAAATATACTTGCATCGATTATATAATATTTCTGGTATTTCAAATTTCTCTGCAATATTAGTATCCTGCACTAACTCAAGCAATGGCCCGCAAGATTGTACTAAAGAATTATCTTTCAATAATTGTACTGTTCTTTCAAGATTTTCATCTTCAGCAAGTTCCAGTTCATTTTTTGATAACGTCTTATCATCAAGCATGGTACGAAAAGTGCCCGATTTTCTGAGCAATTTCTCACTTATTTCATATCTCTTCTTTGATGGTGTTATGATGGTAATAGTGTCAGAAATAATTTTTTCTTCAGTTTTCCCCTCATGCATCACAGGAAAACCACTTTCCATTCCATATAAGTGTAAAGCGAATATGCTTATACATAAAAAAGTATATTTTTTAATCATAATTTCTCCAAGTTATGAGGCGTAGTATAATAAATTCATGTTTTTTGGTATACTAAAAAGAGCTTTTTTTATAAGAAATTATACTATCTATGACTTGGTACCATTATATTTTCATTTCATGCGCTACAGCCTTCTGTGGAGCACTCTTTTTTTGTTATACCCATGAAATAATAGTTTTTAACATGTGGGGATATAAAAAAAGTGAATTGCCCCATAAAAGTTTTATTACAAAAAAAACGATTAACGTCAGTTTTTACAAAGATGGTTTTGTATCTGAAAAAAAAGAGATAATCTGGTCGGAAAACCCTGCGCACACCTTAAAACATATTGTCATTGCATGGCTCACGGTTATTGATGAAGCTGGGCTGATGGCTAAAAAAACGACGTTACAAGCATGCGCGCTTTCACTTTCTGGAACAGAAGCATTTATCTCATTTGATAGAAATATACTTCCAAAACAGGCGAGCACAGAAAAAAAATTATTACTTGTTGAAAGTTTGTTAAAAACTATCCGAGAATCACAATTACCTCTCCAAGGTGTTCAATTATTAAGCCACCATCAGCCGATGAATGACCCGCATCTCGATTTTTCAAAGCCATGGCCCATCACTGGATATTTAGGGGATGCACAACACCCCCATGCACCCGCCCAACAAAAAACACATCATATTATTATGATTTCTCCTGCGGGAGATGCTAAAGAAACAGGAAGAATTATTGATGATATGTTTGAACGTGGGCTGACATTGCAATATGCCCAAGAACTTAAAAAGATTATTGAAGAAGCAGCGCCTTGGATTAAAGTAATTATTACAAGAATGCCAGGAGAGACGTTAGAACCGCTTCAAGCAGCCGCATTTGCAAACAGAAAAAATGTTGATTTGTATATCCATCTTGGTGTTTTTCATAGCGCTGAACCAATTTCTTCACTAGCATGTTATTATTTTTTATATAATCCAACAACCGATTTTTGGCATAAAAATTCTTCCGATGCATTAGAATGCACGCCGTATACGATGGCATATCTCAAA
>Ga0207156_10073_pt1 | contig 24943 bp, 27 predicted proteins | sample Alteio_BWMinHeat_24_FD_153514 | JGI IMG/M metagenome (GOLD analysis project Ga0207156, IMG submission 153514) | Enriched cells from forest soil in Barre Woods Harvard Forest LTER site, Petersham, Massachusetts, United States -... | ecosystem: Environmental > Terrestrial > Soil > Temperate forest >...
CGAAAGTGCCATTCAAACGGTTGATCCTCTGACGCATATCCGCATGCGCCCAGGTATGTACATCGGCAGAATTGGCGATGGCTCCCACATCGATGATGGAATCTATGTCCTTCTCAAAGAGGTTATTGATAATAGCGTTGATGAATTCATCATGCACCATGGCGATAAAATCCATATCAACTTGGATATCGAAAATGGGCTGATCTCCACGCGCGATTTTGGACGTGGCATCCCCCTCGGTAAAGTGGTCGATTGTGTGAGCGAAATCAATACCGGAGGCAAATTCAATGATGATGTATTCCAATTCTCCGTTGGATTAAATGGCGTTGGTCTCAAAGCCGTCAATGCTCTTTCAGGGCATTTCCTCATCCGCAGTTTTCGAGAAAAAAAAGGAATCGAAGTCTCCTTTTGCAAAGGCGTCTTACAAAAAAAGAAAGAATTCAAAACCGATGAACCTAACGGCACTTATGTTGAATTTATCCCTGATAAAGAGATTTTTAAAAAATCCCGTTTCGATGAAGAACTCATCAGAAGACGTCTCTGGCATTACGCGTATCTCAATCGTGGCCTTACTTTTTTCTATAATAGTGAAGCGATCCAATCCGAGCACGGGCTCCTTGATCTTCTCACTTCAGAAGTAGCTGAGGAAACTCTTTATGAGCCTTTTCATTATCGTGAGGAGAAATTGGAGTTTGCCTTTCTTCATACTCAAAGCTATGGAGAGACGTATTTTTCTTATGTGAATGGGCAATACACGGCCGATGGAGGCACTCATCTCTCCGCTTTCCGAGAAGGAATTCTGAAAGGAGTCAATGAGTATGCGAAGAAAAACTTTCAGGGGGTCGATGTGCGCGAGGGGATTGTCGGTTGCATTGCTGTGAAAGTGAAAGACCCAGTTTTCGAATCGCAAACCAAAAATAAACTCGGTAATACAGAGATTCGTAATGAGCTCCTCAATGAGGTTAAAGAGGGTGTTTTGAGGCTTCTTCATAACAATCCTGAAAAAGCAAAAATCTTATTAGAGAGAATTAGCTTTAATGAAAAGTTGAGGAAAGAGCTCTCCCAGGTGCGCAAAGAGGCAAAAGAAAAGCAGAAGAAGATCTTTTATAAGATCCCCAAACTGCGCGATTGTAAGTATCACTACAATGATAAATCAAGTTTTGGCGATGAGACGATGATCTTTTTGACAGAAGGGGAGTCGGCCAGTGCGTCCATTGTCTCTTCTAGAGATCCTTTGAGACAGGCCGTTTTTTCCCTGCGCGGAAAACCCGTAAATGTGTATGGAATGAAGATCGATCAACTCTACAAAAACGAAGAGATGTATAATCTCATGATGGCTTTGAATATTGAGGAGGATCTCTCCAGTCTTCGTTATAACAAAATTGTGGTTGCAACCGATGCCGATGTCGATGGCATGCATATCAGAAATTTGATCATCACCTTTTTTCTGACATATTTCGAGGCCCTTGTATTGAATGGCCACCTTTTCATTCTTGAAACCCCTCTTTTTAAAGTGCGCAATAAAGAGAAAACCTTTTATTGCTATTCTGACGAGGAGAAAGAAGAGGCGTGCACTAAACTTACAAAAAAAGGCGGTATTGAGATCACCCGCTTCAAAGGGCTCGGTGAGATCTCTCCTTCCGAATTTGCTCAATTTATTGGCAAAGAGATTCGTCTTCTTTCCGTGCATGTACATGCTTTTTCTGATATTAAACCGACTTTAGAATTTTATATGGGGAAAAACACTCCTGAGAGAAAGGCCTTTATCATGAAAAATCTTATTCGGGAGCAATGATGGAAGATTTAAAACACCTTTTTCGCGAAAATTTTTTGCGTTATGCTTCCTATGTCATCCTCGATCGCGCCATCCCCGAACTTATCGATGGTCTAAAACCTGTTCAGAGAAGGATTCTTTGGACTTTGTACCTGATGGATGATGGAAAACTCCATAAAGTGGCCAATGCGGCAGGGCAGACTATGGCCCTTCATCCTCATGGCGATGCACCTATCACCGAAGCTCTCGTCAATCTAGCCAATAAAGGGTATTTACTCGACGCACAAGGAAACTTCGGAAACCCATTTACAGGCGATCCAGCAGCCGCTTCTCGTTACATCGAAACAAGGTTGTCTGCTCTAGCTAAAGAGACTCTTTTCAATCCAAAGCTCACCCTTTTTACGCCCTCTTATGATGGAAGAGTGGAGGAGCCTCTCTTTCTCCCTGCAAAGATCCCTCTTCTCTTATTGCAAGGAGCCGAAGGGATCGCTGTAGGCATGACTACAAAGATCTTTCCTCATAATTTTAATGAGCTTTTAGAAGCACAAATCGCCCTCTTAAATAATCAAGAGGTCACTCTTCACCCCGATTTTTCCTCAGGCGGACTGATGGATGTTTCAGAATATGAAGGGGGCAGGGGAAAAATCCGGCTGCGAGCAAAAATCGATATCATCGATGATAAAACGCTCCTTGTGCGAGAGATTTGTTATGGAACGACGACGGAGTCTTTGATCCGCTCGATTGATGAATCTGCCAAGAAAGGGAAGATCAAAATTGAAACTATCAATGATTATACCTCAGAGAAAATCGAAATTGAGATCAAATTACCGCGCGGGCAGTACGCAGAAGAGGTTTTAGAAGCTCTCTATGCCTTCACAGAATGTGAGGTCGCTCTTCACCCTCAAATGATCATGATCAAAGAGAAATTACCCTGGGAAGGCACGATCTTAACGGTTTTAGAACACCACCTCTCTTTATTACAGGGGTATTTGCGTCAAGAACTTGAGATAGAAAAAGGGGAGATCATAGAGAAGATCTTCCGCAAGCTCCTCGAAGAGATTTTTATTGAACATCGCCTTTACAAAAAGATTGAAGAGAGCAAGACGTATGAAAAAGTCCATGGGGCTTTAGAAAAGGGGTTGGAGCCTTTTTATGAACAGTTGAGCCGTATCCCCACTCATGAGGATAGAGAGTATCTTTTGGGTATTCCGATTCGTCGCATCTCCATTTATGATCAAGAAAAAAACAGAAGTGAGATCGCTCTATTGAAGGAAAGACTTTTGCAGATAGAAAAGAGTCTCAAAAATTTAAAAAAGCATACGATCTCCTATATACGCTCTTTATTGGAAAAGTATGGCTCCCTTTTTCCCAGAAAAACAGAGGTTCACAGTTTTGGTGAAGTCGATGTGAAGAAGCTTTCCTTGAAGAAGCTCAAGGTGGGCTATGATGAAAAAACGGGCTATTTAGGATTAAAAGTCAGCGGTAAATCTATTGAGTGTTTGAATGTGGACAAGTTGTTGATTCTTTTCCAAGACGGCAGTTATACGGTAATGAATATCCCTGAAAAGCAATACATCCATACACAAGGGGTGCCAGCTATTTGGATCGGTGTGGCAGATAGAAAGAGCATCATTAATATTATCTATAAAGATAAAGAAACAGATTTTGCCTATGCCAAGCGTTTTGTTGTGAAGCAGTTTATTCTTGAAAAGAGTTATCGCTTTCTTCCTGAAGAGGCACTTCTTGCCTTTATCTCGAGCAGAGAGAGGGAGAGGGTCATTCTCTCTTTCAAATCGAAGGGGAAAATCAAAGGAAAAACACTTGCGTTTGAATTTTCTGATGTGGCAGTTAAAGGGGCAGACACAAAGGGAGTGCGGATAGCCAATACTGCCCTTAAAGAAATAAAGGAGTGACGAAGATGGAAGGGCCTAGACGGGTGGAAGAGGCGTCCTCTTTCCAAAATGTAGAAAATAGAGAAGAGCCCCTTAGTGGTTCCGAGACAGAGCAAGCATCGACTAATCCTATGAATAATATGCACAATGCCCTTGCCACTCAAGGCAGTGTGGGGTTTTCACTTTTAGATGTGTTAGCCCAAATCATGCTCGGCATGAGCCTTGGTACGATGAGGAGATCGGCGCAAAGAGCGCTAAAAGCACAAAAAGAGATGCCGCATTGATCTCTTTATTTATGGGCTTTGCTCTCACCCCCTCTTTCGAAAAAAGTTTACAAAAGCTCCCCGCTCTTCTTCTTGCACATTTCACGCAAGGGGGCGACTTCCTTGAAAAGGTGATTTTTGAAGAGAAGATCTATTTTGGTAAGCAGGTGCCTGCATTGACAAAAATGGAGGGATTGATTGATCTGCAAAAAAATATTATAAGCTTGGCTTTATGCATGGTGCCGCAGTATCATGTATGTCCCAACCAGGTTACCATTTTTCCGCTCGATGGAAAGCATAATTATTGAACAGCAAGAAGCAGGCAAACGACTTGACAAATTGTTAGCCGATAGATTTTCCGATCACTCGCGCACCTATTTTCAATACCTCCTTGAAAAGCACTTAGTTCTCCTCAATGGAGAGGTGGCAAAAAAAAGAGTGATCGCTGCATTGGGGGATGAAATTAAGATTGCCTTTACGCTCACTCCTGAGATCTCTTTAGAGCCTGAAGAGATCGCTCTGGATATTCTTTATGAAGATGAAGAGTTATTGGTGATCAATAAGCCAGCGGGGATGGTTGTGCATCCTGGGGCTGGGCATCCCTCTCATACTTTTGTCAACGCTCTCCTTTACCACTGCTCCCAACTTAGGGTTCATAAGGGAGTGTCATACCGTCCGGGTATAGTGCATAGACTAGATAAAGACACAACAGGTGTGCTTCTTGCGGCTAAAAACGAAAAAGTGCAAGAAAAACTCACAGCGCTCTTTTCGAGTAGGCAAGTGGAAAAAGAGTATGTAGCTATTTGTATTGGCAATCCAGGAGAAAGGAGGATAGAGACTAATATTGGGAGACACCCCACTCAAAGAAAAGAGATGGCGGTGCTAGAAGGAAAAGGGAAGCAGGCTATCACAGAAGTGAAGACGGTCTCCTTTGATGGTAGGTTTAGTGTGGTCTTTTTGGGTTTGAAGACGGGAAGAACACATCAATTGAGAGTGCATCTTCAATACATCAAAACGCCGATCTTAGGCGATCCCACATATGGGAATGTAGCTCTAAATAAAAAGCAGAAGGTCACACGCCCCCTTCTTCATGCAAAAAGAATATGTTTTGCCCACCCCATAACGGGAAAACGGATCGAAGTATGTGCGCCTATTGCTGAGGATATGCGTCAATTTATCGGGAGTTCTATTTCAGTAGATTAAAATATTGCGCTATTGTAACATGACGCTACCGTTTTTGCCAATTATTCGAAAATAGGATCGAAAGTATGAAAGACTTTGTAGCTTATATTGTTAAGAATCTCGTTGACCATCCAGATAAAGTAAAAATCAATGAAATAGGGGGAACGCACACGCTCATCATTGAGTTGTCTGTGGAGAAATCCGATATCGGAAAAATTATTGGGAAAAAAGGAAAAACCATCAATGCGATCCGCACGCTTCTCATGTCTGTTGCCAGCCGCAATAACCTCCGTGTGAATCTCGAAATCCTTGAAGAAGATGGAAGCAAGTACTCAAAAGAAGAGCCTAAGGCTGTGGAGTCTGGAGAGTAAGGCACGCTCTTAAGTTCTTTGCTAGGATGTTATGATTTTTTTATCAAGCATATCAGGCGTATCTCGCTCATCATGTCACCCCTGCTCTCTGTTATACATGGCTTATCTTTGCGTAAGGTGAGTTGAAGATGGACCGAGCAGGATTCGAACCTGCGACCACCCGCTTAGAAGGCGGGTGCTCTATCCACTGAGCTATCGGTCCTGGGAACCTGAGTTTTAGTTTGAGAATGGTAAAATAGCCTCACCAAAGCCCAAAGCATGCGCTGAAAGAACCGAGGATCCTACCTTTGTAGGTTTAATTTGTAAATGAAAAGTTGCTTCATCGGACTCGGGGGAAATTTCGAAAATACTTTAGAAATAATGGAACAAGCCCTCCTTCTCCTCTCTCAAACAGAGGGGATCTTCGATCTTATCCCTTCCCGCCTTTTCCGAACCTCTCCCGTCAGCGACCTCCCCCAACCTCCCTTCCTCAATGCCGTTGCTAAGTTTGATTGCTCCCTCCCCCTATTGACCCTGTTTAATAAATTAGAAACACTAGAAATTTTTTTAGGAAAAAAGAAAAAAGAAAAAAATGCGCCTCGTTTAATAGATATAGATCTTCTTTTTTATGGGCAGGAAACCTTCTGTAATGAGAAAATTATCGTGCCGCATCCTTTTTGGAAGCGTAGGCTTTTTGTGTTAGCTCCTCTGGCTGATCTGGTTGATGTGATCCCTTTTGATCCTTTGATCAATGTGCAAGAGATTTTGCGTGAGTTTTCAAATGTCAATCAAGAGAGGGTATCGCCTCTTTCTCACAAATTAGGGAGACCAAGATGAAAAAAGTGAAAGTGCGAGAATTTATGATCGGTCCACAAGAGCCTCTCACAGTTGTCTCTGGGCCTTGTGTGATTGAGAATGAAACGCATACTTTGAAAGCTGCTGAATTTTTATGTGACCTTTTCTCTAGAACATCGATTCAGTTTATCTTTAAAGCAAGCTACGATAAAGCCAACCGCTCGTCTTTACACTCATTTCGTGGGCCAGGTATTGATGCGGGCTTGAAGATATTGGAAAAAGTAAAACAAGAATTTAATGTGCCCGTGTTTACCGATGTGCATACGGTGGAGGAGGCCATTTTGGCAGCCTCTGTATGCGATGTGATCCAGATCCCCGCCTTTCTTTGCCGTCAAACAGATCTTTTGATAGCCGCAGGAGAAACACAAGTAGCGATCAATGTGAAAAAGGGGCAGTTCATGGCACCTTGGGATATGAAAAATGTGGTTGATAAAATTTTATCCACTGGTAATGAGAATATTCTTCTTACTGATCGAGGTACCTCTTTTGGCTACAATAACCTCGTAAGTGATATGCGCGCCATCCCCATTATGCAAAAGATAGGATTTCCTGTTTTTTTTGATGCTACTCATTCTGTGCAGCTTCCGGGTGGTTTAGGGGTAAAAACGGGGGGACAGCGGGAGTTTGTCCCTATTTTGAGTAGAGGAGCTATTGCCGTGGGGTGTAATGGACTGTACGTGGAGTCGCACCCTGACCCAGAAAATGCGAAAAGCGATGCGGCTTCCGTGATCCCTTTTTGTGATTTAAAAGCCCTTGTTGAAGAGTGGGAAAGGATCTATGAGGCCGTAGCCAATCTTGCAGTTGTGCGATGAGATTTTATTTTTCTATAGCCCTTTTCCTTGTTCTTCTCTCGGCCTTTGCTTTTTTTATAGCTAAAACGATTTCTGATGTGAGGCGGCAAGATTACCTTGAATATGAGAAATTACTCCAAAGCTCAGGCGCTTTACAGAAAAAGAAGGCCTCCTTTTTTTCGCGGCAGTTTCGCAAAAATGTGGTTAAAGAGATTTGGTGGGGGGTGAGTCATCCACTGTATGTGCGCATTGAGTGTGATCACTCTGAGCTCATTGCAGCAAAAGGCAGGGGGGGCTTTGATACAATTGAGAAAATGGAGAGTGTGCGCTCTCTTTTTCAAGAAAAGCTTTTCTATCTTCTTCCCAATGGCCGAAGGGGAAACATTGATCGGGAGGGGAGAGTGGTTGTGAAGGAGGGGGAGCAGGAAGTGAGGATTGACTCTTCGATCAAAAGCCTTCTTCCTATGCAAGAGGTGCGGTATTTTGAGGCAGAAAGGGGGGTATGCAGCTATAGGAACTTTGATTTTATTGGGGAAGAAGTGAAGATGAAAAAGTATCGTCTTCGTGGGCATTCCTCTTCTTTTGCGCGCGCCTTTGCTTTTCCTAATCTGACACCTCTTTCTTCAGGAGAGGGGAAAAAGGTATATTTTGCTCTCAAGGAAGGCAGAGTGGATTTGAGATTAGATGCATTTCAAACAACTTTTGATCCTAAAGAAGGAATATGAACCTGAGAGCCCTTTTGATGGCTTTATTTCTTTTTCAAACAGCCTTGCTTTCTGCCGATACAACGCAGGTGAGGGCAGACTCAGCTGTTTTTGATGGTGATACGATTATTCTGCAGGGGCAAGTGCATGTGTCTAACGAAAGTTACCAAATTCACTCCCACCGAGCCACCCTTCTTCGTGATGAGGAGAGGCAGAGTCGATTGGATTTCCCTTGGATAGAACTGGCAGAAGGAGTGAAAGCCACCTTTTATAATAAATATTTTCTAGAATGTGACAAAGTGAAAGCCGATTATCTAGTGCACACCCTTATTTTTACTTCTAGCGGCAAGGTTTTTTTTCATGATGAAAAAAGTAAGGTGTACGCCGAGAGGGCGGAGGTGGATTATGACGAGGAGAAGGGAGAGTTTAAGGTAGCCAAGATCACCCTTTTTGGCGATGTGGAGTTATTTTCTTCAAATGAAGAGGAAAAGACGGAGCAATATGCCTTAGCAGATCGTGTGGAGTGCTTTCCTAAGGAGGAGGTAATCTTTCTTAAGGCTGATGAGGGGAAGCGGGTGCTTTTTTTTGATAAAACACGAGAGATCACTATTTCTGCGGAGGCCGTGCGCGCGAGCCGTAGGGAAGGGAAGGAGATTATTGAAGGGCTTGGTGATGTGCGCTTTATTTTTAAAGAGGAAGAATTTGAAAAACTTAAAAAACGGTTTGCCCTTCGCAATGGATAAGCAACAGAATCCAATATTGGTTGTCAAAAACTTAGAAAAAAGTTACGGAAGAAAGAAAGTTGTATCGAATATTTCTTTTGAAGTATGGCCGGGGGAGATAGTGGGTCTTCTTGGACCGAACGGGGCGGGTAAGACGACGGCTTTCTACATGGCGATGGGGCTTTTTCGTCCTGATAAGGGGACGATTTTGTTTAAAAATGAGGATGTGACGCACTTTCCTATTCACAGAAGGGCGAAGATGGGGATGGGCTATTTGGCTCAAGAGCCTTCTATTTTCCGCAGTTTAACGGTTGAGGAAAACATCTTAGCTATCTTAGAGACGCTTCCTCTTTCTCGGTTTGAGCAAAAAGAGAGACTGCATCTTCTTTTGAGGGAGCTTCACTTGGAGCATTTGGCAAAAGAAAGGGCCATCTCCTTATCGGGAGGGGAGAGAAGGAGGTTAGAAATCACGAGATCTTTAGCGACCAATCCTTCTTTTCTTTTGTTAGATGAGCCTTTTGCTAATATTGATCCTCTTTCCATTCAGGAGGTGAAGGCGTTGATCCGTCTTTTGGCCAAGAAAAATATCAGTATTTTGATTACGGATCACAATGCGCGGGAGATTTTTTCTCTTGTGGATAGAAGCTATCTGATTGCGGGAGGGGAGATTTTTTTATCGGGCACACCGCAGGAGTTGATGAACAACGAGATGGCGAAGACAACCTATTTGGGCGATGAATTTCGCATGTAACATTATACCACCTCTTTGAAGAAGAAGGCGATTTCGAAGGCAGCTGTCTCAGCAGCATCTGATCCATGAACAGCATTAGCCTCAATGGATGTGGCAAAATCGGCGCGGATAGTGCCTTTAGCGGCCTCTTTAGGGTTGGTAGCTCCCATAATACTGCGATTTTTTGCAATAGCGCCCTCTCCCTCTAACACAGAAACCAGTACAGGGCCTGAACTGACAAAGGACACAAGGTCTTTATAGAAGGAGCGGTTTTTGTGCACAGCATAGAACTCTTCTGCTTGCCTCTGAGTAAGATGCATCATTTTTGCTGCGACAATCTTTAGTCCCGCCTTTTCAAAGCGAGAAAGAATCTCCCCAATGACGTTTTTTTCGACAGCATCAGGCTTAATGATAGAAAGTGTTTGTTCAATGGTCATAGTAGTTTCCTTTTAATAAGATTATGGTAATTCATTAAGGAGGTTATGTTTCCCTAATAATGCAGTCCATCTTGCTTTTGTTGCCTCGTGCCTGGCCCTAGACTCTGCGAGAAAATTCTGGTACGATCTTGGTGCTCTTTTTACTGGCGCTCCTGCCACTCTTCTTGGCTGTCTCAACGCTGTATTACGCTCTTTTCGAGCATCTGCAATGAATTTTAATAAATCTATTTTGAGTTGATTACGGCTCTCCGGGATAAGGACATCACCAAACTGGATCAAGAGGGGCGCATATTCGAGGCAAGAAGAAGGTTCGCATTGCACAAGATGGTCAAGAAAGGCTTCTTGTACTTTTGTTCTATGTTCTGACTCGTACATGAGAGTAAGAAGATCGGATGTTCGAGTGCAACGAAAATGTATATCGTAATATTTGTTTATGCACCCTTCAAATCCAAGTGTTTCAAAATCAGTAGCTAAAGATTTTGCAAAAATTCTTTGAATAGAGGGATCGTAAATATCGAGGCTGGTGATTTTGAAACACTTGGACCTGTCGATACAACTCCACCCATACCTATCAAAAAAATCAGAGAAGGTAAGATGCGTATTATCTTCCTGCAAGAACTCGTATGAAGTCATGTTGAAAGTCGCTTGCGGTATAGTCCAACCCCGTATCCCTTTATACATCAATCTTTGTTCTTCTTGAGTAACGAGAATGAGAGGAGCTGGGGAACGAGTCGGCAGTACCCAGCTTGGTCTCTTGCAATGAGCAAGCCACTGCTCTATCTCTGCTTCCCGTTTTTCCTGACAAAAGGCAGGGTCTCTCCAATAGTCCCGATAGATAGCGCTTATATACGCGATGATCCCTGCGATCATACAGCCTACACCCAACATCGTCATTCCTTCTAAGTTGGAGATCAAATGGCCAGTGAAAGAAAAGGATAAAGCGTTTCCTCCATAGAGGATAAAGCTCGCAGAAAAACCGACAACCAAACCAAAAGCAAAAATAGCTATCGCTATTTTTCGCACACCCTCTCGGGTCTCACTAAAGTCAGGTTCCCACGTCGGTAGAGGAGAGGTGTGTTTTGTTTGAAAAATGTGGAGCCACTGCTGTAGCTCAGCAGATCTATTAGGATTATAATAGCCATTTAAAATCAGACTTGACGTATCGCTCATACAAATATGATAGCATGTTTAATAAATCTTTACAAGGTCATTAACGCAGGAGGCTATACTTCTTTAGTAAGGCAATCCACTCTCTTTCTATCTTCTCTGTCCCTACCTCTTTCGTTGCCCGCGCTAGTGGCCACCCTTCCGTCTCCGTCCTTGTTCTCTGCCCTGGCGGGATTTGTTCACGTGCAGACCTGTTGGCTTCTAGCTCAGATATCGCTATTGCATTTTCTTGCTGAGTTTGTTGAATAACCTCGATCTGGAATCGTGAGAGGCCCAATCTGAATCCGGGATAGATATCCGCCGAGAGAAGGAGATCACCGAACGGACCTGCGAGATCTGCATGATACTGGCAGCTCGAGGAGTATTCATTTTGCGTGAGGTAGCTAAGAAAGGCCTTCTGCACTTTTTCCCTATGCTCCGGCTCTAACCTGCACATGAGGGAAAGAAGATTGGTTAGTCGAGAGTGATCAGAATATATGTCGCGATATTTATTTATGCACCCTTCAAATCCCAGATTTTCAAAATCAGCAGCCAAAGAATTTGCCAAGATTCTTTGAATAGAGGGGTCGAAAAGGCTGAGCCTATCTGTAAAACTCCACCCGTACATATCAAAAAAATCGGAGAAGGTAAGGTGGCTATTATCTTGTGCTAAGAACTGACGTTTAGACATGGTGAAAGTGGCTTGCGGTAACGTCCAACCAAGTGCTTGTCTACACATCAATATTTGTTCCCCTGGAGCAACAAGAAGGCGGGGGGCTGTACTAACCTGAGTTTTGAGTTTAAGTGTTTGATCTTCAAATGCATTTTGCGAATCTTTGCAACAAACGCTTCGCTCCTCACTCGCCATAGAGCCCCTTGCTATAGCCTCGTTCGGTTGTTGCGAAGCTTCATCTAAATGCTCTTTGAATCTCAAGCATTTAAACTCAAAACTCAGGTTACTAGGAGCTGGCTGTTGCTCCCACCATGAATACTTGTGAGCAAGAAGCCGCTCTATTTCCGCTTCCCGTTTTTCCTGACAAAAGGCGGGGTCCTTCCAAAATTCAGTCCAATAGGTATCTCTTATGTATGCAACGACCCCCACGATCATACAGCCCACTCCCAACATTGTTCCCACCTCTAAGTTGGAGATCAAGTGGCCAGTGAAATATAAAGAGAGAGCGTTTCCTCCGTAGAGGATAAGGCTGGCTGAAAAGCCTATCACCACACCAAAAGCAAAAACAGCTATCGCTATGCGGCGCGCACCCTCTCGGGTCTCACTAAGGGCAGGCTGCTTTTCCCACATCTCTAAAGGAGATGTGTGTTTTGCTTGAAAAACGCGCAGCCACTGCCGTAGTTCGACAGATCTATTGGGATCATAGTAGCCATTCAATGTGAGATTTGATGGATCGCCCATACGAATACAGTAGCACGTTTAATAAATCTTTACAAGAGTATTAACGCGACTTTAAAGCCTGAGAAATCAAGGTTGGTAGGTCATATTCAGCCGGTAACTCCTGCAGAGCCTTATCAATAGCACTGCGCGCGATCGCCTGATTATAACCAAGATTAGTGAGCGCATTTAGAGCATCAAGTAATTTTTTTGGCTCTACATTTGTTTCAAAAAGAGAGGCGTTCTCTTTTTCAAAGAAAGATTTGCCTCGCAATTCTAGAAGGAGTCTTTCCGCTGTTTTCTTGCCGATACCGGGCACTTGAGTGAAAGTAGCTATATGATTTGTTTGGACAGCTTTAGCAAAAAGAGGGAGGGGAAGGTGTCCAATAATGCTTAAAGCTGTTTTGGGTCCAATTCCTGAAATGCCGATCAATGTTTCAAAGAGCTCCCGCTCCCTCCTATCGAGAAAACCATAGAGTTGATGGGCATCTTCTTTAATAACTAAAAAGGTGAAAAATAGGGCCTCTTTTCCTATTTGTAGTTTATCCAGAAGATGGATAGGGAGGAGGATTTTATAGCCAATACCCCCCGTCTCAATGATAGCATAGGAAGTAGTCGCGCTCTTTGCTAGAGATTCGTTGCGGTGTCTCTTGCTCATCTCGTTTGGGGCATCTGTTGGGCAAAGACCGCTTGCCTCAATCAGTTTTCCACGTAAGTACTCATACATTATTTAAATCTCGCAGTGAGTGTTGTTGGGGGCGCGCATGGTATTAATGTGGCAAATGGCAAGAGCCAAAGCATCGGCTGCATCTTCAGGTTCAGGGTTCTGATGCAAGGAGAGCACGTGTTTACACATCGCTTGCACTTGGGCTTTGCTCGCTCTTCCGTTGCCGACAAGAGCGCATTTGGCTTGGCTTGGAGCATAGGAAAAAATGGGGATTTCACGCAAGGAAGCTGCAATAATGCAGGCTCCTTTTGCCATACCCAATTTTAAGGCACTTTTCACATTTTTATGTATAAATTGCTCCTCCACAGCAACAGCTGTGGGTAAGTATTTGTCACAAAGCTCAAGGAGCCCTTCAAAAATATAACGGTAGCGCAGAGAGAGCTTCTTGGCTTTGGGGCGGATGCATCCAAAGTCAAGCGCTGTGAGTTTGTTATTTGAGATGGCTACAATACCATACCCCGTAACAACTGTCCCTGGATCGATGCCTAAGATGATCTCTTTTTCCTTTTTTATCACAGAGAGAGCTTATGTAATAGCTCTTTGATAGAGGCGATAGTGAGGAGGGCTTTTTCATAGTTGTTTTTCATGATTTCAAGTTCCCTATACCCTTCTTTGAGTGTGAGCCATTCTTTATGGATCTGTTGGTATTTTTCCCGCCACTCTTTTAAGGAGATCTCCACATTTTCGATTTTCTCTTTGGTGAGAATATCCAGGGAGGAATCTTCTATCCTCTTTTTTTCCTGTTCAACCAGCTTCAGCTCACGATGCAGAGAGACAATCTCTTCTCGGAGATCCTTATTGATATCATTTTGTCTTTGGAGTTGTGTCAAAGTGTCAGAGAGACGCTCAATCAGATTTTGCCGCTCCTCCTCAAAACCCTTTTTCTCCTCAACATCCCTTCCCCTTTTTTCCTGCTCTTCCCGCCAGTTTTGATAGCCTTTTTTCTCATTTTCAAGGGTCATCAGCAGCTTTTCTTGCCTTTTTTTCTCCTCAACTGTTTCCTCTTTTTCCCGTTGTAATTGCTCAATTGTCTCTTTGGCGCTTTTCAATTCTGCTACCAGCTGTTGCAAGGCTGGTTTAATTTTCTCAAATCTTTCTTTTAACTCTTTATTTTCCAAAGAAGAGTCGGGAGGGAGAGGCTGTATTTCTCCTTGCTCTTGGTCAATAAGTTTTCTTTGGAGTTCATGGACGCGGTATTTTTCAGTAAAAAGATTTTTTAGTAATATCTTGAATTCTTCTTCGGAGTACGTCTGTTTCATACAGATCTATATATAAAACATCGGTAGTGTTTGCAAGAAAATCTGAGAAAAAAACCCGAAGCTCAGGTTAATATTGAGGCATGAAAGAATATCGAAACATCCTTATCCGCATGCCTAATTGGTTAGGCGATATGGTAATGGCCACACCTATTATTGCAGATGTGAGGAAAAAATGGCCTCAGGCTACTATTACAGTGATGTCTTCGACAGCATTAGCCCCTCTTCTTTTTGGCAATCCGCACTTGAATGAGATTTTCTCTTTTTCGAGGATCAATGAGTTTGCCAAGCGCGCAGAAAAGCGGGATGTGGTAGCTAGGTTAAGGCAGGGGCAATATGATTTAGGGATTCTTTTGACGAATTCATTTTCTTCGGCGGTTTTGCTTTGGAAGGGGCGTATTAATGAGAGAGTAGGATTTGCTAAAGACTTTCGTTCTCTATTTTTGACCAAGAGCATCCCCTTGCCTAAAATGAAGGGAAGAGAGCATTTGGTAGTCACGTATAAGAGGCTTTTAGAGCCTTTGGGTATTGCTGCATCTGATACAGCTCCCGAACTCTTCGTGATGGAAGAGGAAAGAGAGGCAATAGGGCAGCTTTTACGGGAGTATTCTATTCCTAGAGAAAATAGATTGATCGGGATCAATCCTTTGGCTGCCTTTGGTGAGGCAAAGTGTTGGCCAGCCGAGCGGTTTCGTACGCTAGCGATAAAATTGGCAAGTGATAAGAGAACAACGGTTCTTTTTTTTGGTGATAATCAGGGAGTGGCACGCATTAAAGAGATTTGTGCAGGGTTGCCTGAAAATGTGGTCAATTTTGCGGGACTAACGACTTTGAGAGAGTTGATTGCATTGATTGAGGTGTGTGATCTTTTCGTGACAAATGATAGTGGGCCTATGCATATTGCTGCGGCATTGAAGACTCCACTAATTGCTATTTTCGGCTCGACAAATGAGATCGCGACGGGGCCTTACCAACATGGGCGTGTGATTCACAAACATGCCTCTTGCTCTCCTTGTTATTTGCGCAAATGCCCCATTGATTTTCGCTGCATGAAAAGGATTGATGTTGAAGAAGTGATGAAGGAGGTCAATGCTGCATTGCTGCTTCAAAAAGGATTGCGATCTTAGAGGTGAAGCTTTCTTCGAAAGTGAAGGAAGTGATATCGGCAAGGGATCTGCTTTCGGCAAGAAAAAAGAGGTTTTTTTCTTCATCTTGAGAAAAATTCAAGGCTCCCTGTAGTGCGTGTTTTTTGCAAAAGCACTCTCCTCCGAAGCGCCATATTTCTTGAAGGGGGATTTTACAGAGGGAGCAGCTTTTTTCTTTTTGCAATAAGCCATCATGTTTGAGGATTTTGAGGAGGAAGGAGGCATATAAAATGGCTGGAGAAAGGGTGAGCTTTTCCAGGTAGTGAGAAAAAAGGGTATAGAGTTTTGGGGCGGCCTTGCCTTGTGATTGTGATCTTAGTAGAGCGTGATTGCACTTTGCAGCGACTTCTAAACATTCCAGAGAATTTCTTAGATTATGATGGGAAATAAGAAGGGTAGCTTCGTGTAATTTTGGTAATGCACGTGTTGTGGAGTAGAAAAACTCTGCTTTTGCAAAGGGGATGGTTGAGGGGAGCTGATGGAAGCGCGTTTTTTGGGTAGTTTTGACAAAAAGTTTTAAAAGTCCCTGTTGTGGAGTAAAGAGGGTGAGGATTTTGTCATATTCGCCGTAGGGGGTGGATTGGATTACAATGCCCTCTGTTTTAAGAAGATTGTCTGAATTCATTTTTTTTGTTACGCTTTTGCCTTTCTTTGCACCGATAGCTCAATCGGATAGAGTACCTGGCTTCGAACCAGGTGGTTAGAGGTTCGAGTCCTCTTCGGTGCACATTTCCGGAGACATTTTCAGAGACGACAATGTCTTCGGTTTTTTCGTGAGAGTATTGAGGTATTGAAAGAGTTGTTCATGAGCAATTGAATCACTTGCTTGAGCTTTGCATCCTTTTTCGTATGGAAATTAACATGGGAATACATGGCGGTCAAGGTTTTCTATGTCTCTGCCATTGATTGCACCATTTATTCCAAAGGTTTTGGATTATACATTCGTAGCGGGGAGAGTGGAGACTATCTGTACACAAATTTTCGAGACAGATTATTCTGGTACAGAATTCAGAGTAAAAGCTAGATCTGATCACAATCTTCTTTTTAGCACGATTACTGTTACCTAATTCACCTTTCCAATCAAAAGGCTCCGAGAGGAAGTAGTTTTTCAGTATATATTTTTTCTTTTCTTTGGCAAAGTGTTGAGTTCGATTGGCCTTTTTAACCATTTTAAAGGTTCGTTATGAAAAAAGATACACTCATAAAGTTGACGAAAAATTTTGAAGAAAGCGCCCACATAGAAGCAGGGATTGAATATTGGATGGCCAGAGATATTCAAAAACTACTCGAATATGAAGAATGGCGAAATTTTTGTAAGGTCATTGAGAAAGCAAAAATTGCTTGTCAAAATTCTGGACGTTCTCCTGATGACCATTTTGTTGAGGTCAACAAAATGGTCATGATTGGTTCTGAAGGGATGCGAGAGATTTCAGATACGGTGCTTTCTCGCTACGCTTGTTATTTGATAGCCCAAAATGGGGATTCTCGTAAAGAACCTATAGCGTTTGCTCAAACTTACTTTGCAATTCAGACAAGAAAGCAGGAAATCTTAGAAAAGCGCATTGGAGAGTTAGAGCGCCTTGAGGCCCGAAAAAAGCTTACGCAAACAGAAAAGGAACTTTCAGCAGCCCTCTATGAACACGGTATTGATGACCAGGGCTTTGCACGCATTCGTAGCAGAGGAGATCAAGCTCTTTTCGGTGGGCGTACTACCATAGAGATGAAGAAAAAATTCAGAGTTCCCGCTGCTCGACCTCTTGCTGATTTTTTGCCTACTATTACGATCAAGGCTAAGGACTTTGCTGGGGAAATTACTCATTTCAATGTGAAAAAAGAAAATTTGCAGGGAGAGTATCAAATCACAAAAGAACATGAAAAAAACAATCGTGACGTTCGTCAAGTATTAGCAAAGAGCAATATTTACCCTGAAGAACTGCCCCCGGAAGAAGATATCAAGCAGCTCGAAAGACGGATTAAAAACCAGGATGAAAAAGCATTCCAAAATTCTGGAGAGCTTCCTGAGAAAGTCGTTTTACCACCTGTCTAACATTAAAGTTGCTTCATTTTTTAAAGTTGACAATATTTTTTGAAAATTCAAAAGTGGGCTTAAACCTAACTATGGGGAAAATATGAATAAGCAGCATCTTTTGAAACTACTGTCAACATCCATCATGAGCTTTATAACTATGGGTGGATTGGCACAAGGCAATCTGGCGGCGGCTTCCAAAACAACAGGCAATGAAGTTTCGGTGCAAGTAAAGCCAGATGGAACAAAGTTGATTCAGGGCCCAGATGGCTCTTCAATTCAAATACAACCTGATGGCACGAAGTTAATTCAGGATACAGATGGCTCTTCGATCCAAATAGATCCCAACGGTGCAAAGATGATCAAGAGATCCGATGGCACCACTATTCAAATAAAGCCCGATGGCACAAAGTTAATTCACAATCCAGATGGCTCTTCAGTGCAGGTACAGGCCGATGGATCGAAGTTTATTCAAGATGTGGATGGCTCTTCGATTCAAGTAGAGCCCAACGGTACAAAGATGATAAAAAAATCTGACGGTACCTTAGTTCAGATAAAGCCCAATGGCACAAAATTGATCCAACATCCAGATGGCTCTTCAATCCAAATACAGCCCGATGGCACAAAGACCATAAAAAGAGCAGATGGCACCTCAGTTCAAGTAAAGCCAGGGCAAAATACTTGGGACTAGTCTATTAGTAGGCTCCAGGCCAACTCTCCGTCAACGTAAGTGGATTCCACTTCCAGTTCGTCGGAGAGTATAACAAAATCAGCGTCAGCTCCAATAGCCAGAGTGCCTTTTGCAGGGTATGCTTGGATAAGTTTGGCAGGCTTTAGGCTCGCTGCTTCCAATGCGTCCGCTTTCGAACATTTTGTAATCGCACAAAGCAAGCGAACAGCTTTGCTCAAATTCAGGTTGCTCCCCGCAATCGTCTTTGTTCCAGATATATAGACGCCGCGCTCCTCCTCTGCCTCCACATCTTGCGAGCCCAGTTTATAACTGCCTGCAGGTAGCCCTAGAGCCTCTGTCGCATCGCTAACCAGAATAAGGCCATCCGGATTGCAACGCCAGCAGAGAAGAATAGATTCAGGGCAGAGATGAACCCCATCCACGATGAGAGAGTAAGGAAGCAAAGGATCGATAAGGGCCGCTCCCACAATACCTGGGTCGCGGTGATGGTAAGGAGACATCGCATTGAATAAATGAGTGGCGAGCCCCACACCCATATCTATGCCCGTGCGCACTTGCTCAAAGTTAGCAGTTGAATGACCCACAGCTACCAAGATACCTCGGTTTTTAAGGAGCTGAATTAAATGTGTAGCTTCAGGGATTTCAGGCGCTAGTGTGACAAGTTTCACACCTTGCAAATCCCCATAAATGGCCTCAGCAGAGTGAGTGCAATTGGGAAGTATAAATTCTGGATTGTGTGCTCCTGCGCAAGCAGTAGCCAGGAAGGGGCCCTCTAGATGGATGCCAAGGATGGTAGCGCCCTCTTTGCCAAAAGTGCGGGGTTGCAATTTCGGTAGAATAGAGCGGTATTGGCAGGGGCTCGAAGAGACAATAGTAGGCAGAAACGACGTGACCCCAAACTGAAGAAGTTGTCTAGCTACCAGGTCTACTTTTTCTGGATCTCTTATAAAATCGCATCCAAATCCGCCATTAATTTGTAGGTCGATAAAGCCAGGTGCTAAGATTTTTCCCTCAACATCAATGACAATATCAGCCTCGGGTTGAGGAGGGATAATTTTTCCTCCAGAAACCCAAAGCTCCCCTTCCTGAATGCGATGATCAAGCAGAAGGCGCGCACGAGTAAAGCGCTTGATTTGAAGATCCTTTAATAAAAAAGCGGCTTTTTCATCAAGTATGAATGAGGTTTTAGAATGCGTTTGGAGAGCAGTTGCAGGGACTTGATCTGAGATGGGGCCCTTGAGAGTCTTGGCTATGGCATCTGCCTTAGCTTCTCCAAAGGCAATCAGCACAATCTCCTTTGCTTGAAGAATCGTTTGGATGCCCATTGTCACGGCCCTTTTTGGCACCATGTCTAAATTACCTTCCCAAAAACAGCAATAATCTTTTCTAGACACATCGGTTAAATCTATCACCATAGTCTGTGAATTAAAGGGAGTGCCAGGTTCTGCAAATCCAATATGACCATTGCGGCCGATCCCCAAAATTTGTAAATCGATGGGACCATACTTTGCAATCAGAGCCTCATAATCAACCCATGCTGTGCCAGAGGGGATGTGGATGTTCTCTTCTTTAATGCCGAGGGGATTATCTGCTGAGTGAAGCAGGTCTTCGAAAAGATGGGAAAACATGAAAGAGTAAAAACTTTGTGGATGTAAAGGAGAGAGATTCAGATACTCATCGAGATTAAAGGTAGTCACGTTAGAGAGATCGATGGATTTTTCTTTAATGAGCTTCTTTAACGCAGCATAAACTGGGACCATAGTATTACCGGTGGCGAGCCCCAAGACAACGCCTTTCTCCTTATTTGATAAGATGAGATCGGCAATTTTTTGAGCAGCCCACTCCGCTCCTTGCGTGGGGGAAGAAAAAATACAGACGGAAGGCGCACCGAATGCAAAGAGTCTCAGGTAAAAAAAAATGGCCCCGACTAAAAAAATGCGCAACATGAGTAAACTGCCAAAAATAAATAAGAGAGCAGCTTATGATGAAGATTCCTTTTTTTTCAAGAATCTGTTTAAATAGTTACAATATTGGGAGGGATTATGAAGACCGAAAAAAAAGTGACCAAGACAGAGGTGAGAGAGAAGTTTCAAGGTGAGCACTATCCAATTCATGTGTTTGCACGGCACATTGAAATCACTGATGCGATAAAATCGTATGGGTTAGATAAGTTAGTAGCAGCTCTTGACCGGTATGGTGCGCGGGTTATCGATGCCCTCGTTGTCATGGACCTCCAAAGAGGGATCCATATGGTTGATTTTCTGATTACAATGAATAATACAAAGATCTTAGTATCTGGACGGGCCAAAGATATGTACGCCTCCATCGATGAGGCTATCACCCATCTTAAAACAAAGCTTTCTCGTTATCATCGTCAATTGCATGAGTTAAATCGCACAAAGATTGAATGGGCAAAACATGCAGAAAATGGCATTGATCCTCTAGACGATATCAACGATATGATTGAAGAGGAGACATTAGAGGACATTGAAGCGCAACTGCGCCCAGCCCTTGTTTCCAAAAGGGAGAGAAGTTCCTTGCATAGTCTCACTGAAGAGGAGGCAATAGCAAAGCTTGAGATTTCTATTGATGCCTGCATTCTCTACCGTGGTCAGGAAGATGGGAAAATTAAAGTGATCTACCGTCTCCATGATGGAACGTATGCCATTGTAGAAGAGGAGTGAGTGATCTGTTTTTTGATCCATTTCGAAAAAAATGGGTAAAAAAAAGGCCTGAAGAGTTGATTCGGCAGGCGCTTTTGCATAAGATGGTCCACGAGCTTTCCTATCCCCCGGCTTATATCGCTATCGAAACGAGCCTGCATACCTTGCCTCATCTTTCCGCTTCTGCCCGTAAGAGTCTGCCGTCTAGGCGTTTAGATATTGTTGTCTTTGCAAAAAATCTCCATCGAGACTACCCTCTTTTTCCTCTTCTTCTTCTTGAATGTAAGGTGGATTGTCTTAATGCAGACAATGCGCAGCAGCTGATCGGCTATAATGATGTTGTGAAAGCGCCTTTTATTGCCCTTGCTAATGTTACAGCGGCGCTAACGGGGAGATATGATCAAGAGAGGGGAGGGTACCACTTTGTGAGTGGCCTTTTCCCCTATTCGGAGTTATTAAACCTTACGCAGAGATAAGCGTGCTTATCGACGATAATACCATTTCCGGAAATTAATGACACAAAGTCAGCTCGGATAATGCGGCAGATTTAAAAGATCCTTTCGAAGCTCATGTTATTGGATATTAGCGAGAAAGGATCTTTTAAAGATGACGTATTAGACGACCTGAATTTGTGTCATTAATTTTCGGAAATGGTATAAGTACGGATCGGTTTTTGTGCAATATGCAGAGGAACAGTTTTCTGTTTTTCCCCCTTTTTTTTCAGTGTCAAGAAAGCAGTATACCCAAGAGCACAAGCAATACAGGCAATGGTCGCTAAGGTAACATTATTTTTTTTTCCTGAGCGAAGGGCCTGGATTACAGTAGGTGAAACCCTAGCTGCTCCTGCTAGTTTGCGCACTGAAATATCATCTTGTTCCATCAGAGCGATGATTAACTCAGAAAGTAGAAATTCCTTATGTTCTTCTTCAAAAATCCTTTTTTGCTCTTTATCCTCAAAAAATTTCTCTACCGTACTCTTGGGTTTTTTCCTGAGATTTTTTGTATTACTCATAGTAGATTCCTTTTTTGACTCTCATTTCATAATCCGCTTTTTATTGTAGTACCATTCTAGTTGATATTCCTCGCCCTCGTAGATAATCCGTTCAGTAGTCATGAGTATCATGTTTCCTTAATGCTCAGTATTGTATCATAATAGTGGTACAAGATCAACACAAATCAGAATTAAAATTTGCCTTATCTCATAAAGGGGCCAACTTTTCCAGGGCCCGCCCAAAATAAAAACATCATATTAATAATAAATTAATATTTGTTTTGTATAATTTGTATATTAACAATTATTAACACCAAATTATTGAGGAAACAAATATGGCAGCTGTCGGTAGGGCCATCAATCACGAAGGAGAGTGTGATTCGAGCGCGATTTCATCTTATACGGGTGCCGTCAGCCACAAGAAATACCGTGATCTGACCCCAGATATGATTTCATCCGATAGAACACTAACAGCTTGGACTCTGGTTTGGTGTGTAGTGAGTCTTCTTGCCGTCAGTCTTTTTGTAGCATATAACCAGAAGATCTCTGATGTTACCCTTGTCGTTGGCACAGAGTTTTCAGCAATAAGTAGTCTGTTGGCCATATTTTTTGCCCTTTCTCTGATATTCGGGGATTCAGAAAAACGGCATCGTTTAAAAGAGCTTTCTTCGAGTGATGTAGATCATATTCTTAAATGTGCTCATCGGGATGCCACAACAAAGGACCTTAAGGCAATTAGGGGGCTGCTCTTCTTGTACGTAGAAGACGGTCCTGGTGTTTGGTGTGACACGCGCATAGCGAATTTAGGTCCGGCTGTAAGAGGGGGATATCTCAGGCCTGATCAAGTCACTTTTTTTGATAACGCTCTTCTCACTTATCATCAAAAATGCATGGAACTCGAACGGCGTCAGATAACTTTGGAAGCATATGCACAGAGAAAAGAATCCCACACTACCCATGCGCAGGGCCAAGCAGAAACAGTCAGCAAATTACGAGGGGAGATAGCGGCACTAGAAGCAGAATGGCCTGCAAAATACGCTGAAGCTATGCATGAAGAGTTCTAAAAAACGCCAGTTTTGGATAACCGCCCTCGAGAAAAGCTCAGATTACCGATGAGATTCCTCGAAAATCCGGCGAAGATGGTAGTCAAAGCACTACCTTTGAGACGGTTTTCCGAGGAAGATCGCGGTAAGATGGGCTTTTATCGAGAGGTGCTTATCCAGAACTAGCGTTAAAAATCTCAATTATCTAAAAAGAGGTGCTCTGCATCGATGTGAGAGGCGCAATCTAGAACAACAGCCCTCTCAATTACATTGGAAAGCTCTCTCACATTGCCAGGCCAACGATAAGCCAGTAATTTCTCTCTAGCTCTCTTAGAAAAATGTCTCTTCCCTTTGTGATTCAAAAGAAGGTGCCTTTCAAGAAAATACTCAGCCATAGGAATAATATCTTCTCCTCGATCGCGAAGCGGCGGAAGGCATATCGGTACCACATTTAAGCGATAGTAAAGATCCTCCCTAAGCACTTTTGTCTCAATTGCCTCCTTTAAATTTCTATTGGAAGAAGAGATAAGGCGGACATCCACATTTACAGGCTTTACTCCACCAATGCGCTCAAATTCCTGCTCTTGGACCGCACGGAGCAGTTTCGGTTGCAAAACCAGAGGAATCTCTGTGACCTCATCGAGAAATAAAGTCCCCTTATGCGCTAGTTCAAAGCGCCCCACTCTCTTTGCATGGGCTCCTGTAAAAGACCCCTTTTCATGACCAAAAAATTCTGACTCAAGGAGTGTTTCAGGGATGGCCGCACAATTGACTCTAATGTAAGGCCCCCCCTCCCTTTGAGAATGCGTGTGGATCAAATGGGCTATCACCTCTTTGCCAGTGCCCGACTCCCCCTGAAGCATGATGGACGCCTTGCTTTGCGCAATGACCAAAGCCTCCTTGAGAATCTTCTTCATCGCGGCACTTTCTGCTATGATTTTCCGAGGGATTTCACTTGTCGCTATATGGCGTAAATACGTATTTTCTGTGACAAGTCTACTATGATCACTTGCTTTATCTATTAGAGTTTCAATCGCATCGAGTGTAAATGGTTTGAGAAGGTAGTTAAAAGCACCGAGACGCATGGCCTCCACAGCATTTTCAATTGTGCCATACGCTGTCATGACAATAACAAGAGTTGCGGCATTATGCTCTTTAATCTCACGCAAGAGATCAATTCCTGAAAGAGCCTTCTCCATTTTCATATCCGTGATGACAAGCTCAAATCTCTTTTCTTTAAAAAGAGAGAGACCCATTCTCCCATTCTCCGCCACTTCCACTGTAAGCCCTTTTCTTTGTAGAGCCTCCGCTAGAAATCGACGGATCAAGGGTTCATCATCAACAATTAATACTTTTTCAATGCCCATCGTTACACGGTATTTTTATGGTAAATATACTGCCGCGCCCTTCTTCAGTTGTAACCTCAATTTTTCCTCCATGTGCTTCAATCACTTTGTGTGCTTCAGAAAGGCCCAAACCTGACCCCCTCGCCTTTGTTGTAAAAAAAGGGGTAAAAATTTTTTCTAGATGCTCTTTAGCAATGCCTTGCCCCTCATCTTGGATAGCAATTGAGATCCGTTTTTTTTCCTTCAAAAGAGTGATGGTGACACGCCCCTCGTCAGAAGAGGCTTCAAAGGCATTTTTTATAAGATTTAAAAGAGCCATTTCTAACAGCTCTTTATCGACGGTGGCAAAACAAGAGGTTTCCTTATAGGAAAAATGGGATGTTTTCCTTGTCTTTTCCTCGGCAAGTATTAAGGCTTTCGCCTCTTTGATCAGAGCAATGAGATCCCATCTCGCAAAGTGCACCTCCAATGGTCTAGCATAGTGCAAAACTGAAGTAACCAAGCGGTTTAAAAGGCGCGTACCTTCAATGATGGAACCTACCATCTTTGCCTGATCTGGCATCTCTTTTAAATCACGTAAAAGAAGATGGGCAAACCCCTCAATGCCGCCTAAGGGGTTGCGAATCTCGTGAGCTAGGCGCGAGGCCATCTCGCCAATTTCTTTAAGACGATCATTTCTGTCGAGGGTTTGTTTTAATTTGCGCAATTCTGTAGCATCGCGCAGAGTGAGAATAACACCCTTTTCAGGTACTTCTGAAAGAGCAATTTCAAGATGGTGCTCTTTTTTGCCATTGTGTAGAGTGAGAAAAATCGTCTTTT
>Ga0207156_10075_pt1 | contig 24758 bp, 21 predicted proteins | sample Alteio_BWMinHeat_24_FD_153514 | JGI IMG/M metagenome (GOLD analysis project Ga0207156, IMG submission 153514) | Enriched cells from forest soil in Barre Woods Harvard Forest LTER site, Petersham, Massachusetts, United States -... | ecosystem: Environmental > Terrestrial > Soil > Temperate forest >...
CCAGGCGTCGCTTGGCGACGCCTTTTACGAGCTGCTGCGCCGGCGCGGCTTCGACCTGCCACGTGATTCGGATCCGCGCGCGAGCGAGCAAACTCCCGACTGGCCGCGCCAACGACGTATACAGGAACTGTTGCGGATTTATCAAGACGCTGACCGCCACTACGGTCTCTTTCTCCTCGCCGAGAGTCTGATCGAGTATGACGAGACGTTCTCGCTGTGGCGGCTCAGACATATCAAGATGGTCGAACGCATGATCGGCACGAAAACGGGAACGGGGGGCAGCGAAGGCGCGGCCTATTTGAAGAAGACTGTTGAGCGGCAGTTCTTTCCGGAATTGTGGGAACTGCGCAGCCACTTTTCGAAACTGTGAATCTTGAATTCTTAATGTTGAAAATTTGAATTTTGACAGTCAGCGCTGGCGCAAATGCCTGGACTGTGGAGTTCTGGATTCCAACTCAGATGGTCCGGCTTCCAGTCGCCGCAATTCAAAATCAAGAATTCAAAATTCAAAATTCCACGCTTGGGGGTGTACGAATGAGTGACCTATTGGAATGGCGCAAGGAGTTTCCGATTCTTGACAATACCGTCTACATGATCAGCCACTCGCTGGGAGCAATGCCTCGGCGCACGCGCGAGCGCCTGCAAGAATACGCCGATATGTGGTCAACTCGCGGCATTCGCGCGTGGGAAGAGGGCTGGTGGATGATGCCGACGAGCGTCGGCGATTTGATCGGCAAGATCATCGGCGCGGGGCAAGGCGAGGTGGTGATGCATCCCAACGTATCGATCTGCCAGTCAATCATCACGTCTTGCTTGAATTTCACTGCCAGCAAGCGCAACAAGATTGTTTCGGAGAGCCTGAATTTCCCGTCGAACCTTTATATTTATCACTCGCTTGAACAAGATGGCGCGCGCCTGGTGCTTGTGCCGTCGGAAGACGGGATCACTGTGCCGCTCGACCGGATGCTGGAGGCGATCGACGAACAGACCCTGCTGGTTAGCGTCTCTCACGTCATCTTCCGCAGCTCCTTTATTCAGGACCTTAAAGCAATCACGGCCCGAGCGCACGAGGTCGGCGCGATGGTGGTTGCGGACATATACCAGTCAGCCGGCACGGTGCCGCTCAATGTTCAAGAGATCGGCCTCGATTTTGCCACCGGCGGCTCCGTCAAATGGTTATGCGGCGGACCGGGAGCGGGATACTTGTACGTGCGCCGGGATCTATGGCCGCGACTAGAGCCGAGACTGACAGGCTGGCTCGCGCACAAAGAGCCATTCGCTTTCGTCGTCGGTCCGAACGATTATGCGGACAATATCTATCGGTTCCTCAATGGCTCGCCCAACGTGCCGGGTATGTACGCGGCGATGTCCGGCTATGAGATCATAAATGAAGTCGGAGTCGCCGCCATTCGCGAAAAATCGGTAAGGCAGACGAGCCGGCTCGTCGGCTTGGCGCAGGAGGCGGGTTTCCGCGTTAATTGCCCGGCAAACGCGGAGGAACGCGGCGGCACGGTCGTCATCGAAGTCCCGCACGGAGAGCAAGTGACGACTGAACTGCTCCAACGCGACTACCTGGTCGACTATCGACCCGGCGCTGGCATCCGCGTCGCCCCTCACTTCTATTCGAAGGACGAAGAGCTTGATCTCACCATCCGCGAGATCAAGGCAATTCTCGAAACGAAAGCGTACGAACGCCACAGTGCGGCCCAGGCGCATTAGGTAGCGCTCACCGCCGAGTGGAAAGCCCAAGGGCGCCCAGTATTCACTGGACATGCACTGAAAAACTGCTCGGCCGGAGAAGGAGACGACTTGGCTACGCCCGCCTTACAGGATGCCCCGCAAAAGGTCGAGTTGCGGCGCGATCTCACCAAGGTCGAAAGTTATGCGACCATCATCGGCATACTTATTGGCTCTGGCATCTTCGTAGTCACGGGACAGACCGGCGCGATCACCGGGCCGTCGGTGCCGCTCGCGTACATCGTACTCGCGCCCATTATCCTGGCCACCGCCGTCGCCTATTCGGTTTACCTGTCGACGCCTCTGGGCGTCAGGCCGGGCGACGCCTACCTCCACATCTCGCGTACAACACGAAGCTACTATGCGGGCTTCATCGCGCTGTGGCTGAAATGGCTCGCCTATATTGGAGCCCTGGTTATCCTCTCGACCTCTTTCGCGCAGTACCTCAAATTCTTCTATCCGAACATGGATCAAACGCTGGCCGCGGTTTTGCCGTTCGGCGAGGCGCTCGCGCGAAGGTACCCGGCGGGGCCAAGCATGGCGGAGGCGGTGGTGGCGACCGCCGCGATCGTGTTTTTTTTCATAATGAATCTGCTTGGCGTCAAAGTCTACGGCCGGCTGCAAACCCTGATGGTCATCGTGTTGGTTCTTGCCATCGTGGTGCTGGTGGCGCCGGGTGTCTTCGCCGTGCATTGGAGGAATTTTTCGCCCCTGTTCCCTTATGGAATCCGAGTCACAAGCGACGGCGGAGTGCAGAAGGGATTTCTTGCCGCCTTGCCGCCTCTCTTCTTTTCCTACGCCGGATTCGAGAGTTTGGCGCAAACCGCGGGCGAGACGCGCGAGGCGCGCAAGTCGCTTCCGATCATTTTCATAAACGGCGTCCTGATCTCGATGGTGATCTTCTTTCTGATGTCGTTCGTGGCCTTTGGAGTAATCCCCTATCAGGAGCTCGCGCTATCCAAGCACGCGATGTCGGATGTCGCGGCGCGCTTCCTGCCTTGGTGGGGCGGCGCGGTGGTGACGGTGGGCGCGTTGATGTCCTTCTCGACTTGCATGAACGCGACCCTGTTCGTGCCGGCGCGCATCCTCTATGTCTTCGGCGAAGATCGGATGTTGCCGCAATGGGTTGCGGGCGTCAGCCGGCGCTTTCGGACTCCGTGGGTCAGCCTGGTGGTAAACTCCAGCATTGCGATTGTGCTGCTTTGGACGAAAAGCTTCAAATATGTGCTAGAGATTGCACTGGTTGCGATGTTTCTCTACTACCTCCTGCATAGCGCGTCCCTGGTCTTGCTGCCGTTCGTCAGGCCCGCGCTTTATCGCAAGGCAGGCGTCAGGCCGCATCCGGCGCTGATTGTCCTTAGTGGACTGGTTTCAATTGCCTCTATGGGCTATCTCGCCGGCTCTCTTATCGTCAACGACATTAGCGCGCGCCAGTTGCTTGCACCCGCGGAGCGCGGCCTGGCGATCTGGCAACTGCTCATCGTCTGGGCGGGAGTCGGCACGCTGTTCTATCTGGGCGGCCGCTGGGAGGGCCGCCGCAACGGATTCGATTATGCGCGCCAATTGACCAGCGACTGGCTGGATCACGACCGACAACAGGAAGGCCCAACGACCCGAGAAGAGGCAACGAAACAAGAATAGAGTTCCATGTGCATGCGCCTGTTCTCGTCGATGAGGAACATCGACGGGAACGCGTCAGATTGCTAGATCGAATTCTGTCGACACGTTAAACTGACGAGAAGGAGGGGCAGATTTGGCAAAACTAAGACGCGCGTTGCTCAGCGTATCGAACAAGGCGGGATTGATCGAGTTTGCGCGCCGGCTCAGCGGGCACTCGATTGAATTGGTGTCAACCGGTGGAACCGCGCAGGCTTTGCGCGAAGCGGGGCTCGCGGTTCGAGACGTTTCTGACCTGACGGGATTTCCAGAGATGCTGGATGGCCGCGTCAAGACGCTGCATCCAAAAGTGCACGGCGGCATACTCGCTATCCGTAGCGATCCAGCCCACCAGCGTCAAGTCGAAGAAGCCGGAATCGAATACATTGACATGGTTGTCGTGAACCTCTATCCGTTCCGCGAGACGGTTGCGCGGCCGGACGTACGTGTGGAGCAGGCCATCGAAAACATCGATATCGGCGGTCCCTCGATGATTCGCTCGGCCGCCAAGAATGTCGCCCATGTTGTTGTGGTGGTTGAGGCGGGTGATTATCAGGCGGTTGCGGATGAACTCGACGCCTCCGCCGGCGTGATCTCATTGCCGACGCGGTTGAGGCTTGCCCGCGCCGCGTTCACGGCGACCGCCCGATATGATGCGGCCATTGCGGGCTTCCTTGTCGACTCGGTCACGAGCGCGCCAGAGGGGCAGACGCTAAGGATAAGGAAGCCCAGCGAGCTTCCAGCACGGCTTACCCTGCTAGCCGACAAGACGATGGACTTGCGTTATGGCGAGAACCCGCATCAGCGCGCAGCTCTCTACGAGACGGGGGACAGCGCTGCCGGCGGCGGTATTGCGAATGCCGAGAAGCTACAGGGCAAAGAACTCTCTTTCAACAATCTCATCGATCTCGATGCCGCCTGGGCCTTGGTTGCGGAATTCGAGGGTGCAGCCTGCGCTATAATCAAACACACCAATCCGTGTGGCGCGGCGATCCACTCAAGCCTCCGCGAGGCGTTCGAGAAGGCGCGGGCGACGGATCCGGTCTCTGCCTATGGCGGTATTCTTGCCTTCAACCGCGATGTAGATGAAGATGCAGCGCAGGCGATTGTTGCGACCTTTTTTGAGGCAATCGTCGCGCCAGGGTACGCGCCGGGTGCTCTTAAAACGCTGGCCGCGAAGAAGAACCTGCGGGTTATGCGTATCGACCGGCCCGACGACGTTGAGGCCGGGTACGACCTCCGAATCGTCAGCGGCGGCGGGCTGCTCGTGCAAGACCGCGACCACGGCAAACTGCCTGACGCGACCCTCAAAGTCGTGACCCACAGACAGCCGACCGCGGCGGAACTGAGCGCACTGCGCTTCGCGTGGACGATTGCCAAACACGTCAAGTCCAATGCCATTGTGTACGCCCGCGAAGGCCAGCTCGTCGGCGTTGGCGCGGGACAAATGAGCCGCGTCGACTCCGTAAAGATAGGAGCGATGAAAGCGCAGCTTCCACTTGCGGGAAGCGTAGTCGCATCTGACGCTTACTTTCCCTTCCGTGATGGCGTGGATGAAGCGGCGCGGGTCGGCGTCACCGCGGTGATTCAACCGGGCGGTTCCGTGCGCGATGAGGAAGTGATCGCGGCGGCGAACGAGCATAATCTGGCTATGGTGCTCACGGGCATGCGCCACTTCAAACACTAAACATCGAGCGGGAAGACGGATCCTGGAAAAAGCGCGGGCTAGAAAGACAGGCCAAAAGCGAGGTTTCTCCAACTGACCAACGGAGTCAGGCTACTCGGCCCTCGCTTCAGTTTGCGCCTCCTCGATTGTGGTCGAATCGCGGATCCATTTCAGGTACTCCGGCGAGCCCTGCACGATCTTGTGAGCAATGATTTCCGGCGTCGTATAACTGTGAAGCTGTTTAACTCTCTGCTCGAGTTCCGCGAACCGGGCCTCAGTCGTTTTGATTATTAGCAAGGTCTCGCGATCGCGTGCGATTCGCCCTTCCCATCGATAGATCGACTCAATGCCCGCAACAATGCTCACGCAGGCGGCGAGGCGCTCGGTCACCAGCGCATCGGCGATGTGCGCAGCACTTTCCCGGTCTGGAGCGGTGACAAACACTATCAATTCGTCAGACATACAAAAGGAAGCGTCCGCGCTTACGCGGCAAATGAAAGGGCTGCAAGCGCTGCGAGCAGGACGGGATGAAAGGAAGTCGCGGGCGATTCGCCCTCTCCCTTTCATCCCTCATCCTTCATCCCTCTTTCAGCGTCCTCCTGCGCGCATCGGAGTCGCGACTAGCGGAGCGCTGGTTTTCATATCCTCCTCTGAGCCCGTGGTTCCCGTGATGAAGCGACGCACCCACTGCGTGAACATGTAGTTCTCTTCGAAGACGGGGAAGTGCCCGCTGTGCTCCATCACGACGAATCTCGAATGCGGCAGGCCCTGGGCCAGCGCGGCGCTCTGATCGAGGGTCGTCACTTGATCGTAGCGGCCGCCAAAAACGAGCACCGGAGCCTTGATGCGCTCGAGCCGGTCGCTGACATCGGTCCCGGCGCCGCTGTCGCCGGCAAGCACGTGTCGCTTCGCGAGAGCGTCAAAGTATATCGCGTAGTAGCCGCGGTCCACGAGCGCAGCCTCAACCTTGTGATGAAAGTAGTGAGGATAGAGGGCCCGGTAGCGCAAGCGCACACGCTCACACGGGCTGCCAACCGCCTTGACGCCTTCATTCGTATAATAAGAGGCTGCTTCCTTGGCAGTGAACGTTTTGACTAGGCGTCTTTCGGATTCCGCCGGGTTTTCAATGCTGGCGGACGTATTGACCAGGATAAGCCGTTTGAGGTTGTCCGGATAACGCAGAGCGTAGTTTAACGCAACGGCGCCGCCGAAGCTGTGCGCAAGCAGCGTGACCCGGCTGAGCCCTAGCTTCTGCCGCAGCGCATCTATGTCGTCCGCCATCTCGTCAATCGAAGCCCATTCTCGATTTGAGCGCGTGCTGAGCATGTCCGATCGGCGGTCGAAGAAGACGAGCTTTACATAATGCGCCAGATTCGAGAGCATCGGGTGCAAGTATTCGTGAGGAAGACCCAGGCCGCCGGGCGCCACAATCACGATCTCTTTGCCCGTTCCTTCTGTCTCGTAGACCAGATCCAGCCCGTTGGATTGAAATGATCCGTAGTTGATTTCGGGAATGAAAACGTGATGGTAGGACACAACCGGCGAGGCGGTCCCAGGCGTCGCGGACGCCGAGCTGTTGGCCAGCATTAGGCATTCAAAATCGGCCCGCGTCGGGCCCTCCTGCGCCCTCGCTATGCAGACCGCGCCAAACACAATCACAGCAGACACACAGATGCGTACGAGATTCTTCATTACAAACCTCTAATGCGGCGTGAGCCGGCGATTGACGGACCGCTCTAGGCAAACAGCTTACTATGCAGAGGCGAAACCGCAATCGGCGTCACGGCTGGCTTTCGGACGGCTCTTCGGCGGCAGGGGCAGTTGATTCGGCGTCAAAATAGGCTTCGTAAATCTCGACAGCTCGCTCCAGGTCTCGTTCGTCGACCATCACAATCACCTCCTGCGAAAAGCTGCCGGGGATCACGGCAAACTCACCGCCTTCGACGAAGGAGCGAATCCCATTCTGGTTGAGCAAGTCCTGCACCAATTCAGCTTCGGCGCTGGATTTGAACGACTGCAGAGGAACAGGTTCGCCCTCGCTGCTGTCGTGGACCTTGTTTTCCGGCGTCAGTTGCGCCACCAACTCGGCATTGCAGTCAGGGCAAACAGTAAAACCCTCTCTATACTCAGCTTCGCAGTTCGGGCAAAACGCCATCGGTCCTCGCAGAGCGCTTTCTTCCAAAGAAAGCACAGCGTCATACTCAACGACTGAACGGATGATATCGCCAGCATGATATTCCCGCGGCAACCTTAGCGCAATAGTTAAATGCCGAGGATTGCATTCAAGGCGAGATCATTTAAACAGGTCATTAACCGGAAATCTCCAACCCGGCACGGCGGGCTCAGCTTCCGCTATCTCGCCCGCGCGATAGGTGGTAGGATTCTCGGGATCGCTGGCGCGATAGACCTTGATACGGTCCCCGCTCAGAAGGTCTACGTCCCACACCACGAGCGTCCCTGCCGCGAAATAATCTCTTCGCTTTTCCGCTACTCTCCGCTCGGCTTCTGGTCCGTAGCTATTCTCGCTTCTAACCTCGACAGCAAAATCCGGAGCGCCTTCGAGAAATTTCATACCGGACGGTTTGCCAGTATAGAACGCAGCATCCGGACTGAATGACTCGCGATTGGGTAGGCTGACGTTCAAGGCGGCGTTATCGGTATACGCTCGGCCAGTTCCGAGAACGGACTCGTATTGACGCAGGCTTACGTAGACTCCACCGGCTGCGCGGTTCGGCAAGTCTCCAGCCGGGGGCATCGGCAGCAATTCTCCATTAACAATCTCGGCTTTCATGTCTTTGGGACCTGGTAGAGGTCCTCAATTGTTGCTCTGGTTCGAGTCGTCATAAGCCAACCTTGCTTAAAGAAAACAATAGCACACTAGCGCGGCAGCAGCTTGCCGATCTCGCGCCACGTGGTCAGCCGAACCTGATTGTTGGCCAACAGGTCCTTGGCTTTCTGGCTGGTGAAGAAGTCAAAATCACGCTGCCGCCAAGCGGCGCCGTAGTCGGGGTGGTCTACTGTGACTGCCCGCATCTCTTCATCGTCGTACGCCAGGTGAACGATGATCTCCGTGATCCCTGGCTGAAGGCCCTCGATAGCCTTGGTGTAGAAGCCGCCCCATTCCTCCGCCTTCAGGCCGCCGGGAGCTATTATAATTCGATCTATAAGAGCCTGATCAGGTTGGACGCCGCTGACATAAGCGGGGAGCGACCGCTTAAGCTCCTGAAACGGAATCATCGCGGGTATCCCGAAGTCCTTGGCCACCCGTAGGTAGGCTTCGAAGAGCTGTTTTGAAGCAAGCACCGCCGCCATATGCGTGTCGACGTGGCTCGGATTGATGCCGAGCGCTTTTGCTCTCGCTACTTGAGCCCGCAGTTCGCGCTCTGCCTGCCCCGGGTCGACGCGCTCGCGGACTTCAGCAACTGAGTTGTACAGGAATCCTTGGGCGTCAAAAAGGCTGGGCGCCTCAGAGCGGGATGAAAGCGCGGGCCAGCGCAGGTGCTTCCATTCGGCGGTGAGCGTCAGGTGGATGCCGACGTCAAACTGGGGATGCTCGCGGAAGAAGGCGGCCGCTTCGGGAACCCACGGACACGGGACCAGGATGCTGCCAGAGGTAATCCCTCCGGATTCGTACGCCGCAAAGGTTGCGCGGTTTTCCGAATGCGAGACGCCGATGTCATCCGCGTGAATGATCAGCAGCTTGGTTCCCGCGGGGTAACCGAGGCGCTCGACCTTGGAGATCTCCCGCGCCGTTTGTTCTTGGCTGCTTACTGTTTGCGGCAACGCCCCGAGCCAGCCGAATGCCAATCCAATCAAACAAGTCAGAGCCATCCTGCTCCGCAGACTCATGATTTGTCTCCTCTTCGAATGAGTCTAATGCCAGGCCAGCGGTTTCATCAAACGATGAGCAGAAGGACGACTGCGTTCTGTCTTAACGATCCCGGCTCGGGTTTTGACCAATCAAAGGCGTTGCTCAGCTTCGAGCGGTTCCCTTATACTACCACTCAGTTGATAGAAGACTCTGGAAGCCTTTGTTGCGACAAGTCTATTTGACGGGCAGGCGAGGCCGGGATTGGGCTTCGCCCGTGAGCAGAGGAGATTAGGACACTTATGTCGGGACATTCGAAGTGGCATTCAATCAAACATAAGAAGGGCGCTATCGACGCAAAGCGCGGCAAGATGTTCTCGAGGCTGATCAAGGAGCTCACCGTCGCTGCGCGGGTTGGCGGCGGGGACGTTGGCGGAAACGCACGCCTGCGCAAGGCCGTCGACGACGCCAAGGCCATGAACATGCCGAAAGATACGATGACCAACGCGATCAAACGCGGAACCGGGGAAATTGCCGGGGCAGCGATCGAGGACATAACCTACGAGGGATACGGACCCGGCGGCGTCGCCGTCTTCATCGAAGCGCAGACCGACAACCGGACGCGTACGGTTGCCGAGATCCGGCACATCTTCTCCAAAAATGGCGGCAACCTCGGTGAGAATGGCTCAGTCTCCTGGATGTTTCAGAAAAAGGGCGAGATCATCGTCGATCGCAACGCCGCCGACGAAGAGAAGATCATGGAGCTGGCGCTCGAAGCCGGAGCCGAAGACGTTGGCGGCGATGATGAGTCCTGGGAGATTCTCACCGCGCCCGAAGATTTCAACACCGTCCTGGACGCCTTGAAGACGGCAGGCTTAGAGCCCTTGTCATCTGACATAGCGATGCGCCCCACCAATTCTGTGCAAGTATCGGGGGCTGCCGCCCAGCAGGTGCTGCGCCTGATGGAAGCGCTCGAAGATCAAGACGACGTCGCCCGGGTCGCGGCCAATTTTGATATACCCGCCGAAGAGATGGAGGCGGCCGGTTGACGCCGGAGGCATCCGATCGAAGCTCCTCTAAGCGCGATAGGGTAGTCCCACCTCTGCTCCGGGTCATCGGAGTCGATCCTGGCAGCGACACCACCGGATATGGCGTAATCGACAGCGATGGCAGACACTACACGCTGGTCGAGTGCGCTGGAATCCGCACGGCCGCACGGCTGCCATTTGCGCAACGGTTGCTCATCATCACGCAGAAGCTGGAAGAAGTGATTCAACGGCTCAACCCGGCGGCCTGCGCCGTTGAGGAGACCTTTTATGCCGTCAACGTGAAAAGCGCGCTCAAGCTTGGCCACGTCCGGGGCGTTGTGCTTGCAGCAGCGGCTCGCTCTGGTGTGGAGGTGTTTGAATACTCGCCGCTCGAAATAAAGTCGGCGCTCGTTGGGTTTGGCCGCGCCGAAAAGCGGCAAGTCCAAGAGATGGTCCGCATCCTCTTGAAGCTCGAGTTTCCTCCCGAACCGCTCGATGCCTCTGACGCGCTCGCCGCTGCGATCTGTCACGTAAATACCGCCTCAACACACGCCCGCCAAAAAGCAGGACGAGGATAAAACTGAATCACGAAATAGCTCAAATAGCCGAAGTCTTGAGTTGCGACAGTGTCCATAGTAATATATTCAATGTAAGTAGGGCCGGAGACTCCGTTCGCGCATTCAGCGTTGGTCCTCAGTTGCTTGCTACTTTCAGGTTGTAAGCACATTGCTCCGAGGGCGGCTGAATCAGAATTGGCGGTTCGGCGTCGCAGGCTCCCGAGGTAAAGCGCCGCCTCTATCTTCATACTAATGGGAATCGGATGCCATGACGGATCTCTACGGCATGCTCGGACTCTCGTCCCGCGCGACGCAGGCTGACATTAAATCAGCATACCGTCGTCTGGCGCGCAAGTTTCACCCGGACGTGTCGGCTTCGCCCGACGCAAACGCCCGGTTTGCTAAAATCAACGAAGCCTATCAGGTGCTTAGCGACCCGGCGCGACGCGCCGTCTACGACCACCACGGGTACTCTAGCTCCAGACGCATTTTCTATGCCTCGCGCGACACTGATGAGGTCGTTGCCAAGCAACGCGAATTTGAGCGCGTCATTGACAAGGTCCGGGCGCGCGAACGGCAGGAAGAGAGGGAACGAATGCATGCGGTGTTTGTTGTCGTACCCTTGTTCCTCTCGGGCTTCTACGTCATGCTCATGAAACCCACGATCGTCCAACAAGTGAGTCTCATTGGCAGGATTCTAATTGTAACCCTGGCGATTTACGGCCTTGTCCATCTCGTGAAGAACCTGTCTATCGTCCTCGCTCGCTACACGTATCACGTGCCGACGCACTTCACGTCAGTATTTCGAGAACCGACGCCCCAGCCCGACAAGGCGATCAGCCGCAAGGCGGGGCTCGTCTTCCTCATCTGCGGGTATTTGGTTTCGATTGGTCTGGGCTACGTTTCGAGCAAGCTTGTGCCGTTTCAAGTTAGCCAATCCGTCTCGTTGAGCACTTTCCTCAGTCTCTTTCTCTATCCGCCTATCGTGGTTTTGATTGTCGATAGACTGCGCCGAAAATCGACAGATTCGTTGAACATTTTTGACGTTTACGAGAAGTCGGAGGGTAGACAGGCGGGGGGCGCGCGGCGCCACTCCAGCGAAGCGCATGAGATTCTCGCCGCGACGCGGAAGTCTTGACATCAGCGCGATCAGGGAGTAAGTATCGGGCTTGCTCCCCGCAAACCTCGCCTCTTAGCGATAACTATGAATATCTTGATATTCCGCTTGGCGACGCGGCGCCTGATGCCTTCAACGTCGTAGTGGAGATTCCAAAGGGTAGCGCCAATAAATATGAATACGATCGACGCTTGAACGGGTTCCGACTGGATCGGACCCTCTACAAGGAGTTGGAGGGAAAAAAGACAGAAACCCATGGATGGCGCGGGGGCGCCGATGCCCGCCAGGTTATCCTTGCCGCGAGCCGGAAGTTTGACTCGGGTTCGCTCACTTCTTGAAGAGCCGCTTGGCGATCGTGCCGAGGTCAGCTTTCCAAATGCTTTCGGCATCGGCCTTCGCCGCCGGTTTGGTGGTCGCGACCTCGCGCTGGGCAACGCGATTGTCAGGATCTAAGGAGAGCGCTTCCCGGAAATAGGCTTCGGCCTTCTTGGCCAGCCCGGCCTCTTTGTAAAGCATCCCCAGCTTGGCGCGGATCTGCGCATTGTAAGGGTCGAGTTCGGCGGCTTTGGTCAGATGCTCATCGGCTTCGCGCCGCGCACGTGGATTGCGTAACAGGGCCAGTCCTAGATTGAAATGATATTGGGGTTTCCCAGGTTCCAACCTTATTGCCTCGCGAAACAGATGGACCGCAAGATGATATTCCTTTTTGTCGTAGAGTGAGCGACCTCTCTGGTAGAACGTTTCGGCCGATTCGAGCGGTTTGCCTGTCTTTTCTTTATGTATTGCCTCGGCAGAATGTGACGGCTCGCTCACCGTGGCATGAAAGCTCGGCGAGTTCAAATCGGCGGGCGCCTTTTGCTCGGCGTTTTGCGCCGCGGCCTTGGCGGTCAGGTCGCCGCTGGGCGCCGGGGGCTTTAACGGCGTTGTCTTTAGCGGGGTCGTCGCGTACGAGTTGGCGGCGGGCGCCTTCGCCGAAATCTTCAGCTTCTCGTCGTAGCCGATGCGCGGCCCATTCTCACTCAGCGTGTCGTATGCCTGCGTGATCTTGGCGAACAGCGCTTCCAGCTTGGCTCGCAAATCACCATGTTCGGGCTGGCGATAAAGGTCAGGATGAAACTTCTTCGCCAGTTGATAATAAGCAGCCTTTATGTCCGCCAGCGCGGCCTGCCTGCCAACGCCAAGGATCTCGTAGTAGTCCGCCGAAGCGAAGAAATGGAGCTTGCGCACGACATCGTCGCGAAAGCGCTCCAAAGCCTCGTCGACTTCATGCGCCGGCGCTTCTTCCTCTTTGTCGCTGACGAATTTCAGGTAGCCGGCGGCGACTAAGGAACAGACGGCGCGGCGCGCATCGTCGTCGGATAGCCCGCTGAGGCTGCCGACATCGCTGATCGTGGTCGGTGAATCGATGCGGGAGAGCACATAGCTCTCAATCGGAATTAACCTTCCTGAATCCATGCGCGTCCCGTTTACTCTCGCTCTAACGATCACCCCCGTTGCCGGCGCCAGAGTCTCGGCGATCTGAGTAACCGCCGCCCCCAATCGCGCGCCCTCCAGTAGCAGGTCCGCCGTCGGCGCGTCGAGAGTCACATCATGAGTTGCGCGGATGCGTTCGTCGAAGACGTAGTCAGCCTGAGTCCATTCGAATAAAGAGAGTATGATGGCTTTGATTTGCTCGCGCGTGTAATCGCGCATCTCTTCGGGGTTTAGGACGCCCATTTCAACCAGCGCCGCGCCGAGTTTATTGGCCTTTCCCGCGGTCGTCTTCGCCTTTTCGATTTGCGCCGCGTCGGTCCGCTTCGCTTCGAGCAGCCTGTGCTCGAGCTGTTCATTCAGCACGTTGCTGATAGCGAAGACTGGCGTTCCCGATTCGAAGAAGATGGCTTTGATCACTTTGCCGCGGGTCAGGCGCAGCAACCCGCTACCCTTCTTCTGAGCGATCTCGCGTATCAGGTCCGGAATGAGCTTTTCGCCTAATTGTCCTTGCACCGAGCTTCCTGGCTTGCGTTGGACTACAGGGAGTTGTAGTCATGTGAGCCTACGGGGAGCGAGGTCTAGGGGCCTCACAGCCATATTCTAAAATGAAAGCGTTAGCGGCGCAATAGTCTATTGCGGAACTGTCGTTAGCACATAATATGTCCGCCTCAATTAGCACGTGACATGTCCGCTTTCAGGCGGAGCGGGTAACCTCAAAGAGTGGAGGTGAAGTATGAGGGAATACCCGCGGACCGCAGTGGAGCGGGCAATGAAGATACAGGAGATCATATTACGTGCGATGGCGAAGCGAATCAGCTGGCTGCAGGCCGCGGAGATCATCGGGATAAGCGCGCGGCAGATGCGGCGGATGAAGGAGCGCTACGAGGAGTATGGGTACGATGGGTTGTACGACCGCCGCAAGGGGAAGCCGAGCCCAAAGCGGGTGGCGATGGCGGAGGTGGAGAAGGTGCTGCAGCTATACCAGGAGACGTATTACGATTTCAATGTGCGGCACTTTCACGAGAAGCTGGTGGAGGAGCATGGGATCAAGTTGAGCTACACGTGGGTGAAGACAGCGCTGCAAGGAGCCGGGTTGGTGAAGAAGGGGCGGAAGCGGGGAGTGCACCGGAAGCGGCGGGCGCGGCGGCCGCTGCCCGGCATGCTGCTGCATATCGACGGGAGCAAGCACCGGTGGTTGCAAGACGAGCGCTGGTACGACCTGATCGTGATCATGGATGACGCGACCAGCGCGATCTATTATGCGCAGTTGGTGGAGGAGGAGTCGACGCGCACGGTGCTGGTGGGGATCTGGGAGGTGGTGCAGGAGCGGGGCCTCTTCTGCTCGCTGTACAGCGACCGGGCGAGCCACTTTTTCCTGACCGCGAAGGCGGGCGAGAAGGTCGACCGCGACCGACTCACGCAGGTGGGGCGGGCGCTGAAAGAGCTGGGAATAGAGGCGATTGCGGCGTATTCACCGCAGGCGCGCGGGCGTTCGGAGCGCGGGTTTGGGGCGTGGCAGGGCCGACTGCCGCAGGAGCTTAGGGTGCACGGGATCACGACGGTGGAGGCGGCGAATCGCTTCTTGAAGGAGCGGTACATCGAGGAGTGGAACCGTAAATTCACGGTGCCGGCGGCCGAGAAGGGCACTGCCTTTGTACCGGTCGGGCGGCGGAACCTGGATCTCATCTTCGCGCTGCAGCACGAGCGTGTGGTGGGCAAAGACAACACCATAAGCTTCGCCAATAAGATCCTACAGATCGAGAAGACCAAATGGCGGGGCACGCTGGCGGGCTGCAAAGTCATAGTCTACGAACACCTCGATGGCACTCTCAGTGTCGGCTACGGGCCACACCTGGTTGGCTCCTACTCAACCGAGGGTGTTTTGGCGGTCAAAGAGCGCGGCGTTGGAGGCGCGGCAAGCAAGGCTCGTCGAGCGGCATAAGCGGACAAGCGGGCAATCACACCCGCCGCATTAACCCCGGCGGCCGATTGTACGCTCCAGCAAAGCAGAGTCAAGGGCTGCGCAAGTCGGCCCAACGGCAGCGTCCAAAGGAAGCTTCGCGATGTTGATTTCCTCGCTGCCTAAAAACGGGCCGACCCTTGACTCTCCTTTCCTTCCGCTGAGGCTGGCCGCTAAGGGGTTAATGCTTAGAGCCAATGCGCCTCCAAGCACCAACACAACCGGGGTCGGCGCAGCTCGATTCGCCGATCCGCTAAAATGGCAAACCGGACATGTCACTTGCTATAAAAAGCGGACATTTTAATTTGCTAAGAACACGCCACTCTGGGGCGACGAACGAATCCGAAGGAAACGCTGCTGATTGGCGAATGCCTGCACGATTAAATTCTCGCGACCAGCAGGAATCCAGCGCCGCCGCTCGGGCCTAACAAAGCGGAGAGGTTCATCGTTGAAAGAAGAGTTTGTGGACGGGGCAACGGAACCCTGGCAGCAGCGGCGACCCCAAGAAATCACCGCGGCAAAAAACTCCCTTGAACGCCAAAGTCGCACCCTCACGCCGATAAATTTCCATTGCCTGTTGCTGCCAGTCGACGATCCAAAACTCTGAGACTCCGCGGCGAGCGTAGAGCTTCAGTTTCGCCTGCCGGTCGCGCTGCTGGTTAACCAGTCCGGGCGACAAGACCTCTAGGACAAGCTCCGGAGCCGAGTGGCGCTTTCCGTCTCACCGAGAGCGATTTCCAGCTTCGCGAGACTGATCCAGACCAGGTCCGGCGCGACGTCATCATCCTCCCCGAAGATCAATCGCGGAGCAGCATTGACCACTCCAAGGCCGGATTGTTCATTCCATTCGTCGAGAAACCGAAACAACCGGCCGCAGGTGTATTGGTGGTCCCACGAGGGCTGCCGTGACACGTAGAGTTCTCCTTCGATTAGCTCGTAGAGCTTGCCGTCATCCGGCAAGAGATCCAGATCCGCGCTTGTCATTTTGGGCAACGTCGCCAAGGTTTTCCGCTCAATCGGGTCCTGATGCCCGTAAGGCGCTTTCACACGACCCAATATAGGCCCTTTGGCGCATGATCCCGCAATCAGTTCGTTCAACTAACGGTGCTCGTCCTAATACTTACCGAGAGCTCGAAATCGTCTTACATCCTTCTTGCTTGGCTGATTGCGAATGCTCACCCATTATTCCTTCAAAGCGTCCTCGTCAATTTCGACGTCGGTGCTGTAGAGCGCGTTCCGGCCGTCTTTCCTGCAACCCGTGATCCAATATTCCTCTCCTGTGCTCACGGCGCAATAGTTGGACTTGAAGCCGTTTCCGTTGAGAGACCGGAAGGATTGATCGCGATAGTCAATTCTCTTGCCCCTGTTCTTCACCTGGACCCAGCCAATTCTCGCGGGACCTACGATTCCGTCCGCCCTTGTACTCGATCCACATAACCCGTCTCATATCTTCACCGTAGCGAAGTGCTAACACCCTCACTCGGTTGATTCAAATCGCTCCACGTGTCGCGCCTGATTCGCAGGCGGCCGGCTGCTCTGACACGTGAGATCTTGTGTCGGCCCGGCGCCGGGAAAGGAATCTGCGCTCCGGATCGGTCTTGGCAAGAGCCAGCGCGGCTTCATATTCCGTCGCCGCTTCGGGCCATCTGCCCAGGCGGCGCAACATGTCAGCGCGAACCGCCGGCAGCAAATGGTAGTCCTTCAATTCACCGCGCCCACGCAGCGAGTCCACCAGCAAGAGCGCCTGTTCGACTCCGTCGATCATCGAAATGGCGACCGCGCGGTTCAGCTCGATCACCGGCGACGGCCTCAGCCGCAAGAGCAAGTCGTAAAGGCCTGCGATTTGGCGCCAATCCGTGGCAGCGGAACTCTCGGCTCGGGAGTGCAGGGCGGCAATGGCGGCCTGCAAGGTGTAAGCTCCTCGGCCTCCCAAGGCTAAAGCCCGATCCAGGAGTTCCAGCCCTTGCGCAATCTCGCCGGCATTCCAGAGGCTGCGGTCCTGATCCTCGAGCAGCACGATATCCCCGTCGCTGTTCGTGCGCGCGCCCCGCCGTGCGTGATGTAGGATCATCAGCGCCGGCAACGCTTTTACCTCGCTTTCGTTGGGCAGCAGGTTTGCGATCAGCCGGGCGAGCCGAATGGCCTCTTCGCAGAGTTCCGTGCGCAGCAGCACGCCGCCATAACTGGCGGAGTAGCCCTCGGTGAAGATCAAGTAGATTACATTCAGGACTCCATCCAGACGCTCCGGGAGCAGTTCCGGTCCGGGGACCTGATAGGGAATCCGGGTATCGCGGATCTTTCTCTTCGCGCGCACCAGCCGTTGCGCCAGCGTCTCAGGTGAGACCAGATAGAGCCGGGCGATTTCATCGGTGGTGAGCCCGCAAACCGTGCGCAGCGTCAACGGGACCCGTGCGTCCTCTGCCAGAGCCGGGTGACAACACGTGAAGATGAGGCGGAGCTGATCGTCTTCGATGACATCCTGGTCCATAAAGAGAGGATCGAAGGCCGAGGCTCCTCCAGTTTGCGCTGGCGGCTCCCCGACCTCCGCTCCCCATCCCCGATACTCGAACCGGGCCTCGCGCCGTTGGCGGTCAATCGCCTTAAAGCGGCCTGCGCTGATCAGCCAAGATCTTGGGTTCGCGGGCACACCCTCCGTCGGCCAATGCTCCAGTGCGATCGCCATGGCGTCCTGCAGGGCATCCTCGGCAAGCTGGAAATCGCCCACAAGCCGGATCAGGCTCGCGAGGATGCGTCGCGACTCGGCGCGGAAAACCAGGTCCAGCACGCGAGCCGCCGTATCCGAATCGACCGGCTGGCTCACGGGCTGGAAGTCTTCCGAAAGCTCGGATTCGTTGGACATCGCAGTTAGCGCTCCACGAGCGGACGAACCTCAATCGAGCCGTTCTTCGCGCTCGGGATCCGCGCCGCGATGGCGGTTGCCTGGTCCAGGTTTTCGGCCTGGATCAGGTAAAAGCCCCCAAGTTGTTCGCGAGTTTCAGCGAACGGACCGTCGGTGACAGAGGCCTTGCCGTTCCGCACGCGCACTGTGGTCGCCGTGGTGGTTGGCTGCAACTGGTTGCCGGTCTTATAGTTGCCGCTCTTAACGATGTCTTCGGTGAAGGCTCCATACTCTTTGTAAATGGCGGCCTTGTCGGCGTCAGGTATTCCCGCCCACTCCTTCTCGTTGTCATAGATCAATAACAGGTATTGCATTGAACACGCTCCTTTCACTGTCAGAATGTTTTGCTCCGCCTATTGTCGAATGGCAGAGCCAGAAATCGACAGCCGGGTTTCCAGGGTTCAAAAGAGCCATCATAATCCATTCTCACTGATGCAGATATGATTTCACGACCTCGAGAAACCCTCGCGCTTGCGCTGTATGATGCCGGTGACGATGACGGTGGCGCAGGGCGACGATGGTGCGCTCAGGCTTACCGTCGGAAAGCTCGCGATACACGGCGTCGCCGTTGCCATCAGGGGGCCTTGCCATCGCCGGCAGTAAAGACACCCCTTGTCCCAGCCCGACAAGCGCCTGGACCGTTGAGATCTGCGCGCCGCGGCAGACTATGCGAGGCTGCATCGCGTGGCTGCGGCACAAGCTGATCACTTGCTCGCCGAGACAGTGCATTTCATTAATCAAGACGAACGGCTCGCCGCGCAGGTCCATCCACGCGATGCGGCGCCTGGCGGCAAGCCGATGCCCGGTGGGGAGGACCAGAAGCAATTGGTCTGTTCCCAGGACATCAACTGTCAACTGGTCGTCATCGATGGGCAGGGCGGCGATGCCGAGGTCCAGTTCGCCTTCGCGCAGCCCGACAATCAGGCGCTGGGTGTAGTCCTCCTGGATGATCAACTCAACCTTCGGATGGGTCTTGCCAAAACCGGCGATCGCCGGCGGCAGAAGGTAAGTCGCGATGGTCGGAATAACGCCAACCGCGAGCCTGCCGGCCCCGTCTCTATCTGCTTCTTTAAGCTGGCGCGAAGCATTCTCAACCGCGGCCAGTGCTGTCCGCGCGTGCTCGAGCAACAAACGCCCCGCATCGGTTAGCCGGACTTGCCTTCCCGTGCGGTCGAAGAGGGGACGGCCGATCTCCGACTCTAGCTTGATGATCTGTTGGCTCAGTGATGGCTGCGAGACATAGCAGCGCTCGGCCGCGCGGCTGAAATTACCCTCGTCGGCCACCGCGACGAAGTATTTGAGTTGATGCAGTTCCATAGTTGTTGCCTATGGATCGCATAATAACAAAGTATTTCACTTATACAAAGAACGGGCGTACTCTCGGTCTGTAGGTGAACGAAAAACGGCGGCAGAAAGGGAGGTAAAGATGGCTGACAAGGAAAGGCTTACTACCGCGGCCGGCATACCGGTCGGCGACAACCAGAATTCGTTGACGGCGGGCGCGCGCGGTCCGCTGCTGATGCAAGACTTTCATTTGATCGAGAAAATGGCGCATTTCAACCGAGAACGCATTCCAGAACGCGTGGTTCATGCCAAAGGCGCGGGCGCGTTTGGGGCCTTCACCGTTACTGGCGACATCACTAAGTACACTAAGGCGAGAGTGTTTGGCGAGATCGGCAAGAAAACCGAAGTCTTGGTCCGCTTCTCGACGGTTGGTGGAGAGAAAGGGTCCGCCGACTCTGCGCGCGACCCGCGCGGGTTCGCCGTCAAATTCTATACCGAGGAAGGGAACTGGGACCTCGTTGGCAACAACACTCCGGTTTTCTTCATTCGCGATCCGTTGAAGTTCAGCGATTTCATTCATACACAGAAGCGCGATCCGCAAACCAATCTCAAGTCGCCCACAATGATGTGGGACTTCTGGTCGCTCTCGCCTGAGTCGCTGCACCAGGTGACGATCCTGTTCAGCGACCGCGGCACTCCGAAGAGCTACCGCCATATGGACGGATTCTCCAGTCATACCTTTAGCCTGATCAATGCGGACGGCGAGCGCTTTTGGGTGAAATTCCACTTGAAGACGAAGCAGGGGATTCAAAACCTGACTCGCCAAGAGGCGACCACGCTGGCCGGAGAGAATCCGGACCAGGCGACTGAGGATCTGTTTCAGGCGATCCAGACCGGCGACTATCCGAAGTGGCGCGTCTCGGTCCAGATCATGCCTGAGTTAGATGCTGACGCCTACTCGGTCAATCCATTCGATCTCACCAAGGTGTGGTCGCACCGGGACTACCCCTTGATCGAGATTGGCGAGTTGGAACTGAATCGAAATCCGGAGAACTACTTCGCCGAGATCGAGCAGGCCACGTTCGCACCCGCCAATGTGGTTCCCGGAATTAGCTTCTCCCCTGACAAGATGCTGCAAGCGCGCATCCTGTCCTACCCGGACGCGCACCGTCACCGGCTTGGCGTGAACTACGAATCGCTGCCGGTGAACCGGCCGAAGTGCCCGGTCCGCCATTACCACCGCGACGGAGCGATGCGCTTTGATGCAAACGGCGGCGCCGCCCCCAACTATGAGCCCAACAGCTTTAGCGGGCCGAAGGAGGACCCTGCATATCTCGAGCCGCCGCTGCGCGTTTCTGGCAACGCCGCGCGTTACGATCATCACGCTGGCAATGATGATTACCAACAGGCTGGAGACCTGTTTCGTTTGCTGAAAGCGGATGAGAGGGCGCGCTTGATTGAGAATATCGTCGACAGTCTGCGCCTGGCTCCGCGCGAGATTCAGGCGCGCCAGATCGCCCATTTTGAGAAGGCCGACCCGCGCTATGGGGAGGGCGTGCGGCAGGGCCTGGAAAAGGCGCTGGCCGCCGCGGGGTGAGGATGGGATGGAACACGGATCGGACGGATCTTGCGGATAGGCCTGGATCTAACGTCGCTATTGTTTGCAAGGTCGGCCGGTCCGCGTTTCTATCACTAAGCCACGTCAGAACCATTTGAGATTTCGATCGGAGCGTCTCAAAGCGGGATTTTATCGCGGCGGGCCTTCAATGGGATTGGGCAGGTGATCTGCGGGGTCGGGCCCTCTTCCGACGTCTATTGAGCGTAATAATGCGGGTCATTTTCAGGCATCTGGACCACCTCGCACTAAAGTCACCGGACTGCTTTCGCACATTAGAGGTCAGGAAGGGTGCCTGACCCCGCGAGTCGCATCGCGTCGGACGTTCGCAGGTGGTGTGGCGACAAGTTCGGCCGTCGCTGCTGCGGGGACTGCCGATTCAGTGACAACGAACCAGTAGGCGAACGCTCCCGCAACCAACACGCCCGCCGCCAACCCGAAAGCCGAAAGATATGATCCGGTGCGGCTGATGAGAAAGCCGGTAACGAGCGGCGCCAGCACGCCGGCGATGTTGCCCGCGAAGTTCTCGATCCCCGTCCACAGCCCGATCTCTTCGGGCGGCGCACAAGACTGCAGGATCACCAGCAGGTTCCCCGTCGCCAGCCCAACCAACGAACCGCCGATGATCAGCGTGATAGCGGCGGCCGCGCTGCTAACCTGGGCCGCCGGAATGAGCAAGAGTCCGGTGGCAAAGGCTATGGTCACGATGGTCTTGCGCGTACGCATCTCCGGCCGGCCGCTTTGCACCAGGCGGTCGGCGATCCACCCGCCGATGGGCTCGCTGATGCCGAAGACGAAAAACGGCAACGAGGCGAAGAACCCTGCTTTCATTATCGTCAGTCCGCGAACCGTGACCAGATAATCGGGCAGCCAGGTGACCAGAAGGTACCAATAGTAATCGAAGCAGAAGAACCCAAGGCAGATGCCGCAGAGATTGCGGTTACGTAGAAGAGATGTCCATCGCGTGGCTCTTTGGGCGCCGGGAGTAGCGCGATCCCGTTTGGTCTGCAAGCGGCGGGGAGAGACGAGCAGCCACGGAATCAGCCAAAGAAGCGCCGAGAAGCCAATGAACATAAATGTTCGCCGCCAACCATAGCGGGCCAGACAGGTTGGCACGAGCAACCCTTCGAGTACGAGGCCGGTGCGCGTGCCGAAGTCGAAGAGACCCGAGGGCAGACCGCGCTTCTTCGCCGGAAAGAGCAAACTGACGATCTTGCTGCCTCCGGGGAGGTAGATCGACTCGCCGATGCCCAGCAAAATTCGATACCCGACCAGGACGGCAAGGGTTCCAGCGAGACCTGTCAGCCCCTGCGCAATCGACCACAACGCGAATGCGCCTGCGTAGAGCCAACGCAAGTTAAGACGATCCGCGCACCAGCCCACCGGAATCTGCATGAGCGCGTAGGACCAGAAGAAGGCGGACAGCAACAATCCCTTTTCCTGCGGGCCGAGTCTGAACTCGGCCGAGATAAGAGGCAAAGCCATCGAGATCGCGGCGCGGTCAAAGTAGTTAATCAGAGAAGCGGCAAAGAGGAGACCGACGATAGACCAGCGGCGCGCGTCCGACACAGGCAGGATTTCATCCATGGTTGAGAGGCCCATAATAATACGCTGCCGTGCCGCCACCAAGCCGCCGGCGCGCAAGACAGGAAGGGTACGATATGTCTGGTCAGATATCACAGCGAATTCGGCGTGTTTTCCAGCAGTTGTGTTCTGCTGATTGGGGGAAGACGTGGAAACCGAACTGGATAAGCACTCAAACTAGAGAGACGCCATAAACCCTGGTCCTGGAGCCAGATGGTTCCGAAAGCGCGGCTTTCCATGCATCATCGCGGCTCGCGGGACCGGGCCCCCGTCCTGACGTGTATTGTGCGCAATGAGCCTGGTGTTTTCAGTCATTAGGACCATTTTGGACTAACGTCACCCGACTGATCCAGCGCAATAGAAGTCAGGAAGGGAGCCTGACCCCGCGGATCAGTTCTATGCTCTTTGAAATGCCCGGCCACAGATCGCGGCCGCGCCTTTGCCGTACTATCGGATGGTCTGCATTTGAGCTCGAGACGGCCTGATGAAGTGACCGTTGACCTCCTGTGGCGGATCGGTGAGCAAGAGGAACTGGGCCGCTCTTGGGTCTTCTGGCGGGACGAGTCGCGGGTCAATGCGCAGGGGCGGCTCAACCTGGAGGCGCGGCTCGGGATAGGTTGGGAGCTCGGCTGCCTCTATGTACACTGCGCGCGGTCTTGGCCGCGCCTCCAACAGCCGCGTGACATACAGCGCGGAGCAAAGGCCAAGGCCAAAGGTCAAGGCGGTCACCGCGGCATAGCAAAACGGGGCCGCAACCTTTGGCGTCTCGGCCGGCGCGGTGGGGGACGCAGACGGCGTTGCGGTCGCTCGCGCCAGGACGAGCCCAAGAATAAACCCCGCTACCCCCGCGGTAAACCAAAGCAAGAGTGTCGTAATCCCGTTCATGGGCTGCCTCCAGAGTCTTAGGTAACAACGCAGAGAACGCCGCTGAGTTGCGTTTCTTTACTGTGCGCTCGTGCTATGAACCGATTCTGGCTTGTCTCTTCTGACTCCGCGAATTCAGGCTGCGGACGTAGGTTTTCCCGTTTGTTTCGCGCAGGCGGAAATATGGTTCGAGGCGATGCAATGTGTTTTGCAGAGCCGAGTTGATATGGGCGCGCATGGCTTCCGCGGCTGCAACTGGATCGCCTTGGACGAGCACCCCAATCAGATCTTGATGCCGTCGTGGCGATTGGCCGGGAGCGGCTTGCCGCGCCACGCAAAGCCAGGTGGAAGCGAGCACGTGGTTTTTCTCAATCGCGTCGCACAAGGGCTGGCACCGCGAACCGTCGGCGATCCGCCGATGCAGTTTTTCGTGAAGGCCCAGATAGACAAAACGATTGCCATCCGTCTGCGTCGACAGGGCGTCCACCCGCGCAGCCAGTCTTTGCAACTCCACGCGCTCGCGCGCAGTCGCCGCTGTAGCGAACAGGCGCGCCGCCTCCGCCTCGAGCGCTTCACGGACGACGTAGTGGCCGCGCACGTCCTCCTCGGTCGGAATCCTGACTCGAGTGCCGGCGCGTGGCCGGCTCTCGAGCAGGCCCTCGAATTCGAGCCGGAGGAATGCTTCCGAGACCGGCAATAGACTCATGCCGAACTCGGTTGCGAGTTTTCGTCGAGAGATCACTTTGCCGATAGGGAGTTCGCCCCGAAGGATGCGCTCGCGCAGGATCACATACGCCTCCGCAGCGAGGCTCACGGTTTCTTCCGGGTCATTCATATCCAGGCTGCCTCATTGACGTTGGCAAGAGCGTCTCCGCGGATAATCTGCGCCGGACGCAAGGTCAAGTATGCTGGCGCTTGCGGGATGGTGTCAAGCAATGCTTTTTGATATATCATAATTGTCTAGTTCGGGAGCTGTGCCGTCTAACTAATAGAACAAAAACTACATCTCCGTGGCCCGGTCTCATAAAAGCAGGCGCCTGCAATTCTGATATAGCAGATTTGGAGAATGCGCTTGACATGCCGATGGCCCGAGTTACATACTCTCTGCGTTGTGAACGGCCTGACGGCGAGGCGTGGCTGCTCATGGGAGAGCCCAATCGCGCCGTTATTTGACTCACCAAATGGCAGAGGGCCTATGAGTACGGAAATGGCGAGCCCGGCAGGCGAACCCGTCACGAGTGCGGCATGGGAGGCCATTCAGGGCGCGTACGATTTGCAGGTGCATGTCGCCCCGGATGTGATTCCGCGCCGGACTGATGATCTCGACCTCGCGCGGGACTTCCTGGCTCGGGGACTCCGCGGCTTCGTCTTGAAGTCGCATTATGTGCCGACAGCCGAGCGCGCCAAAGTCGTGAGCCGCGCGGTCGCCGGGATCGCCGCCTACGGCGCTCTCACGCTGAATCACAGCATTGGAGGGCTCAACGCTGTAGCAGTGGAGATCGCCGGCCGC
>Ga0207156_10076_pt1 | contig 24355 bp, 36 predicted proteins | sample Alteio_BWMinHeat_24_FD_153514 | JGI IMG/M metagenome (GOLD analysis project Ga0207156, IMG submission 153514) | Enriched cells from forest soil in Barre Woods Harvard Forest LTER site, Petersham, Massachusetts, United States -... | ecosystem: Environmental > Terrestrial > Soil > Temperate forest >...
CAGTCAGAAACAAATTCAAGTAGTTTGTGTGTCAAGCCTAAACGGGCTACGATTTGTTTAAACATGATTGTCAAAAATGAAGAAGGCGTGATTGGCCGCTGTCTTGATTCTGTGAAACCCATTATTGATCATTGGATCATTGTGGATACAGGATCAAACGACAACACAAAAGAATTGATTTGCCAATCCCTAAAAGGGATACCAGGACAACTTTACGAGCGTCCCTGGGTCAATTTTGGTGCTAATCGCGAAGAAGCCTTGCAACTCGCAAAAGACCAAGCAGATTATGTGTTATTTATCGATGCGGATGATCGATTGCTCTACGATAAGGACTTTGTACTGCCTGAATTATCAGAAGATTTTTATATCATCGCGGATCACGATCGGAGCTCAGCTTGTAATCTGATCCGTTTAGCAAAAACTGATGTAGATTGGCATTGGCATGGTGTTTTGCATGAACTTGTTGTTGCGAGTCAGCCCACAAAGGGAGCTTTTCTACAGGGCGTAGAGTACGACTACATACATGATGGAGCCCGTTCTAAAGATCCAAAAACGTATGAAAAAGATGCAGCCATTTTAGAGACAGCTCTTGAAAAAGAGCCTGATAACTCTCGTTATGTATTTTATTTGGGGCTCACCTACTGGAATATGGATAATTTTGAAAAAGCAGCAAAGCTATTTAGGCAAAGAGTAAATATGCCAGGCTATGATGAAGAGCCTTTCTGCTCCCTATGGATGCTGGCATTAATCGAGGAAAAGACAAGTAAAAAGCTAGATCGGATGGTTGAGTTACTTCAAGAAGCGCATCAAAAACGACCTCATCGACTAGAACCAATCTACGCACTAGCAAAGCTGGCACGTTTTGTCCAAGATTATCAAGCAAGCTACAATATCGCTTCGCAAGTATCTATCGCAGCTCCAATAGATCAGTTATTCGTAGAGCGATGGATTTACGATTATGGGATGTTGTACGAGCTAGCATTAGCTGCATGTCATTGTAACCATCGAGAAGTGTGCGTACAATCATGCCAAAAACTTCTTGCAATCCCTCATTTACCTGGAGAAGAAAGAGTTGAAATCGGGAATTTATTACTCCAAATGACAAAGTGAATTCCCTCAATATTCGGTAAGACTAGTAAATCTACATTAACTTTACCTTAACGAGAGCAGAATTTTAAATTAAAAATACATGAATCATAAGATCGGTCACAAAGTGAGCAGCTATTGCCGTCCAAAGGCCTCTAGACCAATACAACCAACCAAAAACTATCCCAGCGATTCCATTTAGAAAAAGGATACGACTGATTTCAAAAGCGGATGGAGATCCAAGCATTTTAAAAGCAACAGGTAAATGACCCATACCAAAAAGCAGGGCAACGAAAATATTTGTGCTCCAAAGAACCATCAACCTTTTGGACGGTTTATAGTTAAAGATTTTATTCAGCACAAAATAGATCAATGTAAACAGAAAAAGTCTGAGTAGGACCTCTTCATTTACAGCCCCGTAAATTGAGGCTAATGCCCCAGCCCAAGAAGGAGGATGAACGCCCTCTCCTACAAGCGCTGAACTGGCAAAAATCGTTTTATCAGAAAAGAAAATAATCAAGCCGACCAATATACCAGACACAAGCGCCGGATAAACAATTCGTTTACGAGGATTATCAGTAACAAAAGGACGCAGATCCGTTTTTGGCACAATCTTAGAACTCACCCAACAAATCAATCCAAAAAAGACTGCAGCTTGTAGGGTGCTAACAAGCAAAACTCTCCAGATCGAAACCTCAGACGGGAGTATTCCCAGATATTGAACAGCGGGAAAAACAGATAGCGACCCAACAATGCATAAGAGCCAGAGAATAAAAAACGTTCTTTTATCGGTTGTTTTATGTATGTCTTTATTCAAAGAAACCTCTCATAAAGGGGCGGCAAGGCCTTGCCGCAACTGGATAGATAGCTCGGCTAATTCGGCCCTGAAGGGCTGAGACTGCGCTCGAGCAGCAGTTCATCTTCAGATATAATAATTCGAGTCTCCACATTTGAGCAAGTCAAGATAAAGAGTCCATAAAAAGAGCAATCGCAATAAATGGGTTTCCAATTTTGATTTAGACGATCTCATCGCATGAATAGGTAGAAACGGCTACAGCAAATTGTAAAAAAATGTTTACTTTTCTATGCTAACGGAGCATCATCTTTTTTTCTAACTGGAAGCTTAAGATGAGCATTGCACCTGTCAATACAAATATCTTAGAGACTGTCTTAGCTCCGTTTAGTTTCTTGGCGACCCAAATAGCTTATGCAGTTGCAAAAGTTGCGACTGTTTTGTTTGAAGGGTGTCAGTTCTTGGTAACTCTACCTTTTAAACTAATAGGCCGATCTTGTTCAGTTTTGTGCGAAGCTTTTACTCTCATCGTGAAAACGATAATCAATTTGTTTGAGGGTATTATTTATTACACAGTGGCTACATTCTCCACAATCTTGGATATGTCCGATCCAAACCGACTGGTTTTTCGCCGACAAGATGCAATAGAGGCAGAACTTCAACGGATCGATGCACAAAAGACGGGAAAAGACGTGACGACTATAGAAGACCAACTAAAGACTTTGGAGAATCTAATTAGACAACAGGGCACTAATTTGAACAACTTTCAAGATAATCTGGAAGGAGACCTCGACAAATTGAAGCGCACTCTTATAAAAGAATTTTTTAAAAGCCGGATAGATTATCTCAAAGATGGTCTCGTCCATGGGCTTCGAACGATGGAGAATCGAGATGCTTTGCGAAGTAAGTATCCACAATACGCAGAGCATGTAGAAGCCATCATGAAGGAGAAAGCTTCCCAGTCTAGTGCCTCATCAAAGTAATGGGTAAGTAAAAACTATTCAGAACAAGATTCCATCGAGCCGAGAAGCTTTTCTCTATCAAAAGTAGTAAGGAAATCGTCTTTCTGAAATGCCCACTCATACTCTGAGCTTTAATCTTTAAATAAATGTTTCAAAAAATTGTCAGGTTTATTTAAAAAATTTTTAGTGATTTGATAATGTTGAGTATCGGTGTACGCGATAGGCATTAATCTGTCTGCATCGCATGAGTAAATAGTCGCACCGGGATATCCGAGTAATATTGGTGAGTGAGTCGCAATAATAAATTGTGAATGAGGGTTTTTGCATACCTCATGAATGATGGTCAACAATGATAACTGCCGTTGCGGTGAAAGGGCTGCTTCAGGTTCATCAAATAAAAAAAAACCATCATTGCCTAAACGGTTTTTAAAGAAGGAAAGGAAACTTTCTCCATGAGACTGCTCGTGCAACGATTTTCCCCCATAAGGAACATACGCTAGGCCATCTTCTTGCGCTAAAGAATCAATATAATTAGCAACATTATAAAAACTTTCTGCTTTAAAAAAGTACCCATTATTAGGTTTCATTCTCCATGAAAAAGTCAGATGATCTGCCAGTCGTTCTGTACCCAAATAAGTTTTTTGTTCGGAGGTCTTAAAGCTAATATTCCTACTGCCACCTTCAGCACCAAACCCCGCTTTGGCAGCAATAGCTTCAAGAATGGTTGATTTACCTGCGCCATTTTCGCCGACAAAAAAAGTTACTTGCGAAGTGAATTTGATTTCTTCTAAATTTTTAATAAGTCTTAAGCAAAAAGGGTATTGAGTAAAATCCAGATCGGCAGACCAGTTGATTTTAACTTTATCTAAGATTGGGCCATTTATATTAGAGGAGGTAGTTTTAATCATGCAAATTGATTATAAATGTGCTCGGAGCGGGACTCCCCTCAAAGCGAGATTGCTCATGCAATCTCGTCCTTCGGGCCGATTCGCGCCGGTCAAACGGCGCTCATTTCGACTCCCTACTCAAAAAGCCAAGCAGTTGGCTTTTTGATTCCTCGCAAATTTTGCGAGCAAAATATGCTCGGAGTGGGAGTCGAACCCACACGGAATTGCTTCCAGGGGATTTTAAGTCCCCAGTGTCTACCATTCCACCATCCAAGCAAAGAAAGTTAGATAGTTTAATCAGAATCCAAGAAAGGTTCAAGAGCAGAAAAAATCCCCGGGAAAAATATCTCCCGGGAACTTCCATATTACTCTTCGTTGTCGTCTTCCGCATTCTTAGTTGTCGGATGCTCGAAAATCGTCTCGTTATGTATTGGCGTCTGGTGAGATGAACCGTTTTCTTGGCCCTCTTCAACAGGCTTGTACCGACTCAGAGATTCCTTAATCAACGTCGTTGGCGGCGGAAATAACTTAGAAATAAATGAGGGAGCTTTTTCCACCACTTCTGGCTCGGAACGAAAGGATTCTTCAGATTGATGTCCCTCCATTGGTCTGTGCAGATCTTCTCGCATTGGACCTTGTTGAGATTCTTGGTTTTCTGCTCCTTCACTACGCGCTTCTTGAGGATACTCTTGATGACGGTCGCGACCACGTCTGCCACGACGACGCTTGTTGTTGTCCCGTTTATTTATCGGTCTTTCTTGAGAACGGTCTGGCGCAGGACGAGACTCCGCCAGAGTCTCATCTTGAAACTCTTCTCTAGGACGATGAGATTCTTCACGACGTACAGATTCCTCACGGGGTCGCGACTCTTCACGAGAGCGAGGAGGAGCCTCACGGCCACCACCAATCTTAATTGAACGATCTGTAGCTACATTCTTTAAAACCATCCGAGTCTCTTTCGATTCTATCACTTCATAGTCACTTACAGGGACTAAAAATGATTTCGGCCGTTCTTGCGAACGGAAAAAGAAAGAATGTCCAAAAGAGACAACTTCTATGGCATCAACAATATAATCTTCTTGAGTCATCCCCTTGCTGTTACGGACAACTAATTTGCATCCGTCACGGGGGGTGATGACCGTTTCGATAATGGGTTCGCGTGTAAAATTCACTGAAATTTCCAGTTTTAAAGGTTATGCAAATGGAGTAACGAGGCATACTGCCAACGGCCTGACAAAATTCATAAAACTGAACAGTGTTCGGGTATGTCATTCAAGAGCTCCCATGTACTCCAACAGGTCGACAACACGGTGAGAATAACCCATTTCGTTGTCATACCAGGCGATTAATTTATAAAAACGGCGATTTAATCCTATCCCTGCCAATTTGTCATAAATACAGGAATAGGTATTGCCAATAAAATCTGATGAAACCAATTGCTCATCGGTAGTCGTAAGGATTCCCTTGAGATTGGTCTTTGCAGCCATGTCCATCGCGTTTCCGATTTCTTCATATGTCGTATCTTTTGCAAGTCGAACAGTAAGATCTACAACTGATACATCAGGAGTCGGAACACGAAAGGCCATACCAGTTAATTTACCTTTCAATTCAGGCAAAGAAAGAATCACTGCTTTAGCAGCTCCTGTAGATGCCGGAATGATATTATACCCAGCAGCCCTACCGCCTCGCCAGTCTTTATGAGACGGGCCATCAACGGTCGGTTGGCTTGCCGTTAGAGAATGAACAGTTGTCATTAGTCCTTCTTCAATCCCAAATCGATCGAGAAGAACCTTGCAAAGCGGCGCTAGACAATTCGTCGTGCAAGACGCATTACAAATAACAAAATCTTTTTTCGGATCATAATGAATGTGATTCACACCCATTACATAAGTAGGCATATCATCTTTGCCAGGAGCCGTAATCAATACGCGCTTAGCTCCAGCAGTTAAATGTTTTTTAGCATCTTCTAGTTTAGTAAATCGCCCCGTTGACTCTACAACATAGTCTACATTGTGCTTCTTCCAAGGGAGCATTAACGGATCTTTTTCACCAGAAACAAAAATTTTCTTCCCATCAATAATCAGATGGTCTGCATCCGATGTCACAGTTTTTGGATAGGTTCCATGAACGGTGTCATGCTTAAAAAGATAAGCCAGATTATCTGCAGGAACAAGGTCATTAATGGCTACCACTTGAAGATGAGGATTTTGCATTGCAATTCGCAATACTAATCTTCCAATTCGCCCAAAACCATTAATTGCTATGTGTTTTACCATACAGATACTCCCAGATTCAGAGATGCTAGGATAGTAAATTTGAAACGACTTGTAAAGAAAGAAATTAACCCATTTATCAAAAATGGGTTTACCGCCCGCGAAATGGCAGGCGGTTTTGTAAGAGGGTATTGAAGACTATTGGAGGAGATATTCAATATAGCACGTAGGGGCGTTATCACCGATGCGATCATTTTTACGAATGATGCGGGTATAACCACCATTGCGTGTTGTAAAGCGCTCTCGCAATTCTCCAAAAAGTTTATCTATAACCAAACGATCACGAGAAAAAGAATCTTTTTCCCCTGCTTTCGCCACACGAGCTTCTTTCGTACTCAATGGGTTAAAAGAAACTTTAAGGGTCGAAATTGCATTCCGCTTAGAAGCCAGTGTGTTCTTCTTAGCAAGCGTAATCATTTTTTCAGCGTGTATACGCAATTCCTTCGCCTTCACTACAGTTGTGCAAATCCGCCCATTTTCAATGAGGGATTTCATCATGTTAGCTAGCATGGCTCGTCTATGGGAACCAGTACGTCCAACTTTAAATCTATGTTTTCCGTGTCTCATATTTCAACGGCTCCCGCTTTTTCAGACAAATAGTTTTGAATGATTTGCTTAATGTTATCTCGGTTGATCCCATATTTGTTCAAATCCATGCCAAGCGATAGTTCGAGTTCATCGAGCTTTTGCTTGATCTCAGTCAGAGACTTCTTACCGAAGTTTCTAAACCGGAGCATCTCAGATTCAGGCATAACAACCAATTCACCAATCGTTTCAATATTGGCATTTTCCAAGCAGTTGGTAGAACGGACCGAAAGTTCAATTTCATTGATCTTTAGCGCCAATTTACCAAGAATTTCATCTCGGTCACGATTGGTCTGCATTTCGCCTTTATCAAAAAGAACCAAATGAGATTTAATTGTATCAAACACTTGGAAGTGCATGATGCCAATCTGGGCAGCAAAAGTAATCGCCTCAACCGGAGCAATTCGTCCATCGGTTGTAACTTCAATGATCAGACGATCAAAGTCTGTATCTTGACCAACTCGTGTGTTCTCAATGTAATAGTTCACTAAACGAACAGGTGAAAAAGCAGAGTCAATGACGATCTCATCTACTTGCTGTTCGAAATTTGTGTGTCTTTCCGAAGGAACATAGCCACGACCTGATGCAACACGTAGATCAATTCGTTTGCTCATCGGTTTTGTAGCTGTGAAAACCAAATGATCTGGGTTGACGATCTCATAATCAGTCTGGCCAAAAAGATCTCTCAAAGTGACTCTATAAGACCCACCTGCTTTTTCGATCATTTCATCTGTTATCTCAAGCATCTTGGTGATGAGCTTGATATCTCGAGGATGAGCATCATCGATCATTGTGAGTCTACGCAATAAGGCACCTTTGAGGTTGAGGACGATATGAGTCATATCCTCAATCACACCTTCAACAGCCATATACTCATGTGGTACTCCCTCAATTCTCACAGAGAGAATAGCAGGAGCCTCAAGAGAGGCTAACATGATTCTTCGCAGTCCGTTACCAACAGTATGGCCAAATCCACGTTCAAAAGGTTCTACGATAAAGCGTGCAAAAGTCGATGTTTGACTAGCTTCATCCAATTTAATTTTTTCTGGCATTTCAAATTTGCCATACTTTACGGCCATGTTAGTCTCCTCTTATACACGTCTACGTTTACGAGCTCTGCACCCGTTGTGGGGAACGGGGGTCTTATCGCGGATGATACTGACTGAAAGTCCTGCACTCATAAGACCTCGGACAGCCGATTCACGGCCAGCACCAGGTCCATTGAGATTCACTTCACACTCTCTCATACCAAGCGCCATTGCATCTTTTGCTGCGTTTTGAGCCGCAACAGTAGCTGCGAATGACGACGATTTTTTTGATCCAGAGAAATTAGCTTTACCAGCTGATGACCAGGAAATCACATTTCCAGCCAGATCGGTAATCGCTACAGTGGTGTTATTAAATGTTGCTTTTACGTGCGCAATTCCTGCAGGCACTGTACGGGCAATTTTCTTCTTCACTCGAACGGCCGCTTTTTTTGGTGGGGCTTTCTGTTCTTGCTTAGCCAAGGTTAACTCCTAATTTGACCTGAAAAATAAACTATTTTTCAAAGGTCACATAATTTTTTTAGATTTTCTTATTGGCAACAGTTTTGCGTTTGCCTTTACGCGTACGGGCATTTGTACGTGTTCTTTGGCCGCGCACTGGCAAACCAACTCTATGGCGAATGCCGCGATAGCAATGAATCCCAACAAGGCGCTTAATGTTGTTTTGGGTTTGACGTCGCAAATCCCCTTCAACAACATACTCCGATTGAAGAATCGCATTTAAACGCGCAACATCATCTTCGTTTAATTCTTTTGCGCGCATGTCTTTGTTAAGACCCAGTTTCTCAATAATCTGATTCGATAGCTCGCGACCTACTCCGTAGATATAAGTCAGACTCACTTCTAAACGCTTATTGTCTGGAATATCTATTCCTATGACTCTAGGCATATAATTTTCCTTCCGTCTAAAATAACATGGTTACTTGTTAAAATACAATCCCTTTTAGCTTTAACGCCCTCGAAGACGTCCCTTTGTCATAAAGCCATCATATCTTTTCATAAGTAGATGAGATTCAATCTGTTTCGTTGTATCTAAAATAACTCCTACTAAGATAAGAAGGGAAGTGCCGCCAAAAAATTGGCTAATATTTGCATCTACACCCATTAGCTTACCAACAAGTGTTGGCAGTATAGCAATGATTGCAAGGAAAACAGCTCCTGCAAGTGTAATGCGGCTCATTGTGGTCTCTAAATATTCCTGTGTCGGTCTTCCTTGTCGGATACCAGGAATAAAGGCTCCATTTTTCTTCATGTCAGAGGCGATTTGCTCTGGCTTGAATTGGGTCGCAGTCCAATAATAAGTAAAAAGTAAAATCAATAGAACATAAAAGACCATATAAACCCATGATCCTGGGGATAAGTAATTTGATAATTGGCCAAGCCATGTATTGCGGCCTAAAAACTGGCCGATTGTAGCAGGGAACATCAGAAGAGCCGACGCAAAAATCACAGGGATTACACCAGCATGATTGACCTTTAAAGGAATATGAGAATTTCCCCCTTGTACTTCATGACGACCTACAATGCGGCGTGCATACTGAAGCGGGATTCTTCTTTGTCCTTGGATCACTAAAATAGTTCCTATGACGATCGAAATAAAAAGCGCACAAAGGACAACTAGCATGGGGAAAGTGAGTTGTCCAGCTTCTTGTGACTCTAAGTTTAATTGATTGATTATAGATCCAATCATACTTGGGAAAGAGGAGAGAATGCCAACGGAAATGATCAAACTAATCCCATTGCCGATCCCTTTTTCTGTGATTTGTTCACCAATCCACATCAAAATCAAAGTACCTGCTGTCATCGTCACCATTACAGTGAGATAAAAGAGCCAAGGAATTCCGAAAAATTGAACATCGAGCATCTCTGGAACAATAATTCCAGGACTAGAAAGGTTCACCCTAACGACATATTTAGCAAAAAAACCTGATTGGAAGAGCGCGAACACAAGAGTTGCCAAACGTGTCCATTTAGACAGCTTACGACGTCCTTGATCTGGACTTTCTCGAATTTCTCTTTGCATTGCAGGAACCATTGCAACCAGAATCTGCAACACAATGGAAGCTTGAATATATGGCATAACACCAAGTGCAAGGACAGTCATCTTAGCAAAAGCTCCACCTGAAAAAATATCGACGAGCTGGAAAAGATTCTGCCCTCCACCTGAGGCAAATTTAAAAAGGCTGATCGCAGCGTCAACATGGACACCGGGCACAGAAATATAAGCTCCAACGCGGCATACTGCAAGTAACACCAACGTATAGAAAATCTTGACTCTTAGCTCAGGTATGTCAAAAATACGCCGAATCGCTTCGATCATGGTTTAAACCTTTGTAAAAGAAATGCCTTTGTCTTTTAGCTTCTGCTCAGCTGCTTCGGAAAAGTGACGAGCTTCAATCTTCACTTTTTTTGTCAATTCACCGTCTGATAGAATTTTAATTCCACCAGGAACTCGACGAGGAATTAGACCTTTTTCGCGTAATGTTACGACGTTTACTGTCTCACCATCTTGGAAATACTGATCCAAAGTAGAAAGAGAGATAGCAGCTCCAGTTTTTGCAAATGTGCCACGTGTAAATCCACGAATAGGAAGCTTTCTATAAAGAGGTACTTGTCCCCCTTCATATCCAAAGCGTTTGCAATAACCTTGACGGTGGCTATCGCCTTTTCCGCCTCGGCCTGATGTAGCGCCTCGTTTAGATCCAATTCCTCGACCGATACGGCGAGATTTTTTTGGAGGACGTGATGTATTTTTTAATTGATTAAGCATGAGCACCTTTTCTTTCAGCGAAGTTTTTCTCACGATTCTTCAATTGAAGAAGTCCTTTAATAACTGCCTTAACTTGATTGAGTGGATTACTAGAACCGAGGTTCTTCGAAACAACATCTTTAATTCCGCAGAAAACAAGAACGTCACGTGGTTTTGAACCAGCGATCACTCCTGTACCAGCAGGCGCAGGTTTCAATAGAATTTTTGCACCATCCCATTCGACATAAATTTCATGAGGAATAGTGGATCCTTCCATCTCAATTGTGAAGATGTTCTTTCTTGCAGATTCAGATCCTTTACGGATTGCATCCGAAACTTCATTGGCTTTCGCAAAGCCATAGCCGACATGTCCTTGACCATCGCCTACGAGAATCAGTGCAGAAAAGCTGAACTTTCGTCCACCTTTAACCACTTTTGAGCAGCGATTAATGTAGAGAACTTTTTCTTCGAATTCAGTTCCGAAATCTTCCTGCCGTTTCTTTTCAGGTTGTTTTGCCATTTTTCTTTATCCTTATTAAAACTGCAATCCAGCTTCGCGAGCCCCATTAGCCAGCTCAGCGACGATACCATGGAATTTATAACGACCCCGATCAAAAATTACGGAGTTGATGTTTCTCTTCATCGCAAGCTCAGCAATTTGCTTTCCGATTTCTCGGGCAGAAGCTTTTGATTTTGTCTTCACAGAGCAAGATTTAGATTGCGTTCCCAATCCAAGCAGAGTGGTCGACTTCTCATCATCGATCAATTGCGCATAAATGTGGCAATTGGTCTTTAAAACTGAAAGTCTAGGTCTTTCTGCGCTTCCATGGAGCGTTTTGCGTACTCGCATGATACGAGTTTTACGCGCACGATTTCTATTTTTTTTCGACTTATCCATTATGCTTTACCTTTAGCTGCCTTGCCTTCTTTCTTGCGGACATATTCGTTTTCATAACGAATCCCTTTACCTTTATAAGGCTCTGGGGGCTTCATGCCGCGAACCTGTGCTGCAAACTGACCCACTGCTTTCTTATCAGCACCTTTGATGCTGACTGAGGTCCCTTTATCAACTACTACTTGAATTGTTTTTGGAATTTCAACCCATGTAGGATGAGAAAATCCAAGTTGCAAGTCTAGCTTTTGGCCTTGCACGTTTGCGCGGTATCCAACGCCAATGAGAGTCAATTTAATTTCGAATCCTTCCACTACGCCCTGAACATTGTTTTTAATCAATGAACGGTACAAACCGTAGAAAGATTTTTGAGACACGACTTTTTCATCGCACTCAAGAATCAACAATTCCCCTTCATGTTTTAAATGGAGCCCCTTAGGAAGTTGTAGTTCTAAATGACCTTTAGGTCCTTTGATTGAAACGGCGCCATCTTTAGCGAGCTTCACCTCAACACCTTTAGGGAGAGGGATTGGTGTCTTTCCAAGTCTTGACATATGTTCTTCCTTTAGCCTATTACCAAACCTTACAGAGAAGTTCGCCGCCGACTTTCAAATTTCGAGCGGTTTCCCCATCAACAACTCCCTTAGGAGTAGACATAATGGCAATACCCATTCCGTTAAAAACACGAGGAATATCTGCATAGCCAATGTAGTGTCTCAAACCGCATTTAGAAATACGATCTAATCCATGAATCACCGATTCTCGGCTCTTTGTATAGCGCAAGAACACGCGGATTATATACTTCTCTTCATTGACTAAAAAATTCTCGATGAATCCGTGATTCTTAAGAATTCCTAGAATTTTGACCTTGATTTTGCTAAAGCTCAAATCGACAAATCGATGTTGGGCTCCTTTTGCATTGCGTATTTTGGTCAACAATTCAGCAATGGGATCATTAAATGCCATATTCTTCTCTCTCTCTTACTTAAATGGGAAGCCCAGAAGGCTCAGTAATTCAATGCAATCATCATCGTTTTGCGCAGTCGTCACGAACGTTACGTTCATTCCCTGCGTTCTCTTCACTTTATCGAGGTTGATTTCAGGGAAGATCTGTTGATCATTAATCCCGAAACTATAATTCCCTCTTCCGTCGCACTTTTTTCCAAATCCGCGAAAGTCACGAATTCGTGGAGCTACGATGTTACAAAAACGGTCTAAAAAGTCATACATTTTTTTTCCACGCAGCGTAACCATCAGCCCAACCGGTTGATCTTCGCGCAATTTAAAATTGGAAATCGCCTTTTTAGAACGAGTCACTATTGGTTTTTGTCCAGAAAGGAGCGCTAACTCTTCAGTGTGCTCAGATAAAGCATTTTTATCTTTCAGCGCATCTCCAAGACCCATGCTCACAATAATCTTTTTCAAAACAGGGAGTTCCATAGGGCAACGGTCTGCATGAAGCGCCCGCTGTTCAAGCACAATTTTTTCTCTAAATTTCTTGTATAATCTAGACATGTTTCGCCTTCTTCACTGAACGATGGACAGCACCTTTAGTTCCTTTTTTGTGAACTAAATCTCTTTGCCCGCTCTTTTCCGTTTTTACGTGTACTTTGAATCGCTTTCCCTCTTTATCGCAAAGGCATACGTTAGATATGTGGATAGGAACTTCCATATCAATAATTCGTCCGCCTTGGCCTTGTTGAGTAGGCTTCAAATGTTTCTTTCTGATGTTGATCCCTTGGACGACAACTCTCTCATCGCCACGAACTAAAACTTCACCAGACTTACCTCGATCATTTCCCGCGACCACTAAAACGCGATCACCTTTTCGAATCCACTTGCTCATATTAAATTACCTCAGGTGCTAAGGAACTGATCTTGACAAATCCACCATCGCGAATTTCGCGAGCTACAGGTCCAAAGATACGCGTTCCACGAGGGTTATTCTTATCATCGATAATTACGCAGCTATTATCGTAAAAACGAAGGAGAGATCCATCGGCTCTTCGAATATAACTTTTCGTTCTCACAACTACCGCTTTAACGACTTCTCCTTTCTTCACTGTTCCTTTAGGATCAGCTTCCTTGACGGCCACAACAATGATGTCGCCTACGCGAGCATATCTTTTTCGTGTTCCGCCGAGTACTTTAAAGCATCGGACTCGTTTAGCGCCGGTATTGTCTGCAACTTCTAGATCGGTTTCTTGTTGAATCATACTACCTCAACTACGCGCCATCTTTTCAATTTTGAAAGAGGCCGCGTTTCCATAATACGTACTTTTTGACCCACCTGCAGTGCATTACTGTCGTCATGGGCATAATATTTTTTGGAGCGCTCAATGACTTTACCATACTTTTCATGTCTCATTTTGCGTGTCACTTTAACTGTGACTGTCTTATCCATTTTATTGGAAACAACAACTCCAACACTCTCTTTTCGTCTGCCTCGCTCAACCGGAGCTGATTGGCTTTCCGCTTTATCTAAGCTCATACAGCCTCTTTTTGTTTTTGCGTCAAAATCGTAAGAATGCGAGCTTTATTTTTTCGCTTTTCTTTGATTCGATGCGGCTTATCCAATTTCCGTTGAGTTGCGAGTTCATTTCGCAATTGGAAGATTTCTCGATCTAAATCACGCGCCTGGGCCATTAGCTCCTTGACTCCATGATCTTTCAATTCTTTCTTTTTCTTCTTTGCCATCTTTATCCCCTATTATACCCTGGCCAATCGATCTACAAACTTCGTTCGAATCGGCAGTTTAGCAGCGGCCAGACGAAGAGCTTCTTGAGCTTCTTCGCGAGAAACTCCACCTACTTCAAAAAGAACTCGACCTGGGCGAATGACTGCCACGTAATGATCTGGAGCTCCTTTACCTTTACCCATTCGAGTTTCCGCTGGTTTTTTAGAAACCGGCTTATCAGGGAATACGCGAATCCAAACTTGGCCTTTACGGCTGAACGTGCGCGAAATCGTGACACGACAAGCTTCGATCTGTTGCGCAGTTAGCCAGCAACGGTCTAAAGACTGCATTCCAAATTCACCAAATTCTATGAAGGCGCCACCTTTTGAAAGGCCGGTCATCTTCCCTTTTTGTTGCTTTCTAAATTTCGTTCTCTTAGGACCTTGTGCCATAAATTACGCCCCCATTGCTTGCTGAGGTTTAGGAGCAGCAATGATCTCATCGCCTTTATTGATCCATACTTTTACACCAATCGATCCGTAAGTCGTTTCTGCACGTCCCATCGAATAATCGATATCAGCACGAATTGTGTGTAGAGGAATACGACCTTCCTTATACCATTCGACGCGTGCAATTTCTGCTCCGCCAATTCGACCTGATACTTGGACTTTAATTCCTGCCGCACCTGCATCCATTGATGTCTGCATCGCTTTTTTCAGAATTCGGCGGAATGGAATCCGTCTTTCTAATTGCTTTGCAATCGCATCTGCAACGAGTTTTGCATCGAGATCAGGTCTTTTGATCTCTTCGACTTCAATCCAAACTTCTTTTCCAGTTAGGTTGCGGAGTTCGGCTTTGAGTATATCGATTTCAGCCCCTTTTTTACCAATGACCAAACCAGGTCTAGAAGTAAAAATAGTGACTTCAATTTTGCCGCTCATTCGTTTAATCTGAAATCGAGAAGCGCCTTGGCAGGCAGGTTTCGATGCAAGTAGAACACGAATTTTTCTATCTTCGCCAATCTGATTGCCAAACTCTTGCTTGTTAGCAAACCAGTTAGATAACCAACGTTTGCGACGTACGAGGCGGAATCCTGTGGGTGATACTTTTTGTCCCATTATTAACCTCCAGTCTCAGTTTTAAGGACGATGGTAAAATGGCTCGTCCGCTTATTCACAGGAACAGATGATCCACGACTACGTGGTTTTGCGCGTCTTAAAATCGGTCCTGGATCGACACGTACTTCGTGCACCTTGAGGTTTTCACGCCGCGCGTCCATTTGGGTAACCGCATTGGCCACTGCGCTATCGAGAGTCTTCTTTATAAGCCGGCCCCCTTTAAGCTTCGAATGAAGAAGCTGCAAAGACGCTTGCTCTACACCAAGTCCTCGAATGAGGTCTGCCGCATATCTTGCTTTCCGTGGAGAAATCCGTACGAATCTAGTTTTTGCTGTAGCAAATTCCATCGATTATCCTCCGCTTGGTTGTGCAGCTGGCGCTGCAGCAGCTGATTTCTTAGGATGACCTTTGAAGGTACGAGTTGGAGAAAATTCTCCCAATCGATGCCCTACCATGTTTTCAGAGACGTAAACGGCAATGAATTTCTTTCCATTATGGACATCAAACGTGTGACCTACCATATCAGGAACGATCATGGATCGTCGCGACCAAGTTTTAATCACTTTTTTTGCGCCTTCTTTATTGCTTTTATCGACCTTAGCCATCAAGTGGTGGTCGACGAAGGGTCCTTTTTTCAGCGATCTTCCCATAAATTACCTTCGCTCTTTTACAATCCATTTTCTGGTTTTCTTATTGGAGCGGGTTCGGAATCCTTTTGTAAATTGAGCCCAAGGTGATTGGGGGTGATTTCCTTTTCCGCGTCCTTCACCACCACCGTGAGGGTGATCGACAGGGTTCATAGCAATACCACGCACTGTTGGGCGAATTCCCAACCAGCGAGATCTGCCCGCTTTTCCAATGACTCGCAAATTGTGCTCCGCATTGGAGACAGCGCCAAATGTCGCTCTGCAATCTTCATTGATCAACCGGACTTCTCCAGACGGCATTCGAATCGTCGCATATCCATTGCTGCGAGCCAAAAGCTGCGCAGAAAGTCCTGCTGAACGAATGAATTTTGCACCTTTTCCAGGTGTCAACTCGACATTGTGAATCACAGAACCAAGCGGCATAAATTTCAACTTCATGCAGCACCCAATTTGAAACGGGGGCTCATCGCTTGTCATGACTGTAGTGCCAACTTTAATCCCTTGTGGAGCAATGATATATCGCTTCTCGCCATCTCTATAATAAAGAAGAGCAATGAGAGCAGATCGATTCGGATCGTATTCAACAGAGGATACAGTTGCAGGTATATTTTCTTTGTCACGCTTGAAGTCAATCAAACGGAACATTTTCTTATGGGCGCCACCTTTATGCCGGCAAGTAATATGCCCGCTATGGTTACGTCCATTAGTACGACGCTTCGGAATGAGCAGCGATTTAGGCGCTGGCTTTTCTCCGGGCGAAAGCTCCAAATGAATGGGGAGTACAAGCTTGCGCTGTCCGGGTGTAGTTGGTCGAAATAACTTTGGCATATTTACCCTTGAGTCTCAATTGTATCGCCAGGACGAAGAGTCACAACAGCCTTTTTATAAGCTGCTGTTTCACCAAGGAAACCTTTGACTCTGCGCTGTTTAGAGCCCACAATCACAGTGTTCACTTTGACGACTTTTACTTTGTTATCTTTGTAGATCTCTTCAATTGCATCTGCAATTTGAGTCTTGTTCGCTTTCATATCGACATCAAACACCATTTTAGGTGACTGACAACGGCTCAAAGACTTATTACTCTTTGCATTCACTAAGTTTTCTAAAACGCGGCCCTTTTCAGTAACCCGTCTGTTCTTAATGATTTCATAGGGATTCTTCATGATGCACCTAAAATCGATAAAAATTCATCTAGCGCAGTGTCGAGAATCACAAGAGTATGATTTTTCGCCAGCTCGTAACCATTGACTTGAGGAACTAGCGCATATTCTTTTTTCGGAATATTGCGTAAGCTCTTCACGAAATGTTCATGAGGATTGCGCATTGTTTCTTTTGCACTCTCACCCAAAACCAAAACGCGTTTTTCTGATCGCTCAATAGCTCCAAAAAAGTCAGCTAATTTCTTTGTCTTAGGATGTTTCATTTGTCCGTGATGCAGAACATGGACATTTCCGTTTTTAATTTTTTCTGCAATCAAAGTACGAATCGCAGCTCTTCGCTCTTTTTTATTGATTCGAACATGAATATCGAATTTAGGCCTTGGTCCAAATACGATACCGCCACCTTTGTATTGAGGAGCAGCGAGATCTCCTTGACGAGAACGGCCTTGACCCTTTTGTGGGTGAGGCTTTCTACCAGTGCGGTTGATCTCTTTACGTATTTTCGTGCTTGCTGACCATTGGCGAGCGTTATTGCGAATCGCTACAAGATAGTCTTTGATTGACTGAGGATGAGCTGAACCTTCGAGAAGGGCATCATCAACTTGGATCAATCCAATTTCCTTGCCTTGCAAGTCGTATTTCTTGAGTGTTGCCATGGATTACCCTTTCTTTTTCGCTTTTCTGATATAGACAACCCCGCTAGCACATCCTGGAACTGCTCCTTCAACAAGAAGGATATTTCCTTTCACAGCAACGACTCTGAGGTTTTGCACAGTTTTGCGATCGCCACCCATTCGAGATGCGCGCTTTCCGCCTGGAAAGCAACGACCCGGAGTGGATCTCATTCCAGTTGATCCCATATGTCGGTGGAAGCCAGAACCATGAGCTCCAGGACCGCCAGCCATATTAAAGAGTTTCATAACTCCTTGGAAGCCTTTCCCTTTGCTAACCCCTTCGACGTCGACAAACTTCGCATCAGCAAAAATGCTCGCATCGAGCTTTTGGCCTACTTCGTATTGGTCCACTTCGTCGAGTCTTGATTCATGGATCACACTGCAAGGCTCAACTTGAGCTTTAGCAAAATGTCCTTTAATCGGCTTTTTAGCGCGAGCAGCTTGTGCCTTTGACATAGGAACACCAGCAAGCTGAATTCCATTATAGCCGTGCGTTTCTTTGCGCTTAATTTCTAGAACCGTGTTCGGCTCAGCTAAAATGATCGTGCAGACGATGAGTTTACCGTCTTGATCGAAGACTTGCGCCATACCCTTTTTCTGGCCAATCAATGTGAGCGGCATAGGTTTTCCTTTTTCATCTCAACTTTTTTTGCAGCCGCGCGAGGAAGAAAAGAGAACAACCATTGCCCTCTCAGGTCTACCGCGCTTAACCCTCGAACCAATCGCCCGGGGTGGCTACGTGAACTTGATTTGATCGATGAGAACGATCTAATTAAATATCGGTATGACAGCATAGACAAACAGCTCAATTATCCTCAACTGTTTTCTTTGGCACCTCAATAATCTCTCCATCTCGAAGCCGCTTTCTCCTCTTAAAAAAGCTTTTTTCAGCATCATGGGTCAAAGAAATTTTTGACTTCAAATCACATATTCTGGAATTCGAAGGCAGCACAATTTCAACAGGTTCTGTTACAGCGCCACGAACCCATACAGTAATTTCTGAAAGTTCGGCTATCTCTAGTGTAAGTGGGGCAACAATGAGCTCATTTAAAGGGATCATTTTGATGTTTGCATTGGGTTTGGGTCTTGTTTTTTGCAAGACTTCCCCAAGTGTCGTTCCAGCTAAGACTTTATACTCCCCTGGCTTTGCAACAGCCCCATGAATAGTCACTAAAATCTCTTCTTGCTCCAAAACTTTTTCAGAAATGACAGAAGAGGCTCGATGTGCATTGATTTTAGCAACAAGGACGAAGGAAGCTATGACAAGAAGAATACTGAAGGAAAAGAACCAATTTGAAGAGCGTAAGGAATTTTTCATAAGAAAGAGGGGCTAAAAAGCCCCTCTATTTTCTATTTTAGTAAGCGTACAAACTAGGTTGAGCAAACTTATAGTGATCGATAACTGGTTCCACGCATGTTTCTTTAAAGAAGTGAGCTCCGATCGCAGAGGTCACAGAAACCAATCCTATTGCAAGAGAGGCTGGCGCAGGAAGAAGTACCCCTCCTAAAGCAAGACCCAGTAGGCCCAAAATTCCACTCGCAACAGACGCGATGTTCTTAATTGTTTTAATCCCGGCGTGCCACAATGTATTAGTAATCCTTTTTCTAAGGAATATGTTAGGATCGTTTGGCTTCTCGTCTGCTTTTGCCTCGCCGAGAGCATTGCGACAATCCATTGTTAAACTGATGTCCTCACAGGTCATCTTCGTATCAGTAAGACCAGATATTAAACCTGCAATGTCTGCAAGCCAACCAGTCACAGGGGTGAATATATCGAATAGACGTCCAGCAAGGCTCCATGCTTCAACTACATCAGCAGTATCATGAACGTTTTGCCAATGGTTACGAGTTACAGCCTCAGAAGAACCTAAAGAAGAACCAGACCAGTCCATTTTGACTGCAGTTCTTGTCACTTCCCAAAGTCTTGGAACAGTGAGCACAGTCCATCCTGCACCAAGAGTCCCTGCTGCTTTTTCAAAAAAAGCATACGTAGCAATCCCAAACTCTTTTAAAGCAAGAGCTACTACTTTACAAATCTTATCAAGCAATTGTAAACTGCGGAGATGACCAGGTCCTGTTTTATTTGAAAGGTAGCCATCGATATGTTGCCAAATGGAATCATCCTTTTTGGTATTTTCAGCTAGAGAATAAAGTTTACTGCCATTGCCATTGCCAATTGATAAAGTTGCCATGAGATACCTCCTAAATTTTCAAAGGAGGGGAATCATAAATGTGAACTTGATTAATGTAAAGAATTGTTAAATGCCCACTATGACCGGACCATCAAAATCGATGACTGGATAAATCCCTTCGTCTTTATAAAGGTCTTTGTGAATCGCTAAGACAATATTTGATAAAGAAATGACTAGAAGAGCAATTGTTGCTATAGCAGATGCAGCAAGCGTTAATGCGATACATCCTAAAATAGCTGACGCTAATGAGATGACGGCTTTAATCGTGCAGAGGAGATAGTAGTGCTTCGAATGGCTAAGTGCGTCTTTAACATCCCCTTTGGCTGTCGCCTCAAGCTCAGAGGCTTTACTGTAACTGTGCGAAGACATCTTTAGATCTGCAACGACACTGCAAAGATCTGCAAATCTTGCGATGTTTCCAATCGCCAAATTTTTAAAAATTAATAGAATACTATTTATGTACGTCGAAATGAGACCTGCGACACCTTGTATCGCTTTAGCTAATTTCATGACAAAATCTTTACCATCACTATCATCTGTCAAAGCGGAAATAGATTTTTGCGCACCAACTACAACAGGATAGAGCCGAGTAATACGCCGAGCGATGCTCAGTGTTGAAAGACCTTGGCCCACATTGGCCGCAAGCTGCTCTAAAACTGGAAAAGATTCTAAACCTGCAGCAATTCTTATTTGGTTAACAAGTTCAGACCCTTTTTTAACCACTTGCAAAGTCTGAACGATTCCCGATACGTCCCCCTGCTTCTTTGCAAATCGAGCTGGACCTGAAAGAATTTCTTTTTTCTTATAAGTATCAATCCAATTTTGATTAACTACAGTAATAGACATAGTTTATTCCTTAATTACATATATGATAATGGTAAATGCAATTAAATTAAACCTGAGCAAATAATTTAATCAAGATAGATACAAAAAAATACTGTGTTTTAAAAATTAATAGATGAAAAATGAAATGTTTTTTTGGCCTCTCAACCAATCGGCGGCTTTCATGACCTTTTTTCCTTCAGGTTGTACATCGATGAGTTTAATGGCGCCGTCTTTGCAACAAACGATCCCCTCTGTAAACCATTGTCCAGGCTTACATCCCACAGAAGGGTCAACTGAAACAATTTGAGATCGAAGAATTTTCAATCTTTTTCTTTCTTTACCGATATAGATCCACACCCAGGCTCCAGGACGTGGAGAAAAAGCTCGAATCAGATTGTGGATCCGATCCGCCGGTAAGTCCCAATGAATCTCCCCTTCCTCCAATTCAATTTTTGATGCATAGGTCACTTGATTCGGATCTTGGGGTTCTGCGTGTGGAATTCCATTTTTATATTGATGGATGACATCTAAAAGAAGCGGCTTTGTTAAATAAATTAATTTTTCTTCTAATTCACCAAAAGTCATTTCTTTAGAAATAGATATTTTGGATGTTGCAATTACATCCCCTGCATCTAACTGGCGAACCATTTTTTGAATAGCAATCCCCGTCTCTTTTTCAGATCCCATTAAACAACGTTGAATAGGCGCTGCTCCTCGATATTTGGGCAAAAGACTAGCATGCACATTGATGCATCCCTTCGGGGGAAGGTCGAGCAGTTTTTGCGATAAAATTTGGCCAAAAGCAACAACAACAAAAAGGTCTGCTTTATACGTCGCAAGCTCTTGCAAAAAAGTTTCTTGAGATGCTTTTTCAGGTTGCAGAACAGGAATGTGGGGAGCTTTTTCTCTAACAAGAGTTTTAACCGGTGATGGGGTGAGCTGCAAGGAGCGCCCCTTAGGCCTGTCTGGCTGTGTTACAACAGCCACAACATCGACATCGTGATCAAGAAGGTAGCGCAAAACCTCTGCCGCAAAAAACGGCGTTCCAAAATATACAACCTTCACTCTTCGAAATACTGCTCTTCGCTCTCATTTTGTGTGAGCTTAGTGACTCCTTCAAGTCCTAACAGTCCTCTCTTAGATGATTTGCAAAATTGAACCCAATGTTGCACTTCTTTAAAAGGCTCTAGTTGTGTTTCAATTTGATGAATCGCATCTTCAAGATGAAGGCCTGATCGATAGGTCATTTTGAATGCTTTGCTTAAAGCTATCCGTACTTCAAGTGGAAACTTATGACGTTTGAGTCCAATGATGTTAATACCACCAAATTTATAAGGAAATCCTCCACCGACAGTAAAAGGGGGAACGTCTCGCGGCACTCTACTAAAACCACCAACCATCGCATAACAACCAATCCGAGAAAACTGATGAATGGGCGTCATTCCACCGATGATTGCACAATCTTCAATGATCACATGACCTGCGAGCATTGCGCTATTTGACATAACAACTCGATTTCCAAGCTCACAATTATGAGCTACATGGCAATAAGCCATAATCAGACAATCATCACCGATACGGACTGTGGAGTTTTCTTGACAAGAGGAATTGATCGTTACAAATTCTCGAATCTCGCACCGTTTTCCTATGACAACATAAGTCTTTTCACCGCGGAATTTTAAATCCTGGGTCTTTGTTCCAATGCTAGCACTAGGCCAAATCACAGTTCCTTCTCCGATGTGGGTATTTCCATCGATATAGGCGTGCGATTTGATCACTACGTGATCTTCGAGAGTCACAGTGCTTTTAACTACAGCAAAGGGTTCGATCGTGACATTCTTGCCGATTTTAGCTCCCGGCTCAACGATTGCTTGAGGATGTATATTAGACATGCAAATCCGATTTTGACATTACAATTGGTCTTTATCTACAAGGGCAAAACTCAATTCTGCTTCCACAGCGAGGGTCTGCCCAATCATAGCCTTCGCTTTTATTTTTCCACCAGTTCCACTTATATGAAGGCCCTTAACATGCAATAACATCGCATCACCAGGCAAAACAGGTTTGCGGAATTTCGCATTTGCCACATTCAAAAGGACTGCAATCTTTTTTACATATCCTTTTTGATGGACCAAAACACCACCCGTTTGAGCCAGCGCCTCTAAAATCAAAACGCCTGGCATGATGGGTACTCCAGGAAAGTGGCCCTGAAAAAAAGGCTCATTTACAGTAACATTTTTTAATCCGACAATCTCATTTTCTTCCAAATTAATTTCGAGAATTCGATCGACGAGTAAAAAAGGATACCGGTGGGGTAAAATTTTTTCAATGTCCTTAGCATTAAAAATAAAGGGACGCTTAGAACTCTCTTCCATTATCGACACTCCTGATTGGCAATCAATTTAGCAAAAGCGACATTGCTTGAATGACCTGAACGTATAGAAATAATATGTCCCAATATAGGAGCTCCAATGAGAGAAAGATCTCCATTCAAATCGAGGACTTTGTGACATACCATTTCATTAAAAGACCTTTCACCTTCGGGGTTCATCACCTGATCTCCCTTGATGACAAGCGCATTTTCAAGTCCACCGCCTTTGATCAGCCCTTTTTCTATAAAGGGAAGGATCTCTTCATAAAAAGAGAAAGTGCGGCAAAATGCGATTTCATCTTTAAACTTTTCTGGTGTCAAAGAAACTGTGTAATACTGTGAGCGCAATAATGGAGAATGAGGATAATGCATTGTATAGCTAATTCGAAATTCATTGGCAGGAAGAGCCACGAGATGGACATCTCCTTCTGACCAATAAAGAGGCTTTGTAATTTTTATCAATGAGCGGGGCGCATTTTGTTGTTTTATACCAGCCAGTTCAATCAATTCGACAAAAAGCTTAGCGCTTCCATCTGCAGCCAAAATTTCGGGACCTTCCACTTCAATTTTCGCGTTGTCGATTTGCATAGCGCTTAAAGCTGAAAGGAGGTGTTCTACCATGTGAATGCTCGCACTTTCCTTGGCTAGACGAGTGCAACGAACAGCATCCTGGACAAAAGAGAGTTTGGCCGGGATCTCTGGTTTTCCAGGAAGATCAACGCGCTGAAAAATGATTCCAGTATTGGGAGAGGAAGGAATGATCCTCAAAGAAACTTTTTGACCGGTGAACAGTCCAATACCCGATGCGGACACTTCGCGTTCGATAGTTTTTTGAGTTTCGGTCAATTGTACCCCTGATCCTGCGAAAAATCTAGAGCCAATTCATCAATTCCAAGGCAGCAAAAAATCGATGACTTTGAGCGCCGAAGAGTTTCGCAATTGGTTCTTTGGATAAAAAGTTAACCCAGCAGTTACATTTACAGCAACTTTTTCTTCCTAAAAAGAAAATATGTAATCAATCCACCTAAGCTGATTCCTATAATTGCGTGGTCTCCCCACCAAGTATAGAGAGTGGAGTAGGAACGAACCGGCAAGCTGAAATAGAGAACGCTTGCCTTCTCCTCCGACACAGGAAGTTGGTGTAAAGATCTGCCGAAGCAGTCCACAACCGCTGTGATCCCTGTATTACAAGAGCGTAAAAGAGATACCCCATTTTCTACGGCTCTAATTCTGCCATGATCAAAATGCTGTTGAGGAAGCTTAGAACGGGGAAACCAAACGTCATTTGTGAGATTCACTAATACTTCCGCCCCTTTTTTTCGAAGATCACGGCTCAAGTTGCTAAACGTTTCTTCTAAGCAAATTGACCGAAACTCAAAAAACTATCGAACGCGAAGTGTCCGCATCGGGTATTGGAC
>Ga0207156_10011_pt1 | contig 24324 bp, 22 predicted proteins | sample Alteio_BWMinHeat_24_FD_153514 | JGI IMG/M metagenome (GOLD analysis project Ga0207156, IMG submission 153514) | Enriched cells from forest soil in Barre Woods Harvard Forest LTER site, Petersham, Massachusetts, United States -... | ecosystem: Environmental > Terrestrial > Soil > Temperate forest >...
TGTCACGAAGATCCTGATCCGAAAGATCGGCTAACTCTTCAGCTTTCATACAAACCCGCTCCCTTCCTGGTCTTTGCGCGTGATGAATCGGGTTTTGATGGGTAACTTCTGGGCCGCCAGCCTTATCGCCTCGCGCGCCGTCTTTTCGTCGACGCCCTCCATCTCGAAGAGAACGCGGCCAGGTTTGATCACGGCCACCCACCCTTCGGGCGCTCCTTTACCCTTGCCCATGCGCGTTTCAGCCGGCTTCTTGGTAATCGGCTTGTCGGGGAAGACTCGTATCCAAATCTTGCCTCCGCGCTTGACGAACCTGGTCATCGCGACGCGGGACGCCTCAATCTGCTTTCCGGTTATCCAGGCCGGCTCGAGCGCCTTGAGGCCATATTCGCCAAAACTGATCTCTGCTCCGCGCGTCGCCACCCCGCTCATGCGCCCGCGCTGCTGCTTCCGATACTTCATCCGCTTTGGAATTTTGTATTCAGCCATGTTTACACCGATCGCCAATACCGGGGACTGCGTTCAGGTTCCCCGGCCTTGTTCCTTCTACGCGCGCCGCGCCTGAGCCGCCCGCCTTATCGTCAATTCGTCGCCGCGGTAAATCCAGACTTTGACGCCAATCACTCCAAAAGTGGTGTGCGCCTCCGCAAACCCATAGTCGATGTCCGCGCGCAACGTGTGGAGCGGCAGACGGCCTTGCAGATACCACTCCGACCGCGCGATTTCAGCTCCGTTCAGCCGCCCAGAGACGCGCACTTTAATCCCCTGCGCGCCAAACCGTTGCGCATTTTCAACCGCGCGGCGCATGGCGCGGCGAAAAGCGATGCGCTTTTCCAATTGCTGCGCGATTTGTTCGGCTTGAAGCTGCGCGTTGAGCTCGGGCTTATGAATCTCTTGTATGTTCACATATACTTCGCGCCCGGTTCTGTTCTTGATTTCCGCCTTAAGCTTGTCGATCTCGGCGCCTTTGCGCCCAATGATTATTCCAGGTCTCGAAGTGTGGATGATTATCTTGAGCTTATTGGCGGCGCGCTCGACATCTATATGAGAGACGCCCGCTCCCGCAAACCGCCCCTTTAGCTCCTTCTTGAGCTTGAGATCTTCGTGCAGCAGATCGGCGTAATCACGCTTGGCGATCCAATTGGAATGCCAGCCCCGATTGAAGCCAAGCCTAAAACCGTACGGATGAACTTTCTGACCCACAATGCCTCCAGTATCCCGGGCGGCCGCGCGACCTGTGCTCTCGAAAAGGACACGCAGCGCGGGGCCGGGATCATTCTTCGACTGCCGACTCCACCTCAATGGTGATATGGTTCTGCCAACGGCGTTCGCGATAAGCTCTTCCCATTGGGGCGGGGCGCGGACGGCGGCGATATTTCGTCGGCCCCAAGTCCACCATCGCCGAGGATACGATAAGCCGGTCGACGTCGATGGCGACGTTCAACTGCTCAGCTTTCTGCGTCGCGTTGGCGATAGCGGACCGCAAAGTCGTTTCGATGGGCCCGGCGGCGCGCTTATTCGCGACGCGAAGCACCCCGAGCGCCTCCGTAACGTTGCGGCCCCGGATAAGGTCGATTACGAGCCTGGCTTTCTGGGGCGAGCCCTTGATGTATTTCGCAACTGCTCGTGCTTTCATGGCCTATTTGCCTCCAGGAGCGCGCTTGACGGTTTTGTCGCTCTTCTCCGGGTGGCCTTTAAATTGCCGCGTCGGAGAGAACTCGCCAAGTTTGTGACCCACCATGTTCTCCTGAACATAAACAGGAATGAACTTCTTCCCGTTGTGAACCGCCACGGTGTGTCCAACCATCTCAGGCAGAATCGTCGACCGGCGGGACCAGGTCTTATGGACTCGCTTCTCATTCGCCTGGTTCATCCGCATGATCGCCTTGAGCAAGTGCTCGTCGATAAACGGTCCCTTTTTTATTGATCTAGCCATAGCCTTTTATCAAACAATAGCGCCCGGATGACGGGACCGGGCGCTGCTTAAACTCCCTATTTCTTTGGCCTGCGCACGATGAACTTGTCCGTGCGTTTGTTATTGCGCGTCTTGTAGCCGCGGGTCGGCTGGCCCCACGGGCTGACCGGATTACGGCCGCCAGAGGTCTTGCCTTCGCCGCCGCCATGGGGATGATCGACAGGATTCATCGCAACGCCGCGCACTTTGGGCCGATGGCCAAGCCAGCGCGAGCGGCCCGCCTTGCCCAAGGAGACATTGTTATGATCCAGGTTTCCTATCTGTCCAACGGTCGCGCAACACTCGATATTGACCCTGCGGATTTCGCCCGACGGAAGCCGAAGCTGAGCCCAATCCCCCTCCTTCGCGACCAACTGCGCGGCTCCTCCAGCCGCCCGAACCATCTGGGCCCCCTTGCCGGGCCGCAGTTCGATATTATGAATCGTGGTGCCCAGCGGGATATGGCGCAATGGGAGAGCGTTGCCGGCAATGATGTCAGCCTCAGGACCCGAAACCACGGACTGTCCGACCTTGAGCCCGATCGGCGCAATAATGTATCGCTTCTCGCCATCGGCATAGTGCAGCAAAGCGATATGAGCCGAGCGATTCGGATCATATTCAATGGTCGCTACTTTCGCCGGGATGCCGGTCTTGTTGCGCTTGAAATCGATGATTCGATATTGGCGGCGAGCTCCGCCGCCGCGGCGACGCACCGTAATGTGCCCGTCGTTGTTGCGGCCCGAGATCCGCGTCTTTGGCGCCAACAACGGCTCATGCGGACGGTCAGACGTGAGCTCTTCGCGGACCAGGTACGTCTGGTACCGCCGCGCTGGTGATGTTGGTGATAGTTTCTTTATTGCCATTCAACCCTCGTCTGCGTGCCGCCGCCGCTCATCAGTCCGTCCCGCCGTCTTCTCTAAACGGCGTCCTCGTACATGATCGGACGCTGCCCGGCCTTCAACGTGATATAAGCCTTCTTCCAATCCGACCGCCGCCCCATCTCGCGCCGACCCGGACTCCGCTTCATTTTGCCGTGGTAGTTGGCCACGCGCACCTCGTCAACCTTGACGCCCAGTATCTGTTCGACGGCGCGCCTGATCTCTGGCTTCGTCGCCCGCCGATCAACTTTGAGCGTGAGCATCTGGCGGTCATTTCCCGAGCGCCCCAAAGATTCCGGCTCATCCTTCATCGTGAGCGCCTTTTCCGTAATCACCGGGCCCTTGATTACATCCCAAATACTTTTCATGACTCTCCTACTAGGACAGTTGCCTCTCAAGCTGGCTCGCCGCTTCGCGCGAAAGCGCCAGGCTCTCATGCGTGAGCAAGTCATAGACGTTGACGTTGTCCGGCGAAACACAGGTGACGTAGGGCAGATTGCGCGACGAGAGCAACAGATTATGTTCCAAGGGAGCAACGATCAGAGTCCGCGCGTGATCCAAGCCGAGCCCCGCCAACGTCGATGCAAACTCCTTCGTCCTATGTGACTGCAGCGCGAAATCTTCGACGATCACCAACCCGCCTTCCCGCAGCCGCTCCGAAAGGACAGAGCGCACAGCTCCACGCCGCATCTTCTTCGGGATCCGGTATGACCAATCGCGGGGTTGCGGTCCGTGAACATTGCCGCCGCCCTTCCACAGCGGGCTCCGGATGCTGGCGATTCGCGCCCGCCCCGTGCCCTTCTGTTTCCAAAGCTTCTTGCCCGAGCCGCTCACATCGCCGCGGGTCTTAGTGGCAGATGTTCCAGCGCGCTGATTTGCCAGATAGCTCTTCACCGCTGAATAGATGAGCGCTTTGTTGAGCGGAGCGCCAAATACGCTGTCCGACAATTCAAGCTCGCCCACCTCTTCATTCTTCAGATTCTTTATCTTCACAACCGGCATCGTTATGCTCCGTCTCTTACGTTCCCGAACAACAAGCTTCCGGTCGAACCTATGCGCCGGTCTTCTTGATCAACACGTATGCGCCGTTGGGACCGGGCACAGCGCCGCGGATCATCAGCAAGTTGTTTTCGGGGTCGACCGCCGCGACCCGCAAGTTCTGGATCGTCTTACGCACGTCCCCCATATGGCCCGCCATTCGAGTCCCTTTTATCACGCGCGAAGGATAAGCTGACGCCCCGATCCCGCCGGGGGCGCGGTGAAACATCGAACCATGAGTGGCTCGGCCGCCGCCAAACCCGTGCCGCTTGACAAAACCGGCAAAGCCTCTGCCTTTGGACTTGCCGATCACGTCCACGACATCGTTCTCATTAAAGATATCAACAAGAACCTTATCACCCACGCTAGCCGCTTCATCTCCGCCGTCAAGTCTGATTTCACGCAGGACTCGGGTGGGTGGAACACCAGCGCGTTTGAAATGCCCCTCGGTTGGCTTGTTGACCCTCCGCGGCGGCTTCTCCTCGACAAACCCCAACTGAACGGCGTCATAGCCATCAGTGTTCGTGGTCTTTTTCTGGACGATAATGCAAGGACCAGCCTTGATCACCGTAACCGGCGTGACCGTGCCGTCCGCCGCGAACAACTGCGTCATTCCCAATTTCTTACCGATTATTCCGTTGACCATACCAACTCTCAGCAGCAAATAGTTGAACGCAGCGGCGGCGACTGGACCCATGCCGCCTTCACGCGCCACCAGCTGCTTATTTATGATCCTTGCCAAAAGCCTTGATCTCGACGTCGACACCTGCCGGGAGGTCGAGTTTCATCAGGGCGTCGACCGTCTGTGGCGTCGGATCGAGAATATCCATGAGCCGCTTATGCGTGCGGATCTCGAACTGCTCGCGCGATTTTTTGTCGACGTGCGGACTGCGCAAAACGGTGTATTTGTTCTTGACCGTAGGCAGCGGAATCGGGCCTGCCACCCGCGCCCCCGTTCGCCTTGCCGTGTCAACTATCTCGGCGGTTGACTGGTCAAGCACGCGGTAATCATAGGCCTTCAGCCGGATGCGTATTTTTTCATTCAACATAGTTTTAACCCAGCGAACAGTGAAAAGCGGATTGTCCCGATTCTCTCTTCACTCTGATCTCTTCATCTCGCTCTCATCGCTCTCTTAACTCGTCACTCATCACTTGTCTCTCTTTGTCTCTCTTCACTACTCGATGATCTCGGAAACCGTTCCCGCTCCCACCGTCCGCCCGCCTTCCCGGATCGCAAACCGCAGCCCCTTCTCCATCGCGATCGGCGCGATCAACTCGATCTCCAACTGGCTGTTGTCTCCCGGCATCACCATCTCCACTCCCTCCGCCAACTGCGCCACCCCCGTCACGTCCGTCGTCCGAAAGTAAAACTGCGGCCGGTACCCGCTGAAAAACGGCGTGTGCCTCCCACCTTCCTCCTTCGTCAACACGTACACTTCCGCCTTGAACTTCGTGTGCGGGTTGATCGATCCAGGCTTCGCGATCACCTGCCCCCGCTCGATCTCTTTGCGCTCCACTCCCCGCAGCAACAGCCCCACATTGTCCCCTGCCATCCCGCTGTCCAGCAGCTTCTTGAACATCTCTACGCCCGTCACCACCGACTTCCGCGTCGCCTTGATCCCGATGATCTCCACCTCTTCTCCCACCTTCACCTGCCCCCGCTCGATTCGTCCCGTCGCCACTGTCCCGCGCCCCGATATCGAAAAAATATCCTCCACCGGCATCAAAAACGGCTTGTCCACCTCCCGCGCCGGCTGCGGAATATAACTATCCACCGACTCCATCAACTCGTCCACCGTCTTCTCCCACGCCGCTTCCCCATTCAACGCCCCCAACGCACTCCCCCGGATGATCGGAATGTCATCCCCAGGAAATCCGTAGCTCGTCAGCAACTCCCGCACTTCCAACTCCACCAGGTCCAGCAACTCCGCGTCGTCCACCGCGTCCACCTTGTTCATGAACACCACCATCGCTGGCACTCCCACCTGCCGCGCCAACAAAATGTGCTCCCGCGTCTGCGGCATCGGCCCGTCCGTCGCCGCCACCACCAGGATCGCTCCGTCCATCTGCGCCGCTCCCGTGATCATGTTCTTGATGTAATCCGCGTGCCCAGGACAGTCCACGTGCGCATAATGCCGGTTCGCCGTCTCGTACTCCACGTGCGCCGTCGCGATCGTGATCCCGCGCGCCTTCTCCTCCGGCGCGTTATCGATCGAATCGAAGCTCCGAAACTGGATCTTCGGATTGTGCTTCGCCAATACCTTCGTGATCGCCGCTGTCAACGTCGTCTTCCCGTGGTCGATGTGCCCGATCGTCCCGACGTTTACGTGCGGCTTGCTTCGATCAAATTTCTCCTTCGCCATGGTCTATCTAGCTCCTTTTTTCCGCGAGCGTGCAGTTTCAACGCTCACCCGAGATGGAAAAATAATTACCTCGCGGCGCCTCCAACCTTAGCTATGATTTCTTCGCGCACGCTGCGCGGGGCTTCCTCGTAGCGGTGGAAGTGCATGGTGTAGGTAGCGCGTCCTTGCGTCATCGAGCGCATATCAGTGGAGTAGCCAAACATTTCCGACAGCGGCACCAGGGCGGTTATCACCTGTGTGCCAGGCCGCGAATTCATACTCTCAATCCGGCCGCGGCGCGAGTTTATGTCTCCTGTAATGGAGCCCATATACTCTTCCGGCGCGACGACCTCCACTTTCATGATCGGCTCGAGCAGGATGGGATCGGCTTTCTTCGCCGCATCCTTGAAAGCCATCGAGCCCGCGATCTTGAACGCCATTTCCGAGGAGTCGACCTCGTGGAAGCTGCCAAAATGCAAGGTCGCCTTAATATCAACCAGCTCGTAGCCTGCCAACACGCCGCCTTCCATCGCTTCCTTCACGCCTTGCTCGACCGGCTTGATGTACTCGCGCGGGACGGCGCCGCCCACAATTGCATTGACGAATTCGAATCCAGTGCCGGGCTCAAGCGGTTCAACTCGCAGCTCTGCATGGCCATACTGGCCGCGGCCGCCCGTCTGCCGGACATACTTCCCAATCCCTTCGGCTGCTTTCCTTATCGTCTCGCGGTAAGCGACTTGCGGCCTGCCAACGTTCGCATCCACGCCAAACTCGCGGCGCAATCGATCGACGATGATTTCCAGATGCAATTCGCCCATCCCGCTGATGATGGTCTGGCCGGTCTCCTGGTCGGTAGCCACTTTGAAGCTCGGATCCTCTGCTGCCAGCCGCTGCAGGCCCAGGCTAAGCTTCTCCTGATCCTGCCGGGTCTTGGGCTCGATCGCCTGCGCGATCACAGGCGCCGGGAATTCCAAAGCCTCAAGCACCACAGGTCGCGACTCTTCACAAATCGTATCTCCCGTCGTGACTTGTTTCAGCCCTGCGACGGCGACGATGTCGCCCGCCGTGGCTTGGTCGATGTCCTCGCGCTTGTTCGCGTGCATTCGCATGATGCGTCCGACGCGTTCACGCGCCCCGCGAGTCGAATTCAAGGTATAAGACCCCGTCTTGAGCGTCCCGGAATAGATCCGAACGAACGAAAGCTGGCCGATATGCTTATCAGCCATTATCTTGAACACAAGCCCGGAAAACGGCGCCTTGGGGTCCGGGGGCCTCTCTTCCTCAGCTCCGGTCTTCGGATTCACTCCGATAACCGCGGGCACATCGAGCGGGCTCGGAAGGTAATCGACGACCGCGTCAAGCAGCGGCTGCACCCCTTTGTTCTTAAAAGCCGTGCCGGCGACCACCGGAACGAGCTTCAAAGCGATGGTCTCTCTCCGCAGGCCAGCCCGAATCTCATCCTCTGAAATCTGTTCTCCGCCGAGATACTTCTCGGCGATTTGATCGTCCGCGTCGGCGAGCGCCTCGATCAGCTTCTCGCGCGCGCTTTCGGCGGCCGCGCGCAATTCGGCCGGGATCTCCGCAACTTCGGGCTCAGCGCCCTTGTCTTCGACGCTGTAAATGATGGCCCGCATCGTCAGCAGATCAATCACGCCGCGAAACTGATCTTCGGCCCCAATCGGCAGTTGGATCGCGACGGGATTCGCGGCGAGCCGGTCGCGCATCGTTTGAATCGCATGGTCGAAATCGGCGCCGGGCCGGTCCATCTTGTTCATGAAGGCGATTCGCGGCACGCCGTACTTGTCAGCCTGGCGCCATACGGTTTCCGACTGCGGCTGGACGCCGGCCACCGCGTCAAACACCGCTACGGCCCCATCAAGGACGCGCAAGGAGCGCTCAACCTCGATCGTGAAATCGACGTGCCCCGGCGTGTCAATGATGTTGATTCTGTAATCATCACCGCCGCGCGGCCAGAAGCATGTAGTCGCGGCAGACGTGATCGTGATGCCGCGCTCCTGCTCCTGCTCCATCCAATCCATGACCGCGGTGCCCTCGTGGACCTCGCCGATCTTATACGAGACGCCGGTGTAATAGAGAATGCGCTCGGTCGTCGTGGTCTTGCCCGCGTCGATATGCGCCATGATCCCAATATTACGGCATCTTTGCAGTGGTGCTTGCTTCGACATGTTCGCCCAGAATCAGCCCCGCGCTCCGCTCCGCGAGCCCTCAAGCTCGCCGCCGGCGCTCACCCGATTACTGCTCCATCACCATCGATAATGGGCAAACGCCTTGTTGGCGTCGGCCATTCGATGCGTATCATCCTTTTTCTTTACGGCGTTGCCGCGATTGTTCGCCGCGTCTAGAAGCTCTCCGGCGAGGCGATCAGTCATTGTCTTCTCGCCGCGCCCGCGGGAATACGATATCAGCCAGCGGATCGCCAGGCTGTTGCCGCGCGATTTCTGGTCGACTTCGACCGGGACCTGATAGGTCGAACCGCCGACCCGGCGTGACTTCACCTCGACTCGCGGTTTGACGTTGTCCATCGCTTTCTTGAACATCTTCAACGGATCTTCCTGAGTCTTGCCTTGAATCTGAGTCATCGCTCCGTAAAAGATGTTCTCCGCCACGGCCTTCTTCCCGTCCCACATCAGTGAATTGATGAACTTGGTCACCATCAGTGAGTTATAAATCGGGTCCGGCAAAACTTCGCGTCTAGCTGCTACTCTTCGTCTTGGCATAGCTTCTCACTCGTCAACTGCTATTTCTTCTTCGCGGGCGCCGCGGCTTCCTTAGGCCGCTTGGCCCCGTATTTTGAACGTCCCTGCTTGCGGCCCTGAACCCCGACCGAATCAAGCGTGCCCCGCACCACGTGATACCGGACGCCAGGCAGGTCCTTCACGCGGCCCCCGCGGATCAACACGATCGAGTGCTCTTGCAGATTGTGCCCGATTCCCGGTATGTAGGTGGTCACTTCGATCCCGTTGGTCAAGCGCACGCGGGCGACCTTGCGGAGAGCGGAGTTCGGTTTCTTGGGCGTCTGAGTATAGACGCGAGTGCAGACTCCACGTTTTTGCGGACTGGCCTCCAAAGCCGGGCTTGACGTCTTGTATTTTACGTTCTGACGTCCCTTACGCACTAACTGACTCAGTGTCGGCACGCTCTAACTCCTCTCAAACGCTGAGGCAGAGACCTCAGCCTGTTGACGAAGGTGCGATTGCGGCGGGCAGCCCATATTAGAAGCAAACCAGGATTGCTTCCATACCGGCCCTCCCGCAGCCGTTATTTAATTTGCTGCTGGGGAAGTTCTGACAATTCTGCGGATACGGCCTCCCCAAGGCCTAACTTCTCTGTGGCGTGACCAGAGGTGACTCCAATTGGCATCGGGATGACAGCGTCAATCCGCATCCTTTTACGCCACAATAACGTTTATTCCGCGTCCGGTTCAAAGTCAGCGGAGCCTCCGCATCTACAGAACCCTAAAGCACCGCTGTCGCAAACTAGAAACTATATTCATCCGCGCCGTGTTTGTCAACCCTCTGCGAGCTCTATTCTACGGATTTTGCTAAACCTAAACTCACCCGACCGCCTGGGCTCACTCAACACATGGGCAAACCAAGAAACCTGCTGCTGTGAATGGGAGCAGGGTGCAGCGTAGTCTTATGCAAAAAGGGGCGGGTTTTGCCCGCCCCTCAACTACTTTCCGCGATCTTCAAACCAATCAACAGTCCTAGTCCCCAGCCTCCTTCGCCTCGGCGGCGAAGTCAGCGGCGGCAGCCGGAATCTCGGTCGGTTCGAACTCATACTCTTCTTCCTCCTGAGTCACGTCAGGCTCGAGCTTGATGCTGCGGTAGTACTCCATGCCAGTGCCGGCAGGAATCAACCGGCCCATGATGACGTTCTCCTTGAGACCACGGAGATAGTCGACCTTGCCGCTGATTGCCGCTTCGGTGAGCACCCGCGTCGTCTCCTGGAACGAAGCCGCGGAGATGAACGATTCCGTCGACAGCGACGCCTTTGTGATGCCGAGCAACAGCGGCTCCGCCTGCGCGGGCTGCCCACCCTCGGCCATCACGCGCTCGTTTTCGTCCTGGAACCGGAAACGGTCGACCATGTCTTCGAGCAGGAATTCCGTGTCGCCGACATCTTTGATGCGCACCCAGCGGAGCATCTGTCGCACGATAACCTCGATGTGCTTGTCATTGATGTTGACGCCTTGGAGCCTGTACACCTCCTGGATCTCGTTCACCAGGTACCGCTGCAGTTCCTCGATGCCGCGGACCGCGAGAATGTCATGCGGGTTGAGCGGACCGTCCATCAGCGGTTCGCCCGCCCTGACGATATCCCCTTCCTGCACGTTGATGTGCACGCCCCGAGGAATCGAATACTCGCGTTTTTCTCCGTCCGGCGCTTCGACGATGACGCGGCGCAAGCCCTTTAAGATCGGACCGAACTTGATCTCGCCGTCGATTTCCGTCATGACCGCGGTCTCGCGCGGCTTCCGCGCCTCGAACAATTCAACCACCCGCGGCAGACCGCCCGTGATATCCTTGGTCTTGGTTGTTTCGCGCGGAATCTTAGCGATGATGTCGCCCGGAGCCACCCGAACGTGCTCCTTCTCCTCGACGAGCTTCGTCGCTTGGGCGCCCTTCTTCTTCTTCCATTCGTCGAAGTCGGCAACCAGCAGGTTGGCGCGCACCGGCATCTGATAGGTCTTCAGAACCTTGTTCTTCTCGTCGCGGATCTCAATGCGCGGCTGCCGTTTTTCGTCCGGCGAATCGATAACGACAAGATGCGAAAGTCCCGTGACTTCGTCCACTTCTTCGCGAACCGTCACGCCCTCGATCAAGTCTTTGAAGTGGACCATGCCAGGTTCTTCCGTCAGAATAGCAAACGTGTACGGATCCCACTCCGCCAATTCCTGACCTTCTTCAACCAGTTGGCCGTCAGTAACCTTCAAAGTAGCCCCGTAGACCGTCTGATAGCGGCTGGCTTCACGGCCGCGCTCGTCGATCAACAGGATCGACCCGTTGCGGTTCATGACGACCAGATCGCCGTCGCGGTTGCGCACCGTGCGGAGGTCTTCGAATTTCACCTTCCCGGACGTGCGAGCCTCGTGCTTCGTGATCTCCGTCACGCCACCGGCTACGCCGCCGATGTGGAACGTGCGCATGGTGAGCTGGGTTCCGGGCTCGCCGATCGATTGCGCGGCGATCACGCCGGTCGCTTCTCCGAGCTCGACCAGGCGGCCCGTCGCGAGATTTCGGCCGTAGCACTTCACGCAGACGCCGCGGCGCGACTCGCACGTCAACACCGAGCGAATCCGCACCCGCTCGATGCCGCCCGCGCGTTGGATCTGCGCCGCCAGATCCTCAGTGATCTCCTCGTTCGCGGGCACGATGACCTCGCCGGTGATCGGATCGGTGACGTCGCCAAGCGCTACTCGCCCGATGATGCGGTCGCGCAAGGATTCGATCTCTTCGCCGCCCTCAATGATGGCGGTGGCGACGATCCCGCGCATCGTGCCGCAGTCGTATTCACTGATGATGACATCCTGCGCCACGTCCACGAGCCGGCGCGTGAGGTAGCCGGAATCGGCCGTCTTCAAAGCCGTGTCGGCCAGACCTTTGCGGGCGCCGTGTGTCGAGATGAAGTACTGCAGAACGTTCAAACCTTCGCGGAAGTTGGCGCGGATCGGTTGTTCGATGATTTCACCGGATGGTTTCGCCATCAGGCCGCGCATGCCGGCGAGCTGACGGATCTGTTGTTTCGAGCCTCGCGCTCCGGAATCGGCCATGACCAGAATCGGATTCAATTCGCCCGATTCCGCTTCGCGCCGATTCATCTCTTTGAACATCGCCTCCGCGACCTTTTCCGTGACATCATTCCAGATGGCGATCACCTTGTTGTAGCGCTCGCCATTCGTGATGATGCCTTCTTTGTACTGGTTCTCCACCTCCACGGCGTCGTTTTGGGCGCCCTGGACCAGGTCAGCCTTAGCGGGCGGCGTGACCAGATCGTCGATGCCGATCGAAATGCCGGCCTTCGTGGCATACAGGAAGCCCAGCTCTTTGACCTTGTCGAGCATCTTTACGGTCTCCTGGTGACCGAGACGAAGGTGACAGTAGTTGACGAGCGATTGTAGCCCCTTGCGCTTGAGCGTACCGTTGACGTACGGCATGCCCTTCGGCATGTACTCGTTAAAGATCACGCGCCCGACCGTGGTGTCGATCACCCGGTTCTGGGTCGGCCGCACCGCGGCGCGAATGACGTCCTGATCGTCGCGCTCCTGGTCCAAATCGATCAGTTCTCCAGAGAACATGAGCTTGATCGGCGTCTGCGTGTGAACCTGAGCCCCGTCCAGCGCGAGCAGGACTTCGTCGGTGCCGGAGAATTTCCGGCCCGCGAACTCGTCGTTCTTCTTGTCCTTGGTCAGGTAAAAGCAGCCCAGGACGATGTCTTGCGTCGGAACCGCAATCGGCTGACCGTTGGCCGGCGAGAGAATGTTGTTGGCTGACAGCATCAAGACGCTCGCTTCAACCTGCGCCTCCGGCGACAGCGGAATGTGGACCGCCATCTGATCGCCATCGAAATCGGCGTTGAACGCCGTACAGACCAGCGGATGAATCTTGATCGCCTTGCCTTCAACCAGCACCGGTTCGAACGCCTGAATCCCGAGGCGGTGCAGCGTTGGCGCGCGGTTCAGAAGAACGGGGTGCTCGCGAATAACTTCCTCCAGGATATCCCATACCTGCGGCTCCTGGCGTTCGACCATTTCCTTGGCTTGCTTAATGGTCGCGGCGTATTGCTTCTTTTCGAGCAGATTGTAGATAAAAGGCTTAAAGAGCTCGAGCGCCATCTTCTTGGGCAGACCGCACTGGTGCAGCTTCAGCTCAGGACCGACGACGATCACCGACCGCCCCGAGTAGTCGACGCGCTTGCCGAGCAAGTTCTGGCGGAAACGCCCCTGTTTGCCTTTGAGCGTGTCGGAAAGCGACTTCAACGGCCGGTTGTTCGCGCCCCTGAGAACGCGGCCGCGGCGACCGTTATCGAATAGAGCATCGACCGCCTCCTGCAACATGCGCTTCTCGTTGCGCACGATGACCTCAGGAGCCTTGAGCTCAATGAGCTTTGAGAGGCGATTGTTGCGGTTGATGACGCGCCGGTACAGATCATTCAGATCGCTGGTCGCGAACCGCCCGCCGTCCAGCGGCACCAATGGACGCAGCTCCGGCGGGATAACCGGGATGACATCGAGAATCATCCAATGTGGCCGGTTGCCGGAGCGTCGGAACGCATCGATTACTTTAAGACGCTTGGAGTACTTGAGCTTCTTCTGCTGCGAAGTCTCTTCCTTCATCTTCTGGCGCATTTCGACCGACAGCTCGTCGACGTCGACCTTTTGAAGGAGTTCCTTGATCGCTTCCGCGCCCATTTTTGCGGTGAAGCGCCCAGGATACTCCTGCATCAACTGCCGGTAGCGCTCATCGGTGATTAGCTCTTTTTCTTTCAATTCAGGCACGTCGCCCGGGTCGACCACAATGTAGGACTCAAAATAGAGCACTTTCTCGAGTTCGCGCAGCGGGATATCGAGAAGATGGCCGATTCGGGAGGGCAGGCCCTTGAAAAACCACACGTGCGAACACGGGCTGGCGAGCTTGATGTGGCCCAAGCGCTCCCGGCGCACCTTGGATTGAGTCACTTCGACGCCGCACTTGTCGCACACAACGCCGCGGTGCTTCATGCGCTTGTATTTGCCGCAGAGGCACTCCCAGTCGGTAACTGGACCGAAGATCTTGGCGCAGAATAAGCCATCGCGTTCCGGCTTAAAGGTTCTGTAGTTGATCGTTTCCGGCTTCGTAACTTCGCCGTGCGACCATGAGAGGATCTTCTCAGGCGAAGCCAAGCTTATGCGGATCGCTTCAAAGTCAGGCGCAAGGTTCGTCTTTTCTTGATGTGTCCTAAACATTGCAATTACCTTCCTGTTTGGGCAAGGACGAATCCTGAGCGCTGGACGTCGCGTCCTCAGACGCCAGATCATGCATCCAGCGCTCAGTATCCGTCGTTATTCAGCCGCTGCCAACTCTTCGCTCCGGCGCATCAATTCAACATCGAGACACAGCGATTGCAGTTCGCGAATCAAGACGTTGAACGATTCGGGCACGCCGGGATCGAAGTCGGCTTCGCCTTTTACGATCGCCTCGTAGATCTTTGACCGTCCCGCGACGTCATCTGATTTGGCCGTCAAGAGTTCTTGAAGGATGTGCGCGGCGCCATACGCCTCGAGCGCCCACACTTCCATCTCTCCGAACCGCTGGCCGCCGAATTGCGCCTTGCCGCCGAGCGGCTGTTGCGTAATCAGGGAGTACGGCCCGATGCTGCGCGCGTGGATCTTATCGTCCACCAGGTGCGACAGCTTCATGATGTAGATATAACCAACGGTGACCTTCTGCTCGAACGCCTCGCCCGTCATCCCGTCATAGAGAATCGTCTTGCCTGAGGTTGGCAGCCCGGCATAATCGAGCAGCTTCTTGATTTCGGATTCACGCACCCCATCGAATACCGGCGACGCGAATGGAATCCCTTCGACTAGCGTGCGGGCATGATCGATCATCTCCGCATCCGACAACCCGGAGAAGCGCTCTTGCTGCTCGGGCGTCGTAAACACGTCGCGGTACACTTTGCGAACGTGGTCAGCCCGTGCGCCATCAGAAAGGATGTCGGCGAGTTTTTGGCCGATACACTTTGATGCCCATCCCAGGTGCGTTTCGAGGATTTGACCGACGTTCATACGAGACGGCACTCCAAGCGGGTTGAGAACAATTTCAACCGGAGTTCCGTCGGGCATATACGGCATATCTTCTTCCGGGAGGATCCGGGCGATGACGCCCTTATTCCCGTGCCGGCCCGCCATCTTGTCGCCGACAGACAGTTTGCGCTTCATCGCAATGAAGACCTTGACCATCTTAATGACGCCGGGCGGCAATTCGTCGCCCTTCTTCAGCTTCTCGACATTCTCTTGATGAAGCTGCCGCTGCACGCTGATTTGGCGTTCCGTGCGTCGTTCAATCTCGCCGATCTCGGTTCCCGTATCGACCCGAGAGTTGGTGATCTCGATCTTCCGCAAGGCAGCCAGATCAAGGCCCAGCAGGTCTTCGCGGGTGAGCTTCGCGCCTTTCGACAGGAGCTTTTTGCTCTTGTAGACGAGATCCTCCGCGAGACGCTGGTTTTCCAGCAACTCATAGATGCGTTTGTTGCGCTCGTCCTCGAGAATGCGGATCTCGTCGTTGAGGTTCTTGAGCAGCTTCTCCTCTTCGGCCCGCTCAATTGACAGGGAACGTTCGTCCTTCTCCGCCCCCTTGCGCGTGAATACCTTAACGTCGACCACGGTGCCGTCGATGCCCGGCGGACATGTGAGGCTCGCGTCGCGCACGTCTCCGGCTTTTTCGCCGAATATCGCCCGCAACAATTTCTCTTCCGCGGTGAGCTGCGTTTCGCCCTTTGGCGTTACCTTGCCGACGAGGATCGACCCCGGCTTTACGCTCGCGCCGATGCGAATGATGCCCGATTCATCGAGGTCGCGCAGAGCCGACTCCGACACGTTCGGAATATCACGGGTGATCTCCTCCGGGCCAAGCTTGGTGTCCCGCGCCTCGACTTCCAGTTCTTCGATGTGGATCGAGGTAAACGAATCCTCACGGACAAGCTTCTCGGATACCAGGATCGCATCTTCAAAGTTGTACCCGCGCCACGGCATGAACGCCACGAGCACGTTGCGGCCGAGCGCGAGCTCGCCCCCGTTCGTGCACGGGCCATCCGCAATCACGTCGCCTTTCTTCACCACCTGGCCCTTGCCGACGATTGGCTTCTGGTTGATGCAGGTGTTCTGATTCGAGCGCTTGAACTTGGTCAGCACATAGATGTCGGCGTTGATCTCGCGCGACGTGGTGCCGCCGGCGATGCCGTGTTCGGCGCGGATGATTATGCGCTCGGAGTCAACCGAATCGACGACGCCGTCGCGGCGGGCGATCACAACCGCCCCGGAATCCTGCGCCGTCACCCGTTCCATTCCCGTCCCGACCAGCGGCGCCTCGGCGCGCAGCAGGGGCACCGATTGGCGTTGCATGTTCGAACCCATAAGCGCGCGGTTTGCGTCGTCATTTTCGAGGAACGGAATCAACGAAGCGGCCACAGAGACCAGTTGCTTGGGGCTGACGTCCACAAATTCCAGCTCGTCGCGCCCTGAGTACTGAAACTCGCCCGCCTTACGTGACCACGTCCGCTCTTGAATGATGCGGCCCTGCTTATCGGTCTCGACCGATGCCTGGCCGATGGTGTAGCGATCTTCTTCCCAGGCCGACAGGTAGAACGGGTAGGGTTCGTGTTCCGCTGGCTGCTGCTTGTCGCTCAGCTTCTTGTTCGCCTTGTCGACAGCCTCTCTTGGCAAGTGGTCGCCCGCGTTGAATTCGGTATCGCCGCCCCCGAGGATCCGCACAAAATCGATAACGCGGCCGCCTTCAACCTTGCGATACGGCGATTCGATGAAGCCAAATTCGTTAATGCGCGCGAAGCACGACAGTGAGGAAATCAACCCGATGTTCGGACCTTCAGGCGTCTCAATCGGGCAGATGCGGCCGTAGTGAGTCGGGTGCACGTCGCGCACCTCGAACCCGGCGCGCTCGCGCGACAGGCCGCCCGGCCCAAGCGCTGACAGTCGCCGCTTGTGGGTTATTTCCGACAGCGGGTTCGTCTGGTCCATGAACTGAGACAGCTGCGACGAGCCGAAGAACTCCCGGACCGCCGCCGTAACCGGTTTGGCGTTAATCAGGTCGCGCGGCATCGCTGTCTGCATTTCCTGATGGATCGACATCTTCTCTTTGATGGCGCGTTCCATGCGCACCAGGCCAATGCGAAATTGATTTTCCAGCAACTCGCCGACGGCGCGTACACGGCGATTGCCCAGATGATCGATATCATCCGGCTCGCCGATGCCTTTGCGCATCTTCAGGAGGTAGCCGATAACATCGACAAAATCGCCCGTGGAGAGGGTCTGCTGGTCGATGCGATCGCGCTCGGCCTTGCCCAGCTTGATGTTGAACTTCAGACGTCCGACGCGCGAGAAATCAAACTTGCGCTCGTCAAAGAACATGCCGCGGAACAGGTTCCAGGCGGTGAGAATCGTGGGCGGATCGCCGGGCCGCATTTTCCGATAGATCTCCAATATGGCGTCGCGCGGTGTCTTGACGCTGTCCTTCTTGAGCGTCTGAGCGATGACGGTCCCCACCTCATCGCGCTCCGGAAAAAAGATGTCAACGGCGCCGACGCCCGATTCGATCACCTGCTGCCACTCGCGAGCCGTCAGCTCGGTGTTGGCCTCGGCAATGACCTCACCGGTTTCCGTATTCACCACGTCTTCGGTCAAGAACGCGCCTTCAACCTCTTGAGGATCTACCGCAACCGCTTTGACCTTTGCCTTGCGGAGCGCATCCACATCCCGCCTCGTCAGCTTTTTGGCATTCGAGCCGCCGCGCGCGATGATCTCGCCGGATTTGTCCTCGACGTTTTCCGCCAGGTGCAAGCCAACGAGGCCCTCGCTCGGTTCGAAGCTCAGGCGGCCGGCCTTGATTTCGGCATGTTGCGACGTGTAGAACATGCGCAAAACTTCTGCATCCGAAAAGCCGGAGCGCTTGATCTCGTCTTCCAACTGTGAATCCGAGCCCATCCGATCGAGGTCGATCTTCTCCATCAATCCGAGCGCGCGCAGGAAGACCGTGCCAAGGAACTTGCGTTTGCGATCGATGCGCACATATAGGAGATTCTTGGTGTCGTATTCGAACTCCACCCACGAACCGCGGTAGGGGATCACCTTCGCGAGGAAGTAGGTGTTGTTGTTCGCGCGTTCGAAGAAGACGCCCGGCGAGCGGTGCAATTGGCTGACGATGACGCGCTCGGTCCCGTTAATGATAAAGGTCCCGTTGTCCGTCATCAGTGGAATCTCGCCAAAAAACACCTCCTCTTCTTTGATGTCGCGAATCGATTTTTGGCCGGTATCTTCATCCGTGTCCCACACCGTCAGGCGAATCTTGACCTTCAGCGGCACCGCGTAGGTCATGGATTTCTCCTGGCACTCCTTTTCGGAATGCTTGTGCTGCAGGGTGACCGGTTCGCCGCAGTTGTCGCAGAGCACGGGCGAAACAGTGTTCATCGTGCCGCATTGCTGACACGTAACATCTTCCGCTGCATAGGGGTTCACGCGAAGAATGGCTCCGCACGACCGGCAATTCGTGCGCAGGTGGTATAACCCCTCGAGCTGCCCGCACTTGCACTGCCAGTTGCCGATCGTATATTCAACAAAATCGAGTTGCGAGGTCTCGCGGAAATCCGTTATCGGAAAAACGGAGCGAAAAACCGCCTGCAGCCCGGTATTCTCACGTTCGGCCGGCAGCAGGTCCATTTGCAAAAATCGATTGTAGGACTGGCGCTGGACCTCGATAAGATTAGGGATCCTGATCGCCGTCTTAATCCGGGAAAAATCATAGCGCTCGCGGCCGATGCCGTTTCCGTAAACTTGTGCTGACATGTTTCTCCTCAATCAGTAGGCAAGAAAGCTCGCAGCGGGCCACACGAATTCCAGCTTATTCGGAGAAGCTAGTCCACGCAAAACGGGGTTAGTCACGCGAGGAAATCTCTCGAAGCTAAATCGTAAAATGCCCGCTGCAAGCTTAGTCGATTTTGCAGACAGAAACGCAAAGCACGGCTGGGTACACAACCACCAGCCGCGATCTCCGCGTCTTTTTGAGAGCCAATTAAACTCTGTTATCGTCGCCGCCTCTTAATGTCCGCCCCTTAAGTTCCTAAGCTTACACGGAACCCGCCAGATTCGTCAAGCGCAGTAAGACAGCACTGCCAAACCATCGGCAAATAAGACAAAATCTGGCGCGCGCCAAGCCCCATCCGGCCCGTTTCAAGGCCAAAGCGTCCGCAAGCCTCGCGCGTCGTCCAAGGCGTTACTTGAGTTCGACCGTGGCCCCGGCATCGATCAGCTTCTTCTTCAGCGCTTCGGCTTCGGCCTTTGGAGCGGCTTCTTTGACCGCCTTGGGCGCCGCCTCAACCAGGTCCTTGGCTTCCTTCAAGCCTAGCGCCGTGATTTCGCGGACCACCTTGATGATGCCGATCTTCTTGCCGGGATCCGCCATTCCAGTAAGGATAACGTCGAATTCGTCCTTTTCCTCAACGACTGGCGCGGCAGGGCCCGCCGACGGAGCCGCCGCAACCGCCGCCGCCGCCGCCGAAACCCCGAACGTCTCCTCCATCAATTTGACCAACTTGGACGCTTCCAATAACGACAGGTCCTTGATTTGATCAACAATCACTTGCAGTTTTTCCGTAGCCATATCTATCCGTGTCCTCCAAAACCCGCGGGCGAAACAGATTCGCCGTAAAAAGATCCTTCGGCCGCATTAACCGGCGCATCTCCGACTAATTGCAACCACCCTTGCCGCCACACTGACACATTGGCAAAGCGGCGTTATGCAAGACCCCGTGGGCATCAGCTTGCGAGCTTCCACAAACCCGCATGACGCCAGAACGGAGTCAAAACCCGAATCAATCCTCGCGAACCGCAACCTTTGCGCACAAACGCTTAACCGTCACGCCCCCACCTCAGCCCCGGAGGGCGGCTCTTGCGGACCCTGCGCTTCCTTCTGGGCCCGCACCTGGTCGAGAACAATTGTCAGATTGCGCGCCACCCCGGCAGTAGCAACCGCCAGGCGCTGAGCGCCGCTGTTTACCAGGAACATCACTTTCGAAATCAACTCTTCTTTTGACGGCAGATTGGACAGCGCCTCGATGTCTTTCACATCTATGACTTGCCCCTCAACGATCGCCGCCCTAAAAGAAAACACTGAACTGGCCTTCGCCCATTTCGACAGCACCTTGGCCATCGTGACCGGATCGTCCTTCGAGAGCGCAACGGCCGTAGCAGTGGCAAAACTGCTTTTGATTTGCGCCATCGGCGTGCCTTCCGCTGCGCGCGTGGCCAGCGTGTTCTTCACCACTCGGTAGGAAAGATTGGCTTGACGCAATTCGCGCCGCAATCGTTCGTCATCAGCCACTTTGATGCCCTGGAACCCCACAATCAGCGCGTTCGGCGCCGCGGCGAAATCCTTGTGTAGCTGCGCGATCTGTTCGTCTTTCTGTTGTCTTGTCTTCACGATCCACTCCCTCGCCTAAAACCACATGCACCGAGCGGACAGGCTGCACGCTTCCGCGTCCCTTCGCCTCCCCGCATCGTCGCTATTAGAATTCCGCGCTGTTGAGCCTGATGCCAGGGCCCATCGTTGACGAAATCGTGGCATTCTTCACATATTTGCCCTTGGCGGCTGACGGCTTCGCGCGCATCACTGCGTCGATAAGGGTCTGGGCGTTCTCCGTCAGTAAATTGCTGGCAAAACTCACCTTGCCGACTGGCGCATGGATTACGCCGGTCTTATCGACGCGAAACTCGACCTTGCCGGCCTTCGTCTCGCGCACCGCCCGCCCTACTTCAAACGTCACGGTGCCGGTCTTAGGATTTGGCATCAAACCGCGCGGACCCAGGATCTTGCCGAGCTGGCCCACCGATTTCATCATGTCCGGCGTGGCGATGAGCGCGTCAAAATCGATCCACCCACCCTTGATGCGAGCCACGATGTCATCTCCACCAACTTCGTCGGCTCCAGCCTCTTGCGCCTCCTGAGCCTTCTCCGCTGACGCAATCACGATGACGCGCTTTGATTTGCCCAGGCCATGCGGAAGCACAACCGTGCCTCTCACCATCTGGTCGGCTTTTCGGGGATCGACTCCAAGCGTCATGCCGAGCTCAACGGTCTCGTCGAATTTGGCGAACGCGACCTTTTTGGCAAGCTCGACCGCCTCCTCAACCGAATAGACTTTGGCGCGATCGACCTGGGCCGCCGCTGCTCGATATTTCTTTCCAGGCATTAGTCAACCACCTCCAATCCCATATTCCGCGCGGTTCCCTCAATCGTACGCATTGCCGATTCGACCGACATCGTATTCAGGTCGGGCAGCTTTGTGCGCGCGATCTCCTCGATCTGCTTGCGCGTGACTCGGCCGACGCGATCCCGGTTCGGACGCGGCGAGCCCTTCTCAATCCCAGCCGCTTTCTTGAGCAGATCGGCGGCGGGTGGAGTCTTGGTTATGAAGGTGAACGAACGGTCAGCGTAAACTGTGATCACCACAGGTATGTTCATGTCGACAATGTTAGCGGTCTTCGCGTTGAACGCTTTGCAGAACTCCATGATGTTAACGCCGTGCTGACCGAGGGCGGGACCAATTGGCGGCGCGGGATTAGCCTTCCCGGCCGGCACTTGGAGCTTGATGTACGCAGTTATCTTCTTTGCCATATCGTTGGGTCCTCACGAGCCCGTCGGCCTCGCAGCCGCGGACTCTCCCCTTGAAGGAAGTGACGAGTGACGAGTGACAAGTGACGAGCGGGAATCTCACGCAGTGCTCATCACTTGTCACTCGTCACTGCCTTTATCACTCTTCCTCCGAGAACGTCAATTTCTCCACATCCAGGAAGTTCAACTCAACCGGAGTCGAACGCCCAAATATCGTAACCATCACTTTGAGCACGCCTTTGTCAGGATTGATTTCCTCAACCTGTCCCGTAAAGCCGCTGAACGGCCCCGACAGGATTCTAACGTGTTCGCCGTGCGTAAATGTGTGCTTTGGCTTCGGTTTTTCCGCCGCTTCGGTGACGTGATGAACGATCTGATCCACTTCTTCAGGCGTCAATGGCGTCGGCTTTTGACCGCCCACGAACCCCGTCACCTTCGGCGTAGACTTGATGATGTGCCAGACTTTCTCCGTCACCTCGCCGTTGTCATCGGTTTCAATTTCGATTAGCACGTAGCCAGGGAAGAACATCCGCGACGTTTCAACGCGCTTTGATCCACGCATCTCGACCACAGTTTCGGTTGGTACGAGAACCTGCGAAATCTGATCCTGCATATCATAGGCCTGTATGCGGGACAGCAAGGACTCGCGCACCTTCTTCTCGTAGCCCGAGTATGTATGTATGATGTACCAGTTCCTCGGCATTATCCTTTAGCCTACCTTATGAGCTTCTCCAGCGCCTCAAAGCCTAGCGTAACCAGCCTGTCGATGCCCCAGAGATAAAAGCCGAAAAAGAGCACCGCGATCAGGACTATCACCGTGGTCGTCCAGACCTCGCTTCGGGTCGGCCAGCTCGTCTTGCGCATTTCCAGCTTGACGTTCTGGTAAAAGTCGCTGATCCTGCCCGCATAAGAGAGCTTGGACAGCTTGGATATTCGCCCGCCCTCGTCGCCGCCGTCATCGCCTGCCGCGCGCGCTGGTCTCTCTTCCTCATCGGGAAACTCTGTTACTCGACTCATGACTCCCTCTCGCGCGAACAGCCGGCCCGCCAATATCTCGCCCGCTTCCGTCCCGCGATGCCTTTCCTGGCTGCTGTGGCAGGGGTACCAGGATTCGAACCCGGCCTTACGGTTTTGGAGACCGCCGTGCTAGCCGCTAACACTATACCCCTGCGCGAACGCACGAACGACAAGATTACTTGCTCTCCTTATGCGCCGTGTGGTTCCTGCATTTGTTGCAGAATTTCTTAAATTCAAGCCGGTCCGGCGTCTTCTTCTTGTTCTTCGTCGTCACGTAATTGCGATTCTTACAGGTCGTGCACTGGAGAATGATGTTGTCTCTTGCCATAGTCCCTCAATTGCCAAACCGACAGTATAACAGGGTGCAGTGAAGAGTGACGAGTGAAAAGTGAGCAGTGACGCGTCAAAAGCAAATTTCCCTGATTCTCTCTTCACTTTGATCTCTTCATCACGCTCTCATCGCTCTCTTAACTCGTCACTCATCACTTGTCTCTCTTTGTCTCTCTTCACTACTCGATGATCTCGGAAACCGTTCCCGCTCCCACCGTCCGCCCGCCTTCCCGGATCGCAAACCGCAGCCCCTTCTCCATCGCGATCGGCGCGATCAACTCGATCTCCAACTGGCTGTTGTCTCCCGGCATCACCATCTCCACTCCCTCCGCCAACTGCGCCACCCCCGTCACGTCCGTCGTCCGAAAGTAAAACTGCGGCCGGTACCCGCTGAAAAACGGCGTGTGCCTCCCACCTTCCTCCTTCGTCAACACGTACACTTCCGCCTTGAACTTCGTGTGCGGGTTGATCGATCCAGGCTTCGCGATCACCTGCCCCCGCTCGATCTCTTTGCGCTCCACTCCCCGCAGCAACAGCCCCACATTGTCCCCTGCCATCCCGCTGTCCAGCAGCTTCTTGAACATCTCTACGCCCGTCACCACCGACTTCCGCGTCGCCTTGATCCCGATGATCTCCACCTCTTCTCCCACCTTCACCTGCCCCCGCTCGATTCGTCCCGTCGCCACTGTCCCGCGCCCCGATATCGAAAAAATATCCTCCACCGGCATCAAAAACGGCTTGTCCACCTCCCGCGCCGGCTGCGGAATATAACTATCCACCGACTCCATCAACTCGTCCACCGTCTTCTCCCACGCCGCTTCCCCATTCAACGCCCCCAACGCACTCCCCCGGATGATCGGAATGTCATCCCCAGGAAATCCGTAGCTCGTCAGCAACTCCCGCACTTCCAACTCCACCAGGTCCAGCAACTCCGCGTCGTCCACCGCGTCCACCTTGTTCATGAACACCACCATCGCTGGCACTCCCACCTGCCGCGCCAACAAAATGTGCTCCCGCGTCTGCGGCATCGGCCCGTCCGTCGCCGCCACCACCAGGATCGCTCCGTCCATCTGCGCCGCTCCCGTGATCATGTTCTTGATGTAATCCGCGTGCCCAGGACAGTCCACGTGCGCATAATGCCGGTTCGCCGTCTCGTACTCCACGTGCGCCGTCGCGATCGTGATCCCGCGCGCCTTCTCCTCCGGCGCGTTATCGATCGAATCGAAGCTCCGAAACTGGATCTTCGGATTGTGCTTCGCCAATACCTTCGTGATCGCCGCTGTCAACGTCGTCTTCCCGTGGTCGATGTGCCCGATCGTCCCGACGTTTACGTGCGGCTTGCTTCGATCAAATTTCTCCTTCGCCAT